>Ga0209232_1001764_pt1 | contig 11319 bp, 15 predicted proteins | sample ETNvirenome_2_60_FD_184066 | JGI IMG/M metagenome (GOLD analysis project Ga0209232, IMG submission 184066) | Marine viral communities from the Pacific Ocean - ETNP_2_60 (SPAdes) (version 2) | ecosystem: Environmental > Aquatic > Marine > Oceanic | place: Pacific Ocean | collected 2013-06-22
ATATTCTCAATCGCATATCCCAACTTACGCAAGTCGTAAGTTTCCTTAAGGACATCCATTCTTATATATATATATCAGCTTTTTTATATGTTGATAAAAATACATTTACGGGGGGTCCCTTAATTAGTCGCAACACTTGTCCTCGATAAGCAGTCTGTCGAAGTTCCTATAAAACTCAAACTGACTGCTTTCCCTGAGAGATTGGTCGAGCAACATGAAGTCATGCTTGTCTTGGTATATGTGCTCTAATATTGCTTTACTCTCAGGGGCTGGTCGCATCATAAACTCTGTTGTAATCATATCATATTCTCTCTTGGACTTGGGTCTAAATACAAAGATAAGGTTGGCATTATTCCTCAGGGCTGGACTATAATCAGTAATCTTATGAGAGATAATAATCAACGACACGTTAATATGCCGTCTATTCTTAACGAGTCTATTAAGCTCACTTTCGGTCTCTTTTTTTCTCAACTCGCTTGAGACATCATCAAGCACCACCAGCGTGTGTATATCCTTCTTGACTGCATCCTCGGTTAGTGATTCTACCTTTTCAAATACTTCTGGCTCAAGAGCATCAAAGCGTTGGTCGCTTGGAATACTGTCTAACAATTTATTTTGTATAGTGTGAGCCGATGGGGAGACCATGACGACGTGGTCAAACATTCCTTTATAGCTTTTCATATTCTTTCCACACTTGCTATTGCCAGACTTGGTGAGAAGATTAACGAGGAGATTGGACTTACCACTACCACTCGGTCCCGAGATTAGATATAAGAATGATGTCTGCATGAGCGGAGGGCAGACCGACCTCCCTTTATTATCCTTTATCTTGCCGTCACAACTCATCTTAACTTTGCCGACCTCCATGTCCTTATTGGGCTGTTGAGTAATCTTCATTTATTTAACTAGAGAGATTAAATAAACCTCATAGAAGGTTTCGTCGGCGCTGGGGTCTCTACTGGCACCTTTAGTTTTGGAGGTCGCCCCCGTTTTGGCTTAGGTGCTGGCTCGTCATCCTCCTTCGGCTTCTTGGCCTTCGGCTTCGGCTTCTTGGCCTTGGGCTTTTTGACTACAGGTTCAGGCTCGGGCTTTTGGCTTGATAAGTAGCTCTTGAACCATCCTGGCATATCTTCGGTAGTGCCTTCGGCTTCTGCAGGGGGTAGGCTTGGTTCTGCCTTCGGTTCTGAAGGAGGGGGCGCAGGTTGCTTCCCAGCTTGTAGGGCTCTTTCGGCCTTCTTCCGTTCCCGTCCTGCCTTCATCTTGGCCTTTTGCTCGTCGGTCATAGTCCGCTTTTTCTTTTCAGGTTTAGGCGTAAGTTCTTCCTTAATATCGCCGACAGTCATTTCACTAATCACCTCTGCCCCTTTAGAGACTGTGATGGCATTTTCTTGGTCATCGGCTTCGTCTTCACTCGAGGTGTCCTCGATTATCTCTAAAACGATTTCTTCGTCCTTCAGCTTTTCAATCGGCTGTTTCACTACCTTTTTTCTTGGCATATATATATATGGCAGATTTTAAAAACAAGTCTAAAGTCGATATGCTAAACTTAAGCGAGATGTGCCTAGACATCTGCGACGATAATGCAGTGAAGCTCGGCGACTGGTCTCAGCGAGACATAGACTTATTCGTAGCCCAGTTTAAGGAGGCTGACCTTGAACCGTCGATTGATATGGATAAGTTAGATTATAAAGCATACCCCCGCTCTTACTTTGAAAAGAAGTTTAGGGGCTTTGATGAGAACGTGATAGATGCTCTCTACGAGTGTGAAAATAAAAAATTAGAAGACGACCGCCTTTGCCCCCTACGAGTGCTACGTGATAAAGTAGGAACACTCTCTATAGAAAATCCAAGCACAATATATAATGCCGACCAAACTGAAGCCAAAGGCACTACCGAAGCGGAAGCCGAAAAAAGCAAAGAAGCCGAAGGCACTACAGAAGCAGAAGCAGAAGCAGGTGCAGAAGCAGACGGTGATAGTCCAACTGACCGCGCCAGGTGGTTCACGGAAGCCAACGAAGCGTACGACGACACCTAAGCCACCTAGTCCGCCACCCCAGTCATTACAGATACAGCAACAACCATATATGGCTCCTATTTATCTCCCTCCTGTCCCAGTCCCAATCATTAGACAGCGTATCCGTAATCAGGCTGACATCCAAGACCAGCTGAGAGCATACGACGAGCAACAACAAGCCTTAACTAATGCGAATGATGTACGCTTCGACTCCAACAATATTGGACGTACAAAAGTTATGTTTCCTGAGCCTTCCTTGTTCCGCCCGCTTTTTGATGATGAGCCTGAGACGAAAGAAGCCGAACGTACTACCGAAAGCCACAGAGCCTCTGTCCCTGTTCCACCCGTCCAAGAACCGGAGCCAACCCAACCACCTCGGCGCCGTCGTCCGCGCTCCCGCGCCAGTACGCCTCGTGTTGGAGTATCGAGTAAGAAGCTTAAAACTCTGGCTACACTCAGGCAGGAGATATTAGCAACGGGCTTCTCAGGTAAAGGTATATCCAAAGCCAAGCGACCAGTCCTAGAGGGTTTAGCGAAAAACCTAGACATCGATATTATGAGACCTGGAGTAGTCGAACCGACGGCTCAGTAGAGATATTATCTAACCACATTACAAGATGTTTATTTTAGTTATGTACAGCGACTACGAACACACACGGATTTCATATTCGGGTATATTTAAAACTAAACGAGATATACTAAACACCGTGCCTATCTTATCATATGCCGACTTAACTAACAAGCCTAAAAAATATAAGACCGTCAAGAGTCTATTTAGATGTGTGGAGGTGCCTCGCGAGAAGAAGCGCTTTTTTTCTACCTACCATCTCACAAAATCATAAATATTTTATGTAATACTTATGATTGGTCTTCGGCACCTTTAAGCTCAGTGGATGGAGGCTTTACGTTTGATATATCATATTCAGCGAGCAGTGTGGATATGGATGTGCCTCTATTAGAACTCACTTTTCTAAGTAAGTTATATGACCCGCGCTCTGCGACGTGTTGCATTACAACCTTCATAATGGACGACTCACAGAGACCAAGTAGGCGGAACTTTTTGAGATAGGCACCGAACGAATTAGGAGGGACGCTCCCGCCAGTCTTGGTAGTAAGCAGAGGCATGTCCAACTCATCGCCGAGATAATCTCTCGCCATGTCAATAAACGAACGAGAGCTAATCTTGTTTTTTTTCTGCCCATAGCTCTTGGCAGTCTTATAAACATTTCGTATAAGCAGAGCGTGTCCGTCTTGTAATACGATATGGTTTCGCTTCTCATCAAGCTCCTCTTCATCCACTCGTCTGCTTGGGATGCTTCTGTGAATGTCTATTAATGCGACATCAGCATTCCTCGTATTGGCGTGGATGAATAACCAATTAATAATATACTTTCGCGGGTCGCTTACATTCTTGAGAGCATTTATCATCTCCTTATAAGTAGGGAGGGTCTCTGTCAATTCACCGTTCTTTTTCACTTGGTGGTCGCGCTTATGTTGTCTGATGAGTTTATCAATCTCATCAACCCGCTTGGCCTCAGCCTCCCTTGTGTATATCTTCTTAATTACGGTCAGCATCCCAGCACGGGCATTGCTATTGGTTGCCTCGTCGAGTAATACCTTTTCGGCTTTATCCAGTCCAACAGATTTTATAGACTTACGATTATCTTTAACACCAAGAGCATCTCGTAGACGTTTATAATTGTTCGTATATGTCACGGCAGTATTCGCCTTAACATCGGCAGTGATGAGTTTCAGTTCCTTATTCATTATATTATTACTTAATATTTTATTTTCCGTTGGGCTTATTAATAGTTCGTTATTATAACTTCTTTTCTCGCATTAGCACCAATGTTAGTGCCGACATTAGCACCCCCACCTCTCACGCTAATACCTCTTATCTTATACTTACTAAACAGACTTCTTACCCGTGCGCTGTCGTTTAGAGTCAATAAGAACTTGCCCTTAACCGTGTTTAATACTTTTGCCAGCTCATCTAAAATATCATCGCCATCCTTATATAGTTGCTTAGATGCCTCATAAGGCGGGTCTAAGAATAAGAAGGCATCTTTGTTGTCATATCTTCGTATCACCTGTTTATAGTCAGTACTGCTGACCACTGTGTTTTTCATATAGTCAGCGTAGTCTCCCCTGACTACTTTTTTAAGTTTATTATAGATGCCACCTGAAGTATAAACCTTACCGACCCCCTTGCCCCCGAATGAACCACACTGCATAATGATGGCTTTTGCTAGATTGTTTAGATTGCCTGACTGCGTTGTTTTAACATAGGTATTTAAAGTTGGCACCGACATATTCCTAAACCTCTCAATATCACCTGTAGGGTTAGTCTTCAATAGTCTAAATCCTGTAGAGATAATCTTGTCTTTATCATTAAGAACACTCTTAACTGTGTTGGGGTCATTCTTCAACCTAAAATAAATCACCCCCGACCCTACGAACGGTTCGATATAGGTCTTGTATCCGTCTGGCTTTAACCTGACGATGGTGTCTTGGATGGGAGTCTTTCTCCCAACTCTACAAAATGGAGTGCTTAAGTTTTTCATATGATAGTTGATAATATTTAAAAATGCCAGGATTGTCAATTCTCCAACATATAAATAAGTTGTATTTTTCTTATCATTTATGGTAATAACTTAAATATATATTTTAAAATATAGAACTGATTTATTATTTTTGTGTTGTTTTTAATACCAACTTAATTATATGTTGAGTTCTTTAAGCCCTTTTGTAAATATAATATATCTCTTATATAGTGCGATGAAAAAGAAGATTAGCTCGCTTACTGTTTTGAAGGAGGTTCTATATATATTGCCTGACGACATCGTTTATCTAATTAGTAAATACCACGGGCGGTGGGTGCATTATATTATCTCCCCTCCTGTCAGCATTAAGGTTCGTCAGCCTCGCAATAAACGATGCCGTAAAAAACATCTTATCACAACATATCATATATGAGCATTTATGCTCTTAAAAGTTTTTGAAAACGAGCTCCTATCCACCACTTGAGCTTGTCGTCAGCAAGTGTGTCATTATAATTTCTCGCATCACTATTTGTACCAAGCTTGGTCTTAAAACGAATAGTGTCGTTCGCACTAAATACCTCTGTGAGAGAAAATGTCATACTTTCGCCGAAGCCATAGTCATCAAAGCGTAAGTAGCAGAGTGCGAACGATGTGCCACTGGTCGCTCCCCTAAACCTGCTTGTGTCATCGTTTAATGAGAGATATGCTCCTGCAACAATACGGTTATTATAAGTCTGGTCTTCAACAACACAATTCACTGTTATAGTGTAAGTCCCCGCCTCTGTTATAGTAAATACCCCACTCGACTCGGTCACCATTCCAGAGCCATTAACATCGATACTTGTAGCCCAATTGTCATGCACATTATTATTGCCCCATAGATTATTTGTGACACTATCAGGGTCTGCACCGAACTCCATGATGCGAACACTCCCTTCAACCTCACTTACGTTGCTTATTGCATTAGAACCCATATCCAAGTCCCCTGACTTTATTTTCACCTTACCATCTGCCCGTAGCTTTAACGAGAAGTTGTCACTGGCCACAGTCTCACCATTAACGAAGAAGCTAATATAATCTGCTGATGTTATATCACTTGGAACGGCACCGTTGAGAGACAACTCATCACTTGCGTTAAGAGTAAATTGGCTCGTATCATATTTTAATGCTATGGCATCATTTGGTATAGCTGTCTGGATTTCTAATGGTAAGAGTAAGCCGAAGGCATCCGCCTTGTCATCAATCTTGCCTTGAAGGTCAGAGCCGTTTAAACTCACGCTGGTAAATGATGCAGTCCCACCATCAGTAAGCTTGGCGTCTAATTGCGTCTGGATTGCTGATGTCACGCCATCTAAATATCCTATCTCTGCTGATGTTATAGTATTAAGAGAAGCCACATTCGTTATGTTATTAGAGTTTAAATCAAGGTCAGCGTTTTTAATATCTACCTCACTATATCCAATTATCATCTTAACTTGGTTTGATAAACCGTCTGTGTCTTTCAACTGGAACTGCATATTATTAACACCAGTGTTCTGGTTATAAATCATACGGAACTGAAAATCAGTAGTTTCGCCCCAGTCAATAAACGAAAGCTTATTACCAGAGTTATTTAGTTCAATACTTTGTCCTTGCATACTGGTCGCATTTAGTATCTTATTCGTATTTAAATCAAGCTCTCCACAGCTTAACGAAGTTGAACTGGTTATAGTGTTTTGCTTGGCATCAACTTCCGCTTGACTGACCTCTGCATTTAAAGTAGCTCCACTAAATGACAGCCCTGTCCCTGCAGAGATGACATCTTGCTTGGCATCTAATTCGCTCTGCGTTACTTCACTATTAAGGGTGTCCCCTGCGAATGAGAGGCCATCTCCAGCGGTGATGGCATTTTGCTTACCAGCTATGGAAGAGGTGTTGGTGGCGATATTCGTAGCGTTGGTCGCTACATTACTGGCATTTGTGGCGATATTGGTTGTTGCAGTCTGCAACTCGGTATTGGTCAGATTAGTTATGGTGGCATTTGTGGCGACAAGAGTGTTTGTCCGTATCGTATCTGCTGTCAAGTTGCCTATGCTCTCACTATTAGCTACATTTTTCCCAGCCAGACTGCTTGTTCCTTTAATGTTCTTCATTTCTATTATGTAGTGAGAATAAAAATGTAGCTATATACATATGACAGATTATAGTGCCTACACGTTAGAAGGGGCTTGTGCCTTGCTTATCGTCGCCGTCGCCCATAAGGTGTATAAGATGAGATGTGATAGTAGCAGTAAGTGTTGCGGAGAGCAACTTGCAGTCCGCCTACACAATGAAGGTGAGGCACAGGGCGATTATCAGTTGAGCCAGAGAGGTGGTGGTCGTAGGGCTGAGCAGAAAGACCCCGAAGCCCAAATATAGCATTCTTATTTTCTAACACTACTGACACCTATACGCTCTGCGATTTCTAGTAGTTTCGGTTTTCGGGCAGCAGCGATTGCACCTTTGTATCCAGAGGCCTTAATGTCTCGTCTTAATTCCACCACGCTTTTTGACTCGCCCATTTTTCTTCCTCTCCTTGGGGTCTTAGGAGTAGCCATGTTGCCTACTTTCATTTGCCCCATCGCCGAGGTCAGGTCGTCGAGTTCCTGGCTGACCATCGCCACACCCCCGTCCTCACTCTCATCAATCTTGCCCTTCAACTCGCCACCGTCTCCTGTCAGCCCGCTCCGGTCTCCACTGGGGTCTAGAACGAGGCGTTTGCGCCCTTGTACGTCGCGCACTAAATGACCGACCCAGAGCAACTCGTATACATTGTCTTTTTTGTCACGCATGTATTCCACTCCGTCTTGTGTAAATCTCATCAGCTTAAGGTCAGAGCCAAAGGGGTTAAGTTCATCTTCACTCTCACTCTCACTTGGGGAGGCGGGCTCACTATCGCCTTCACCGTCAGTCTCACTCTCTATCTCTGCTCTAACCACTTCTTTCGGCCCACCAATAAACTCTATTATATCATTCCCATCAGCATCCTGCTCGTCTATCACAGCGACAATCTCTTCGGTTTCCTTGTCGTATACTTGGTCTGCATCGTCACGCAGGTATATCACTCCCTTATGCATAAACTCATTCACCACTAATGCATCACTTACTTCACTCTCATCTTCACTATCTGTCACATGGTCTACCTCTTCTGCCTCTGCAATCAGCCGTGCAATCATACTGTCGCCATAAGCCCGCCCTGTCTCCCCGGCTTTGTATTCTTCGGCCTCTGCATCGGCAGGTCCATTCGTTCTATATAGTGGTTCGTTGCGACGGAACATTATATACTAAAGCTCTTATTTTATTGTTGAGAAGTTGTCAATATGATGCGCATGCAGTGCCTTACTGGTCAGCTGTTTCACCTTGGAGAGGAGAGGGTTCTTCTTAACAATCTTATCGACCAAGCTCTTGCCCCGCTTCTCGTCGTGAGGCACACTATACTTTTTCACTTTGCCGAATGGTACTGATAAATTAAAACCAGCACTAACGACATCTCCCTTCACCCTGTGGTGGGTCACTTTATCTTCTAACTCCTTTTTATCTTTGTCTGACACTTGTAAATCTGCGTTTAATACGGGATTGGATGCCGAGTTAAATGTATGCGCCGAGTGCAGGTTCTTCCTTATCTTTTTAGAATTGGCTATAGCATATTGGACCGTTCCGGCACCAAGCGAGTGGCCTGACATCGTAAATTTTTCAGGCTGTAAATCTTTTATAACTCGCTCTGTAGCCTTAGTCCGTCGCTTAAATCTTGGGTCTAACTTGGTGAGGCCAAGCCCGAATGCGATGTCGTTGCGAATGTCCTTCAAGCCCCTACGACCCCCCACGTGGGTTCCTCTATGGCTGACGTGGAGTTCGCCAGTCTCTTGATGCTTGTAGGTAGTCATATTGTTATTGGTATATTTCTTATCATCTACAACGGCGAACCCCGTATCCTTAACGAGAGCATTTGTGTCAGCTACTCGCTGGTCTCGGTCGCCCTTGTCTCCTATGCGATATGTTCCTTCCGCCATCTTGGCATAATCTCTAACCTGTTGTTCGGTCTGCATTTATACTTGCTAAAGATAAAAAACAATCATAAGTATTAAAATAAAAATAATTATGATTAATGCGTCTAAATTAGGGGGGTCCCCGTCTAAACTGCGATCGCCCAAGTGAGACTGTTTAGGTCAAGCTGAGCCATTATTGTGTATTCTCCGAAAATGTCAAGGACGTGCGCATCGGTGACACCGGCATCGTAAGTGGACTCGAACTGAACCACCTGACCAATGCAGTTAAGACCGGCAACAATACCGCTCGAGAATTGGCTCTCCAAGTCAAGGTCGATTAAGAAGTGGCCTGTGTTAGCATCGCCATTACCAGTGGGCTCGTCGGCAACGAAGCCAGCACCAATCTCAAGAGAGCTGTCGTGACCATATGCGAGCAACGCACGTTGACTTACCAAAGCTTCAGCCAATACTTCCGCACCCTGGTCTCGGCGGTCTTTAAGAGGGATTTGGGGATATTGCACACCGCCCACCTTAAGGTTGGCCTGTGTAAGATTACACTGCGAACGGTTGCCGATTGTGACGTTCGCATCGGTCACCGCCTGCAGACGCTGAGCCACCAATACACGGTTAAGCGACGACATACTGAACCCGAGCGTCGCAGCCACAGACGAAGCCCCAGCAGCGAGCGTAGCCTGATGATGCTGGTACGCAGGCATAGCAATACGCATCATACCGCCCGAATTAGATACTACTTGCGACATAACTTCGTTGCCAAGTTCCAATTGATACATGACGAGAGCCACTTCATCGATGGTAATCTCGGAGTTGGTCGCAGTGCCAATAAGACCGCGGGGAGCAGTGTCGAGCTCAATGCGTATGCGCAAAGGTTCTCTGCCTATAAGTGGCCACATCCGTTGAGCCTGCACGATGGGTGTAAGGGCTAGTGGGAAGCAAACCTGGCGGACACCACCATTAGCAGCGACCTGCTCACCAACGGCAGTGCCCGAAGCACCGAAAAGACGCTTGCCAGCGTTAGTGCGGAACTGCGCAGCAGTATCAAGGTCAAAGTGCATTTGGTAGAGGACATTGTAAGAATCAATAGAACATAAAGTCGCTCCACCTAGGAGCATCTCAATTCGCTTGATACATGTAGGAAAGCCTCCGCCCTCAAAGTTCACGGCATCGCCATCACCGTTGGTGAAGTTAAGGCGAACATACGAACTCTGCGCATCCCAGAAAGTGTTCGAGACGTTGCTTGGTAGGTCAAAGATGATGGTGTTGTTCATGTTAAAGGTGCCTCCATTCGAGGGGGTCACCTCCGTTCTAATAGAACGGGAAGACGAGGCCCTTGGGGGGACGTCAGAGTAGTCAAGCTTTTTGGTAGTGCCAGCCATTATACTATTACTAAACATTTTATAATTATTTCGTTTGTTAATTTTTCACTTAAGAATACATTGTCGCTAAAGTAATGGACTGAGCCTCCTTTGTATTCAGGTATTCAAACTTCAACACAAAAACCCCTTCGTCTATAGTCACTTCACTTTTATCTAATTCACTGGTGTTAAGCTCTATAGTAGTTGGTCGGGCTCGTGTTAGATATTTCACTGGCTCCCCAGCATAGTCGTGTTGGTAGCCAGCCACTGCGCTCGACACAGCTATAATGCCTAAAGCCACGCCACCGTTAGTAGTGGAGCTGGCATTCTGGGCGTCCTTATAGAGGACAACAATAGGACTGTCAAGGTCGATGTCACGGACACTGGCATTCACTAGGGAGACCAAGCAATATGTCCCCCGAGATTTAAACTGGTAATCAGAAGGCACCTGCCACACGAGTTGTCCTGCGGTCTGCGTAGCATCACTCGAATAGAGAGTAATGTAGTCGGCGATTGGGTCTATAATCATTATATTAACTAATTAGAAAATATAACGATAGAACTTATGAATTACATACTACGAGTAGCTCTCGCAGTAGTGCTACGAATCCGCTCAACCTGCTTCGACCCCTTACGGGTCGCCTTACCAGCCATAAGGAGTTCCTCACTGCCTGGCACTCCAAGAGCCTCTCCAACCTTTCCAGCCTGTACCATAACCTTGCCACCCTTCATACCGAAGCGGGCACCGTGCTTGAGAGCCTTGTTGCCGAAATGTCCAGCTTTCTTTAGCTTGCGTCCGAAGTGCATTATACAAGATATAAACATTTTATTTAGCCTCTTGTTTTGGATTGCCTTGCTCGGCCTCAATCTCCAGCCTATGCAACTCTGATAAAATACGATTAGAGGATATACTCGTCTCACGTTGAGCTACGAAGTGCACAGATAAAGTCATATTAAAGTTCGCCCCGTTGAGGTCAATTATATTGCCTTCTTGGTCTGTTAATTCTAAATCTATATGTGACAGCTGTTGCTCGTTAATCATAAAGTATAACACCTCAGGTGGAGTGTAGAATATGTATTCTCCGTAATTAACGTTGTTCACAATACTGGCAATGATGTTAGAGGTCTTGCCTCGACTATCAAGATTATTTAAGCTGACATTACGAATGCGGACATATAACTGTGTCGCTCCAGCAAAGTCGCAGACGGTCTGCGCGGTATAACTCGTGCCTGATGATGTCGGGAGCTGGTCTTTAAGTCCCAACTGCCTAGACATAGTAGCACTATCAATCGTAAATGCAGAGCCTCCAGTAAAACTAAAATCGGCTTGGTCTTCATCAAAGCTTACCGTTATGCTTAGTCCTGCGGAACTTATCGCCGTATTT
>Ga0209232_1001765_pt1 | contig 11315 bp, 7 predicted proteins | sample ETNvirenome_2_60_FD_184066 | JGI IMG/M metagenome (GOLD analysis project Ga0209232, IMG submission 184066) | Marine viral communities from the Pacific Ocean - ETNP_2_60 (SPAdes) (version 2) | ecosystem: Environmental > Aquatic > Marine > Oceanic | place: Pacific Ocean | collected 2013-06-22
CCCGATCCTATGGAATGTGCTACCTTAAGAATAGGAGATCTGGATTTAGCTTTATGGCCTCATCTGAGTGCGTCAACCAGGCTACAACTTCAAAAGACTCTAGGTTTGGTATATTATCTAAGACTGGAGGAGATGCTAAAAAAATGTTCACAGATAAGGTGGTACCAATATCAACCAATTATCCTTTCTTCTTCAAACCAATCCAGGATGGTATGGAGCGTCCCAAAACAGAATTATCCTATAAAGTACCCTCAAGACGACTCACAAGAAACACGCTACGATCCACCACCACCGCCGAGGAAGAGATACAAGACGGGTTGGACACAACCATCGATTGGAAGAACACAGGGGATAACTCCTATGATGGGGAGAAATTACAACTCCTCGTCCATGATGAATCGGGGAAATGGGAGAGGCCCGACAATATCCTCAACAACTGGAGGGTCACGAAAACGTGCCTCAGGCTCGGCTCCAGAATAGTAGGTAAATGTATGATGGGCTCTACATCTAATGCTTTAGATAAAGGAGGGGATCATTTTAAAAAACTATATTATAATTCTGATGTTACAAACAGAAATCGCAATGGCCAGACTACAAGTGGATTATATGCTTTGTTCATACCTATGGAATGGGGCTTCGAGGGATTTATCGATAAGTATGGATACCCTGTATTCGATACACCACCAGAAGCGGTTGAGGGAATTGATGGTCAATTCATATTTACGGGAGTCATTAACCACTGGGAGAATGAGGTTGAGGGGTTAAAAAATGACAGTGATGCATTAAATGAATATTATAGACAATTCCCCAGATCTGAAAAGCATGCTTTTAGAGATGAAACTTTAAACTCTTTATTTAATTTAACTAAAATTTATGAACAAATAGATTTTAATGAAGAGATGGCTATGGCTGGGCATATTGTAAAAGGTAATTTTTCTTGGAAAAAAGGTTTAAAAGATAGTGAAGTTATTTGGTCTCCATCTAAAAATGGTAGATTTAATATATCTTGGTTACCTCCAGTAGAATTACAAAATAATATTATAATAAAGAATGGAGTAAAACTTCCTGGTAATGATGGGTTGGGAGCATTTGGGTGCGATCCTTATGATATATCAGGAACAGTTGGGGGAGGTGGTTCTAATGGATCTCTTCATGGGCTTACTGCTTTTTCAATGGTTAGCGATGTTCCTAATACTAAATTTTTTTTAGAATATATAGCCCGCCCTCAAACAGCTGAAATATTTTTTGAGGATGTTTTAATGGCGTTAATTTTTTATGGAATGCCAATTTTAGCAGAAAATAATAAACCTAGACTATTATATCATTTAAAAAGACGAGGCTATAGAGGGTTCTCTATGAATCGCCCCGATAAAGCAAGAGCAAATTTATCTAAAAGCGAAATAGAATTAGGCGGTATTCCTAATAGTTCAGAAGATATAAAACAAGCCCACGCAGCGGCTATTGAATCTTATATTGAAGAATATGTAGGAAAAATTAATGAAAATCACGGGAATATGTTTTTCCAAAGAACTCTAGAAGATTGGGCACGATTTGATATCACAAGAAGAACTTCTCATGATGCTTCTATTAGTTCGGGGTTAGCCATTATGGCTTGCCGAAAACATATGTATCACCCACACGCAAAAAGAACAGTAAAAACGCTTGATTTTATGTTCTCTAAATATAATAATAAAGGATTAAGAAGTCAGTTAATAAAATAAATATGGCACAAAAATTAGGGCAAATCCCCACAGAGTTTCCGAGCCAAGCGGTCTCAGATGCTGTAAAAAACTCTCAAGAATATGGGCTTTCTGTGGCTAGAGCTATTGAGCAAGAATGGTTTAATAGAGACAATAGTGTAGGTAGATTTTGGCAAACTAGAGATGAATATAATAAACTAAGATTATATGCTAGAGGTGAGCAATCTATAAGAAAATATAAAGATGAATTTGCTATTAATGGTGATTTATCTTATTTAAATTTAGATTGGAAACCAGTTCCTATTATTCCTAAATTTGTAGATATAATAGTTAATGGGATGCAAGATAGGTTATTTACCATCAAAGCTTTTGCTCAAGATCCTATTGCCACAGGTAAAAGAACAAAATTTGTTGAAAATATTGAAAGAGATTTAGCGGCTAAGGAAATGTTAGCACAACTTGAAGCTGAATTAGGGGTGAATGCTAGAAATGTTCCAGAGGAAAAATTACCTGCCAATACTGAGGAATTAGAATTATTTATGCAATTAAACTATAAACAAGGTATAGAGATTGCAGAGGAACAAGCTATTAATAATATTTTGTTAACTAATAAATATCCTGAGCTTAAAACTAGAGTAGATTATGATTTAACAGTATTAGGAATTGGGGCTGTAAAAAATACTTTTAACAATACAGATGGGATAAAATTAGATTATGTAGACCCTGCTAATTTAATTTGGTCATATACTGAAGACCCTAATTTTCAAGATTGTTATTATTTTGGAGAAGTAAAAAGAATAAAACTTAATGAGCTTAAAAAAGAATTTCCTAATTTAAGTAATGAAGAAATTAAAGAGCTTACTAAAAAGGGTTCTAATTGGACGGATTATAATACCATCGGTACTTTTAGCAATAAAAGTGAATTAGACAATAATAATACGGTTACGCTTTTATATTTTAATTGGAAGACATGGGAACACAATGTTTATAAAATAAAAGAAACCACTACAGGAGCCTCTAAAGCTATAGAAAAAGATGATTCTTTTAATCCCCCTAAAGATAAAAGAACAAGATTTGAAAGAGTAGCCCAATCAAGAGAAGTGTTATATGAGGGTGCATACGTTTTAGGAACTAATACTTTATTAAAGTGGGAAAAAGCACAAAATATGGTTCGTCCTAATTCTAATACTAATAAAGTATATATGAATTATACTGTAAGTGCACCTAGAATGTATAAAGGAAACATTGTATCTTTAGTTTCTAAGATAACTCCTTATGCTGATTTAATACAATTAACACATTTAAAACTTCAACAAGCAGTACAAAGAATGACGCCTTCAGGTGTTTATTTAGATGCTGATGGGTTAGCTGAAATTGATTTAGGTAATGGAACTAGTTACAATCCACAAGAAGCGCTTAATATGTATTTTCAAACTGGATCTATTATTGGTAGATCATTAACAGTTGAAGGTGATCAAAATCCTGGTAAAGTTCCTATTCAAGAATTACCTGGAGGTGGTGGAAATCAGATTCAAGTATTAATTGCTACGTATAATCAATATATACAAATGATTCGGGATGTCACTGGTCTAAATGAAGCTAGAGATGGCTCGGACCCAGATCCAAAATCTTTAGTAGGGGTACAAAAATTAGCTGCAGCTAATAGTAATGTAGCCACTCGACATATATTACAAGCAAGCATGGCTATTACTGTAACTTTAGCAGAGTGTATAGCTTTAAGATTTAAAGATGTTTTAAATTTTCACCCAACCAAAGAGGCATTTATAGGGTCATTAGGCATGTTTTCAGTAGGCTCTTTAGAAGAAATGAAAAATCTTAATCTTCATGATTTTGGTATATTCTTAGAATTAGAGCCTGATGAAGAAGAAAAAACAATGCTTGAAAGTAATATCCAAACTGCTTTAAGTGCAGGAAGTATTTATTTAGAAGATGCCATTGATATTAGAGAAATAAATAATATTAAATTAGCTAATCAATTATTAAAATTTAGAAGAATTAAGAAGCAACAGGCTGATCAAGCTCAAGCAGAAGCAGCAAGCGCAGCCCAAGCTGAAGCTCAAGGTCAAGCACAAATTCAAATTGAGCAAGCTAAAGCTCAAGCTGAACAAGTAAAAACAGAATCTAAAATTCAATATAGACAAGCGGATATTGAATTTGAAATTAAGAAAATGGAAGTTGAAGCTCGTACTAAACGGGAATTAATGCAATATGAATTTGAGTTAAATAAGCAATTAAAAGAAATGGAATTGCAAGCTCAAAAAGAATTAGCATCACAACAAAATGAAGCAAATATAGAAGCAGCAGAGGTTAAAGAAACTGCTAAAAGCGTAGCCGGCCCACCAACAAGTGGTAAGCCTATGAAATCGTTTGAGTCTAAAGGTAATGATGTACTAGGTGGTATTGATTTATCAAGATTTGAACCTAAATAATTATTATTTAAACTATTTTATTATATACAATTATGGAAAAAGAAGAAGTACAAGTAAAAGACGTTGGGGAAATTAACCCTGATGTAGTAACTCCTGAACAAAAAGAAGCTGCAGTTATTAATGATGCTGTAGATAAAGGCGAAGTTGCTGAGGAGTATAAGGTTAAAGAAGAAGATGGTGTCTATAAAATTGATTTAGACAATCCACCAAATCAACCTAAAGAAGTTAAATCTAAAGAAGAATCTAAACCTAAAGAAGATGCCATTCAGGAGCGAAAAACAGAGAAAATTTCTGTGGATGAATTACCCGGAGATAGCCAAAAGGTGGAGCAAAACATACGGAAGCAAGATAGTAAAGAAGAAAAAGAAACCGTTGAAAACAAGGAAAAAGTATTAGAAAAAACTGAGGAAAGTACTTCTGATTCACCATTAGAATTAATTAGTGATGTTGAAAAATCTACTAATGAAGTAGAAAAAGTTGCAGAAACTCAAACCCCTGTAGCGGAAACACAAGAAAATATACAGGAAGAACCAAAACAAGTGCTTCCTGAAAATGTAGATAAGCTAGTAAAGTTTATGGAAGAAACAGGTGGGTCTGTTGAAGATTATGTTAATCTTAATAAAGATCTATCTAAAATGGATAATACTTCTTTACTTAGAGAATACTACAAAACAACAAAACCTCATTTAGATGCAGATGATGTAGATTTTTTATTTACTAAAAATTTTGCCTATGATGAGGAGGCGGATGATCCGTCAGAAGTAAAGGCTAAGAGATTAGCTTTTAAAGAGGAACTTTATAACGCTCAAAATTATTTTAAAGGAGCTAAGGAAAAATATTATGCTGATCTTAAGTTAAGTAAGCAAAATGATATTGCGCCAGAATACCTTGAAGCTATGGAACATTATAAAGCGTCTCAGCAACAGACAGAGGAACATAAAAATTTACAAAAAACATTTATTGATAAAACCAATAGAGTTTTTAACGATGAGTTCAAAGGTTTTGATTTTAAGGTCGGAGAAAATAAATACAGGTTTAAAATAGAAGATTCAAAAAAAGTAAAGGATTTCCAGTCTAACATTTCTAATTTTGTTAATCAATTTTTAGATGATAAAGGAACAGTTGCAGATGCTAAAGGGTATCATAAAGCGTTGTTCTCAGCACAAAATGCTGATAAAATAGCTAACCACTTTTACGAGCAAGGCCGTGCCGATGCTATCCGGGAAGCTGCTAAAAAATCTAAAAATATCAATATGGAACCACGTCAAGATGCTTCCGCAATAGTGACAGCTGGTGGGGAAAAAATTAGAGTTGTATCAGGAGATTCATCTGACAAGTTGCGAATTAAATGGAAATAAATAAATTAATAACTTAAAATCAAACAATTATGGCTTTTACAGCGGGCGTACCAGCTGCTTTGCAACCATCGCAAACTAAAGCACTTTACGCCGGAAATTACATTGACTTTACAGCCGCTGGCTTTAGTCAATGGACACAACAATTTTTACCAGATGTATACGAAAAAGAAGTAGAAAGATATGGAAACAGATCTATTGGTTCTTTCCTTCGTATGGTATCTGCTGAGATGCCTTCCACTTCAGATCAAATAATCTGGACTGAGCAAGGAAGATTACACACAAGATATGCTAACTGTTTACCTCAAGGTAATGCTGGTGTTATGCCAGCTGCTGGAGCGGCAGGAGCAATTGCGGCTAATGCTGCATCAGGTGGTGTACTTAATTTTAATGTACCTGCTGCAACGCAACCTACAAGTTTAGGTGTAAGTTCACAGGCTACTACTCAATGTAACTTTAGGGTCGGACAAACAATTATGGTTCAAGTTCAAACAGGAGCTGCTACAGCTGTTGGTGGAACAGGAGAGGTAATTAAAGGTGTTTGTACTAATGTTGGTGTTGGGGGTGGTGCCGTAGGTGCTGGACAACAATTCCAAATTCAAGCTTATAAAGCTCACGGCGCAATTGGTGCTGGGGACTTTTTAACAGCTATTGCTTATGGATCAGAATTTGCTAAAGGTACTGGAAACTTTACTGAAAAGCTAGATCCAGGATATGCTACATTTACTAATGCTCCAATTATTCTTAAAGAAAACTATCAAATTAATGGTTCTGACACTGCTCAGATCGGTTGGATTGAAGTTACTTCTGAGAATGGTGCTAATGGTTATCTGTGGTATATGAAATCAGAACATGAAACAAGACTACGTTGGGAAGACTACCTAGAAATGTCTATGGTTGAGGGCGTTAAATACACTGCTGGAGGTGCTGCAATTGCATTAGGTACATTCGGTGGAAGTTTAGCTGCTCAAAACGCTAGAGGTACTGAAGGTTTCTTTGCAGCTCTTGAAGCAAGAGGTAATGTTTATACTGGATTCGGTGGCCAAGCGGCTGTTGGTGCAGGTAATGGATCTCTTACTGATTTTGATGCAGTTCTTAAACAATTAGATAAACAAGGTGCTATTGAAGAAAACATGCTTTTCCTTAATAGAGAACTTTCTTTAGAAATTGATGACATTCTTGCAATGCAGAATGGTACATATGCTGCTACAGGAGCAAACACTAAAGGTACTTCTTATGGAGTATTTAATAATAGTGAGGATATGGCTCTTACATTAGGATTTACTGGTTATAGAAGAGGTTCTTATGACTTCTACAAAACTGACTGGAAATATCTTAATGATTGGTCTACAAGAGGTGGTTTCGGAGATATCGAAGGAGCGTTAGTTCCTGCTGGTACTTCAACTGTTTATGATCAACAACTTGGTCAAAACATTAAGAGACCATTCTTACATGTTAGATATCGAGCTTCAGAAACTGAGAATAGAAAAAACAAATCTTGGGTTACAGGATCTGTTGGTACTGGTTCTCCAACTTCTGATATTGATGAGATGAAACTTAACTATTTAAGTGAAAGATGTCTTATTACTCAAGCTGCTAATAATTTCGTATTATTTAAAGCTTAATTTTTAACTATAGGATACGGGCCCTTCGGGGCCTCGTGTTCTTATTTTATATTATTTTATTATGACAACACAAACAAAAGAAATACAAAGTAGTTCTGTTGAACTAGAAAAAGATTGGGAATATAGGGATAGAACGTATTTATTAAAAAGCAATTTATCACCTGTATCTTATACTATTCAAACTAGGCATACACCAAGAAAACCATTAATGTGGTTTGATGAAAATTTAAAAATAAATAGAGAAATAAGATTATCAACTAATCAAAAATCTTTATTTGTTGATGAACAAGAAGGATATACATCTTTAACACATATTATGTTTCAAGATGGTGTATTAAATGTGCCACGAACTGATGTAATAACTCAGAAGCTTTTATCGATTTATCACCCTCAAAGAGAAAAAATATGGGAAGAAGTTGATGAGGTTAAAAAAGCTAAAGATGAGGTAGATATATTAGAGTTTGAATTAGATGCATTAATGTTAGTACAACAACTTGATATTGAGCATTTAGAAGCTATAATGCGTACTGAGCTAGGTTCTAGCGTAGGTTCATTAAGCTCTAAAGAATTGAAAAGAGATGCTTATAGATTTGCTAGAAAAAATCCTCAATTATTTATGGAACTTTCACAAGATGATGATATTAAATTAAGGAATTTAGCAAATAGAGCTGTAGAGCAGGGAATTATATTATTAACCGATGATAATACTGTGTTCAAATTTGCTTCTAATGATAAGAAGATTTTAACAGTTCCATTTGATCAGCATCCATATGCAGCCTTAGCGCAATATTTTAAAACGGATGATGGTATTGATTTAATGAAATCGTTAACAAAAAAACTTGCATAACTACTTGGTATAAGGTGAGAGATTAACCTTATACCACCTAATTAATTAAAAACAAATACATGGTTAATATAAATAATGTATACCAAACAGTACTTGTTATAACCAACAAAGATAATAGAGGTTATATAACGCCTGATGAATTTAATAGATTAGCTGAGCAAGCACAAAACGAAATATTTGCAAGTTATTTCGCTAAGCAAGCTAGCTATGAATTAAATGCATTTGTAGATAGTGATTTTTCTGATCCTACTACATATTTAGCTGAAAAAATAAATGTATTTTATAAATCAGGTGATTTAACATTATCTAATGGAGTATTTACTTATCCAGATGATTTGTATAGAGTAGGTGTTATTTCTGTAAATGGGAAAGTAGCTGATAGAGCTTCTCATGAAGAAATAAAGTATATTAATTTATCTCCTTTAACTTATCCTGTTGCCACTCAACCTGTTTATACATTAGGAGACACTGGTGTAACGGTATATCCAGACACAGTAACTACAGGGGTTAAAGCTGATTATTTAAAAAAGCCTATTAGACCAAAATGGGGATATGTATTACAAGGTACTATACCTTATTATGATCCAACTGTATTTGATCCTGCTACTGATAGTTATGATACGCCTGCAAAATCTTATAATTTTGAATTACACCCTTCAGAAGAAAATAATTTAGTTATAAGAATATTAACTTATGCTGGTGTTGTAATAAAACAAGGTGATGTAACTGGATTCTCACAAACTAAAGAACAACAAAACGCAGCAACTGAACAATAATGGCAATATCAAGAAAACCTTTAGACGTCGATAATTACTCAGCATTAGATGGAGGAACAGGATTAGAAGTACCAGGATACTACAGAAGAACAAATCTTAATGATATAATAAATAACTTTGTTGTAGCTTATATTGGAGATGGTAAGGTTTTAACTAAAGTTCCTCGTTATGAAGTAGCATTTTGGGCTCAACGTGCAGTGCAAGAGTTTAGTTATGATATATTTCATTCTGAAAAAGCTATTGAGATACAACTAAGTTCATTAAGACAAATGTCTTTACCATCTGATTATGTAAATTATATTAGCATTCAATACACTGATAATAATGGAGTCCAAAGAACTATTTTGCCTAGCACTTTAACTCATGCTAACCAAGGTATAGCTCAAGATGAAAATTATCATTATTTGTATGATCAAGATGGTAATATAGTATATGCCGAAACATCTGAAACAATTGATAGATTTAAACAACAAGATAAATTAGGAAATACAGAGCGGGCTAATGATTACTATTATGGATATTTCTATGGAGATGATTTTGGATATTATGGAAGAAGATATGGGTTAACACCTCAATTCCAAAATGTAAATGGCAGCTGTGTAATAGATTTAGCTGCTGGCCAAATATACTTTGATGCTTCAATTACAAAAGATACATATATTACTTTAAATTACATTTCTGATGGGCTTGGTAATAATGGTAACTTTGATAATGTATATGTTCCTAAAATGGCAGAGGATGCTGTAATGGCTAGTATACTTTACAATTTATCTAAAATTAGACCATCTGCTTCGGGAGCAGCTGCTTTATATAAGAAAGAAGCATTTGCTAAAATGCGTAATGCTAAAATTAGAATTTCTAATATGAAGATAGCAGAAATGACTCAAATATTCCGTAATAAAGCTAAGTGGATTAAACATTAATAAAATCTTATGCCAGAAATAAAAAGAGCATTTAATCTTGGTAAAATGAACCGAGATTTAGATGATAGATTAGTACCTGCTGGACAATACAGAGAATCATTAAATATTAATATTGGGCAATCAGAGGGTGCAGATGTTGGTGCTGTTGAAAATTTATTAGGTAATGAAGCAGTTGCTTTACCTTCGCAATTTACCGGGATAGCCGATGCTAAGTGCATAGGCTCTCATAAAGATAATGGTACTGAGTGTATATATTTCTTTGTAACTGATAATAAAATTTATGATGAGACTAATCCTGTAAATAGAAGGCATGGTATCTATGAATATAACCAAAAATCTAAACAACTAACAACTTTAGTTTATACTAATCAACTAAACTTCCATCAAAATTATCCAATATCCGGTGTAAATTTTGTTGATGATTTATTATTTTGGACAGATAATAGAAATGCTCCAAGAAAAATTAATGTTGAAAAAGCTAGAAGTGAGCCTAATTATTATACATCAGCCGCGAGTGTTGATGATTTAATTTCTGTATGTAAATTTACTCCTTATGAATCTGCTAGTATTTTAAGTGTTGGCACAACAGGGGAGGATGGGAATCCAATTACATCAAATTTTTTACAAAATAAACTTATAAGATTTTCATATCGTTGGAAATTTGAAGATGGAGAATATAGCGTTTTAGCACCTTTTACACCTATTTGCTTTTCAAGACTTGGTCAAACAGATACTATAAGCTCTACTTTAAGTGATTTTGGTGAAATAGAAACTTTTGTAAATGCAATTAAAGCAGTTCAATTACAAATTCCTACTCCTCAGGGGTTTGGGATTACTAATGTAGAACTAGTTTATAAAGAATCTGCTGGTTCTACTTTATATGTGGTAGATGACAAAGAGGTAACTACAGAATCATTTGTTAACTTTTTTTATGAATCCCAAGATCCATTTAGGACTTTACCACCCGATCAATTAACAAGAGTTTATGATTCAGTGCCAAGAAAAGCTTTGTCTCAAGAAGTTGCAGGCGGAAGATTAGTATATGGTAATTTTTTACAAAATTATGATTTGCCAACTATTAGTTTTACTGTTACTAGAACCGGAGACTCAGATGCAAGACACCCACAATTAGATTATATATCTGTTAAATCCCGAAGAACCTATCAAGTAGGTATAGTATTAGCAGATAAATTTGGTAGGCAATCACCTGTTATTTTATCAAGCAACGGTAAAGATACAATTTATGTAGACCCAGGTTATGATAATGCAGATACTACTACTGCGTTTAATGCTTTAAGAATTGTGTTTAATGATACTACTCAAATTCCTAGTTGGGCTTATTCTTATAGAATAGTTGTTAAACAAAGGGAGCAAGAGTATTATAATTGGATTTCTGCAATTACAGGAGCTAATGTAGTAGCCCGTCTAGGGGATAGTATTAATAAAATACCAAGGGATCAAGATGCAGTAATACCGCCAAGTACATCTGCAACTATATCTCCTTGTGATACATCGGTATATCCAAAATATGTAAACGGGAGTAATGTTTACGATGCTACCTACGGCGCTTTAACTAAAGTTCAATCTATTAATAATCCTGCAGGCACTGCTAATGTTACAACTATTGACAATAGTGGAA
>Ga0209232_1001766_pt1 | contig 11312 bp, 8 predicted proteins | sample ETNvirenome_2_60_FD_184066 | JGI IMG/M metagenome (GOLD analysis project Ga0209232, IMG submission 184066) | Marine viral communities from the Pacific Ocean - ETNP_2_60 (SPAdes) (version 2) | ecosystem: Environmental > Aquatic > Marine > Oceanic | place: Pacific Ocean | collected 2013-06-22
ATCCGTTTACAAGATTAACTCAGAAGAAATTCTATCTAAAGGACTAGAGGCCATGACTAGATCGTGCGAGGCTCTGACCAAACAGAATGAAACTTTAAACAGAGACATAGATAACTTAAAGAATAAAGTTAATATGCTCCAGGATCGCCTCCTGTCTAACGCAGAGGAGCGAGAATAACTTTGTTGGTGTCTCAGCTGCAAAAGAGTAAGTCGTGAGTGCTCCGGATAAGGTCGTATTCAACCTATTATAAGGGGTTGCCGTTAGCCAGCCCTTCCAAACCACGACGCTAACAAACTAAGGTCCTCCAGGTAACTGGGGGGCTTTTTTATTGCCCAAAGACCTTGTTGGCTTCTACGCCTATCATGATCCTGCGAACGTCGGCTCGCTTAATCTTCTTATCGTCGAAGTCTCTTTGAAGCATAGTAGTAAGTGTCTGCGGACTCATCTTCAATCCTAGCTCAATGTAACGCTTTATCTTATCTTCCTTCTTTCTCTCACCTAAAGATACATATATTGGCATATCAGTAACAACACCAGCCATTGCGTCAGCTCGTTGCGTTGCATTAAACCCAGCCTTTTTCATTAGGGATTCTATCTTCTCTTCGCTTAACCCAGAGTCTGGATTCCTAGCACCAAAGTCTTTGGCTTGATTTGCAAAGTCTACAAGAACCTCCATGTTCCTTCGATACACCCCGTTGTTTTTATTGTAAGCATCTTCTACGGAGTCCATCCTCTTGGTGTCTCCTGCGTAATTTGATCGTATGCCGCCGAAGGAATCTTTTATAGGTCTAAGCTTGTATCCAATGCCCTCGTCGACAGTCGTGTTCCTTGATCTATAACCCAGTGTATACCTAAGCGTATTTTCTACGGAAGTTCTTTCGTCTAAAGATTGTAAATCTCTGACCGTTCCAGGCATAAAGTTTTCTGCAAAGTAATACTTAACTAGATCAAGGTTTTGCCTCAATGATCCATCTGGTTCGTTGCTAATATCCTTGCCTGTTCGTAGGTCTGTGTTGGTTGCAGCGGCAACTATGTTCTTTAAATTGATGGTTAGTTCTCCACCAAACTTACCCCAAGCTGCATCAATGACGTTGCCGGCAGAAGACTGAAAGTCATCGCCTCGTAATCCTGCCTCAACAATGGACGTTAGTTCGGCTGAGGGTATTTGATAGCTCATGTTTGCTAAAGAAAGTTTGTTTCCGTTTCTGCGAATATGTAAGCCCTGGTCTTCTTCCCACTCAGCTAAACCCCAATCTCTTAGGAATTTTTCATCATCGTCGTCTACGCCACCAGCCCTATTAAGTTGTGTTACTCCTACAGACCCAAGGGTTAATACGCCTGATAGTGCCGCGACGCGCTTAATTCCCTCTCTTCTCATCGAATCCTTGTTTAGCGTCACTCCATATGAATTTGCCATTTCGTCAGAGAATGAACCATCTATCATTGATTTAGCCATTCGTCCCTGATTGTATAGGGTTCTAGTCTGCTCTAGATTAAACGCGGCGAACTCATTTAGCAGACCGTATCTCGACAGGGTTCTTAGGTTCTTATTAATTCGCCCGTAGTTCTGATATGTAGAGTTTGTTAAGAAGGCGGCCATGTCTTCTACCTGCTTACTGGTAAGTTTATTAAACTCTGCATCAGGAATGTTGTTCTTAAGAAAACCCTTGTAGTTCTCGAATACGGAGATGCGCTGTGCGGTATCAAACACGTTGTATGCTTTTCCGAAAAAATCTGTTACCTTACTGACGGACTTAGGTAAAACTCCATTTTTAAATCCGTCCCTTATGTCACCAGCTACAACGCCCTGGTCGATTAAGTCTAACTCCTTTAGACGATTAATTTCTTTTACAGAATATTTGCCCTTAGCTATGCCCTTGTTATTGATTTCGTTAACCGCAATGCCAAAACCTCGCTTCCATCCGTTCCAAGGTTTCATTCCTTGTCCCGCTACCATAACGGCGTTGCCAATAAACTGAACGGGATAAGAGGCAAGATTGAGTGGAACTCTAACAAACTTAGCCCCAGCGGTTGTAGTAGATAACACTTTACTTAAAACCGATTGCGTTAGGTCAATTCCATCTTTCTGACTACCCGTTGAAAAGTATTGATTTAGTGCTTCGTTTACTTCTTCAGAAACATACACCGATTGACCTGGTTGACGAACCTTTATAGCCTGCCTGTTTATCTTCTTTAGTTGTTGCTTGTTGTAACCAGCATCCGTTGCCTCCTTAATGGTATCAAACCTATTGCCATCTGGAGCTTCATACTTGTTTACCTTTTCGTTTCTTACAACTAGAGAGTCTCCTACGGTTTGCTGTTTACCTCGTATTTCAAGAGGAACTAGGCCACCTGTGTCCTCGGACGCAGAGCTTACGACTCGACCCAAGTTATTTTTTATTATCTGCTCTGTAATTGATTTGTTTGCTTCTTCTTGGGCTGCTATTCTGCCCAGCCTTGAAATAGTTCCAAACATACGTTCGCCAGCCTCTTCGTATTCACCCAAATATTTTCTTAATTCTGGGGATTCGTCCAACTTGCGCTTCCTAAACACTCGTTTGCTTCCGCTACTAGCACCAGCAATATGGTTCATTAGTCCAACGGCACTTTCCCTGTTTGCATCTAGACCGCGAATAAACACATCTATGGACTCATCATTCATTCCGTCCTTGGACAACCTGTTCCGTAGTCCGCTGGTTACTTCAGGGCTAGGAGTATAGCTAGGGTCTTCGTAGAACCTATACTCTCTTGTAAAGTAATCCTTTGAGTCAACGCTCTTCTGTATTTTAGCAGCTACATAGTCGTTCAAATCAATGCGGCCTTCTCTGTATAAATTTAATACTGTATTCTGATACTCGTCAATTAACCCTCTTGCATCATCTAGGACTGGCTTTAGTCCTTGAGCCTCCGGAAGAATATCACTTGTCCTGTTGAATATATAATCATCCAGTTGATCCCTTTGATCTTGAGTAAAATCCTTGGTCTGTTTGTTGATTTGATCTCTAACGGTAGACGCTGTGTCTAGTCTAGCCCTTGCCTTTGCTATAGCAGCGTTTGTCTCTTCATTGACCCGCCTTCCCAGAGTAGTAGCAGGTGACAACTTAGCACCTAGCATTTTAAGATACCTCATGCCCCTGCCTGTAGGGTTTTCGCCAGCGACAGATTCAACGAATGCCGTAGCTTCTGGATCTCCGTCATTGTAAGCCCTGTTGAGGAAGCTATCGCTCTTACCAGCAAACTTGCTGTAAGACTTCTTCAGGACTTCTCCTGCGGCTCCCAATCCTAAGCCCAAGCCAAAGCCCGTTCCTGCTAGCGTAGATACTTCGTCTAGGGTTAGTCGTTCTCCCTCCTCTATACCCTTCTCTACTTGACCTCCTAACGTAGCTATAACAGCACCCTCTGTTCCCCTAATAGCCGCTCCTTTTGCCAGTCTAGGTATTACCTTTGATCCTGACTTAGCCTTTCCTAAACCACCTGGGATTAAGTTTATTAGGGAGTCAGCAACTACGCGACCCCAAGATATATCATCCCTACCTTCAAGTTTCTGTGCAGCAATACTTCCCGTAATGCCACCCCCAATGCCACCTGCAATGTAACCTTGGAAAGCTCCATAGGGACCTCGCTTCGCCCCCGTCTTGGCGGCTTTATACTTCAATGATTCTGCTATAGCAATTTCAGCTAATAGCCCAGAAGCAACTTGACCAATGCCAGGACCCTCTTCTTCTTCTTCGTCGTCAAACGCATCAAACGGATTCTGCGGAGCATCAAACCTGTCGAATGGATTCTGCATAGAATTGAACCCGCCGTAAGGATTTTGAACAGTATCAAACCTGTCAAATGGATTTGCCATTAATTACCTAAAACTTTATCAGCTGCGCCTGTTCCGTATTTAGCATCAAACAAATCTCTTAACGATGGGTCGCTTATCAACTGTTCTTTAGCTCCGCTAGGAATATTGTTAACGTCAACAGAAATTGGTCTGTCTGGGTTAAATATATCAGAAACCTTTCCTCCCATTATATTAACAACATACATGGCTGCTTGAATTTGATCCTGAAGAGTGCCATTTTGCAACATCTCTTGAGCAACTTGAACAGCCTCTCTATACTTTTCAGGTTCAGTTTGTTGATATTGAGCCGCTAAAGCCTCTAATCTTTCATTGTTTATACCTTGACCAGCAACCCTATACTCTTCGTATTCTTCCTTGAGCTTATTTATAACGCTGTTCTGTTGAGCTTGAAATGCTTTGATCCGCTCGTTATATGATTTTGTAGTTTCCCTAGCTCCCTTTGGAACAAACTTACGAGCTTCTTCAAAGGTCATTTCACCACCTCTGTCTGAACCCTCGGTTTTACCAGCTTCCGCAATGTCCCTGAGTTCTTGTTCACTATATGCAGTCATGAAGTCTGGTCGAGCTTCTAGTCTATCAATTCTATCTTGAGATAATTGATCGAACGCAGTTCTGTCATCTCCTTGCGAGATCATGCGACCCTGTGCATCTGTCATCATTCCCATACCTTGACCGCCAGGAAGGCTTTGTATAGCAGATATTGTAGGTGCTCCAAAGCGTTCTTGAAGCATAGCCCTTGTTTCTGCTTGAGTCATAGGTGCTTGACCTCCACCAAATACAACGCCCTCACTGCCTCCAAGGCCAAGACCCGTAGCTGTAGGTTGAGATGCAGCTTCCATTCCATCCATAAATGCTTCTAGCTGACTTGCACTTGGAGCAAATATTTCTCCGCTTTCACGCTCCATTATAGTTTCATTGTTATAGTCAGGCCCTAATTGGTAGGTTGCTCGTATAGGATCTCTGTCTCGATCAACAGGAGCAGACATTTCAGCTAATTCTGCCAGTGTTCCTGCATTAGTAAAGGCTGGTAATTCCTGTGCTCCAGGAAACAAGAAGTTTCCTACTGCTCCCCCAACACCTTCTCCAATTCTCTCTGATAAACCTCTTCCTGTAATTAACTCGGTTAATAAATCAGCACCTCCGTATAACAAACTTCCAGGTGATCCAAACCGAGCCAACTTAGATGCTCCACCAAGAACAGCAGGGGCTGCCGTTGAACCAGGTAGAGATAATTGTGGAACAGACCCAGTTACATTTATCATTGGTCTACTAAAAGACGGCACAATTTGTCCAGTCGGAGCAAGTGATCCACCAGAAGACGGAACAATTTTACCAGGACCCCTAGTCAAAGCAGTGCCTAAAAAGGTTAGCCCAGCCAGCAAGCTCTCCCCGAACGAATCTTCTTCTTCTTCAAACTGAGGGGCTTGTTGAGGCGCACCAAAGCTCTGCTGACCTAGCAGAGAAACTGGTTGCATCATGGCGTTCGTAGTAGCCGCTTGGTTCATAGTCATACCTGCGGGTAAACTAAACGACGAAGGCTCGACGTTGAATTGTGAAAATGGATTGTAGTTAATAGCCATAATAAATTAGTAGTTATCGAGCATTCATGCTAGCCAAGGCTTCCTCGCGTGTAAATCCTTGGGAGGCAAATGAACTACCAGGTCTGTATACCCTGCGGGGTGGATTAGCCAAGGCTTCCTCGCGTGTAAATCCTTGGGAGGCAAATGAACTACCAGGTGTGTATGCCCTGCTGGGTGGCTCCTGTGACATATTCTTGTTGGGCACAGTTGCCTGATTCATTGAAGAGCCAACTCTATTGCCCTGGCTGCTAACTGGTATTGGCCTAGATTGACCAAAAAGAGAGTCCATAAAACTACCTTCTTGCCCAGTAAGACTAAACAGTTGATTTGCTCGACTTAGATAATTAAACAATTCTCCTACATTTTGACCGCCTCCCAATAAAAATTGCGTTGGGTTTTGTGTAAATTGCCTTAAAGATTGCTGTAAAGAATTTGCCCTTTGTTGTTCGGGAGTTACCTCTGGTGGAGTTGTATAATTTTGCAAATATCTGCCAGAGGCAGCTTTCATTTCTTCAGCACTAACTGGTTCTCCATCAAGCATATAAGTTCTATTTGCAATTTGGCGAGCAGCATTACGATCTTTGTTTTCTTGAATTTGTCGATCACGCCTTGATTGCTCTAACTCAGCTTCTCTTTGACCTAATTGAAATTCAGCCGCATCTCGCTGGTATCGCTCTGCTCTTTCTTTAAACTGTTGTTCCTCAAGCTCCTCAGGGGTAAGTTCGGGTTCAGGTCTTCTATATACATTAATTCCAGACTGTCCCCCTATTTGGTTTTGCCCCATGAATCCACCCGTTGGAATAGAATATTTTAGTTGAAGCGGCGAAGATTGCTGTTGTTGTCCAAAGATAGGACCACGATAATTTCTTCCTCCAGGTCTGTAGCGATCTGCTTCTGTTGATTGTCCAACTCTAAATGCCATAATGTTTTAATGTTTTAAATAAAGGGGTTAGTCCTATTATACCATAGGGGGTAAGGGGTTAGTTGTTATAAAAATTCAAGACCTAAAGTCGCAGAGGCATTGGCACTTCCAGTGTTTGGTATGCAAATATCGTCAGGGAACTCAATAACAATGCCCACGCTTAAGGAAGCATTGAAAAAAACGGGAACAGTAGATGCGGGCAACGTCCTAGTTACCGAGCCACTTAAACTAGGAAAACCGTCTATGGTGCTTCCAGAGCTGTCAAAAAATAGTATATTGCTCGATGAGTCAATTGTCTGACCAGCACTAGCTGAAGCTAAACCATTGTAAGTTATTTTAATTTGAAAACTTTGCGTTGCTTGATAAGCAAAGCTTAACCCTGTTACTATTGTAGTCCCTCGATTAGAACTTGCCGAATTGCTTGCAGAAAAATTACCAGTGGCGGTTTTTACTGATCCAGAATTAGAGGTTGCCGAACTTTCAGTAGGTGAATCTCCACCTGGAGTAGATTCACACCCAGTATGTGTAGTTAAAGTTTTACTAAGAACGTCGTTATACCTCCAAGGCCAAGCTGATGAAGAAGTTGTATTAGCACAATTAACTGGATAAACACTGACATTAGCAAAGCTACCAACAATAAGTGGGTCTTGCTCGTTTAAAAATGAGTCGGATGAACTTGCGAATGGACCTGCTCTTAGGATGGCATTGGGCATATTAGTTTACTCCGCTTCCACTAAAGGTTGCTGTTCCAGCCGTGTTGTCGCTTTTGACTATGTCTAAGGTAAAAGTTCCAGACTCTTCGCCACCGCCCGGTGATCCATCAGCTCCATTCTCTGGATAACTGCCAGTAGTGTCTGTAGAGTCATCGTCGGTAGTTGTATTTCTGTTTGTTGGATTATCCTGTTTTTCCCTTCTCTCGTTCGCGTCTCTAATTACTTGATCTCGCTCTTTTCTTAAGTCACGTTTATCTCTCGTGTCAGTTGCGTTATTTATAGCTTCTTTGTACCTGTCCTCAATTTCACCTATGGAGTTATCGAAATCTCGATCCTCTTGTCGTCTTCGTTGTCGATCGTGTGCATTTCTTTCTCTTGCTTGCTGATCCAAGCGTTCACCTTCTTTCGCGGCATTATGAAAAAATCTTTGTTTGTCAGTTACTGGCATATTAAAGGGTAGGCCAAGTGTATGTTACGGGCGGTATTAATGTAAAAGTATCACCCGCATTTATTGCGAGAGAAAGACTGGTGGTAGCAATCCGAAAAATATTACTCTTGGTCCTCCTATCTGCGACAAGAACTATTATTGGAAAATCATGGATACCAACTCTTAATGACCATCCTGAATAATCAATATTGTAGTTGAGGGGGGGAACTGATCCATCATATTCTAGTCGCTGTTGTTTAAATGGCGTAAACTCTCCCGTAACTGTAATGTTACGGTAGCTGCTGGTCGCTCTTTTGTTATGTACTACAGTTCCATTTACGTCGTATCTAGACAGTCTTATTCTAGCAAAATCATAGTTAGTAATATCAGATTCTGTCCCTGACCTGTAACGACCTGCCGCCTGATTGTCATTAAGATTGTTAACTAGCAAAATTTTATTGCTTTCTGGGTTATAGCCACTAACCATAAATCTTTGAAGATCTTTAAAGGCATTAGTACTATTTAAATCTCTAGCATACACTTCAAGCAATGCCCCTTGGTAGTAATCATCTTCTTCAGAATATAAACTTGCGTCTAGTTCTAACGTCCGGGCTGTTGTGCTTCCTCCAGTAATATTGTTAACTGCAGTTACGGCATCAGCGGTATAACTGGCTAGCTTATTGTCCGTCGAATCCCCACTAGAAGCGTCATCTACAGCATCTCCCTTTACGTCTTTAACCGTTACTGTTTTCCTATAATATACGACTCCATCTATATCTTTAAAATCTGGTTGAATTGTAATGTTGGTTACATATTTTTTTCCTACAGGGTTTTCTGGACCTCCTCCTATTTCAATGATTGGTGGAATTTTATTAGCCATTTGATAACCATCTATAAAAACAGTCATTCTCCTCCCAGTTGAACTAGCATTACTTAATGATCGAGGAGACGAGATATATCGCTCTAATCCTGAAGCAAATTTACTTCCAGTCACAGGGTCTTCCTCAAACCTTATTAAATTTTCTGGTGCTCTGTACCCTCTATATGCCTTTGATACGCTGAATGGTTTATTGTTTTTATCAACTCCAGTAATTCTAGAACTAGCCCAGCTTCCTGGACTCCACAGACCAGTTGCACTACCTAACCTGTAATCAGCACTTTGTATTTCTTTTTCGGTTTGCAAATACTCTAGTGTTTGAGTAGGACAAGAAACGTCAATTGGACCCCTTAGATCAAAAGAAAAATTAATATAATTATTTCCCAGAATAGTGCCATCGGTCTCCGTAGTAAATTCTGTGTTTGCGTTTTCTCTTAGACTAACAAGGCCAGGTACAGAAAAACTTGAAATGCTTGATGTTGTTTTTACTAAATTTGGTTCAGTTGATGATAAAGCAGAGCCAGTTGAATCTAAAATTTCAGTAACGGTAAAAGTGGATAAACCCTCAAATGATCCTGTGTCTCTTCTAGTAACAATGCCAAGAGCTGTTGGCTCGACTGCCAAGTAACTAGTAACCCGTTGTTGCAATGAACCATCATCCATGTCCACAGTTCCCCTGTTAAGGATTCCTGCCTGAAGCCAGGTTTCAACTACTTCTACGTAACCAACCTCGTAATCTCTTTTGGAAGTTTCTAGGGCGCGAGACAAGTAAAGAGTTACTGGTTGGTCTGTTGATGCTCCATGACCCACGCTTGTTATGGATGAACCAGTACCAACTTCTTTAGAATATTCTGATCCATTCAATGCTACGACCGATCTAGTAATCCGCATTAAACCATTAATCTCAAAGTCTACCTTGTCGGCTACGTTTTGTACGAATTGGTCTGTAAGAGTTTCATATGTAAATAAAATAACATACTCCCCCGTTTGCGTATAAGATGCCTCGTTCTTAACTAGAGCCATATTGCTATAAGCCTCCCCGGTGCGAGAAGGAATGCCGTCAATAGACATTTCAGCATCATACAATGTTCCAAAGTTAGCAAATATCTGATCTTTGTTTTTGTCGTACCAAGCCTCAGTATCATTTTTGGCTATGCAACGAACGGTCATTCGGTAACGATTGCCAAATAGTTGTTCAACCTCGGGTTTATTTCCGTAGATTTGAAGCCTTTGAGTTCTGTGATATACTGCCATTATGATGCGACTGCTTTAATTACTGCAAAGTTAAGTTTAATAGTGTCGGTCCTAGAAGCTCCGCTTACATTTAAAACACTTATGCTACAGCTACCTGCAGCTACGGCTCCTACAGTAACTTGATATGATCCAGCTACCGCAACACCACTAGCAACATTAACAATAACAACATCTGTTGCAGCTATTGTGCTGTTAGTCAATGTAAATGCAGCAGTAGCATCATCCGCCAACGCTTCGGCATTCATTACAATTTCACCGTTTATTTTATTAAGGGTAACGGCAGTAGTTTTGCTTGTTCCTTGAGTAACAGTTCCACCACTACCAGCCTTATAGCCTAACGTCGTAGTAGCTAATACATTAGTTCCTGTAACGGCAGCAGGGGTAGTAGCACCAACTGTTCCATCAATGGCTCCCGCAAACTTAGTGCTAGCGGTAATAGTAGTTCCAGTAACAGCAGCAGCCGTAGTTGTACCAGATATGTCTAAGTCTTTGCTAATTACTACTTTTTCTCCGCTGTTAGTGGTGGTAAACTTTAAATAACTATTTGTAGACTCAGTAATATCTAAAGCATTAGCAAGATTGTCCGTAAGGGTAATTTTGTTATCCCCAGTGTCAGTTCCATCAAAAACAACATTTAGCCCAGTTGAGGCATCATCAGAAGAAATTGTGTCACAGTTAATGTCACCAACATTAGTAATATCTCCATCTGATACACTTATTGAGGTAGATGTTAGGGCAGCAGATGTTAGGGCAGCAAATGTTCCAGCAGCTGCAGAGTTAGCACCAATCACGGCTCCATCAATAGCCCCACCATCAATGTTAACTGCATTAGAGTTTTGGGAAGCTATTGTTCCGGCATCAGATATAGTGCTTATGGTCTGCGTTCCAGTATGGTTAGCTCTTTGAATAGCTTTATCATAAACAGAACTTTGTTGTGTAGAAGACCCACTCGGCACGTTATCTACTATAAGTGTAGCAAGTTCTATCGTAGAACTTCCTGCAGGTATAATAAATTTAGCTCGTTCTCTATTTGGAAAAACTACCTCATAAACACTATCAATGCCAGATTTACCATTCCTGAATAGACTTACACTCCCGTCACCATTAGCATCACTTGTTGCTGTTACAGTCCCAGGTAAGACAACATAGTCTTGAGTTCCAGAGGATGCCTCAGCACCCGCACTAAGAAGGGTAAAGGTTAACGTCTGGTTAGCGTAATTAACGTAACCAGCGGTTTTTAAATTAAAGTTTACAGTTGTACTAGCCATAAGTTTTTATATAAATTAACATTTCCAACGCTTTAAGGCCAGTGCCTTGCGTGTTGGTCTTCCCTTCTCGTCCTTCATTGGACCCTTAACACCAGACATTCTGGCACAAAATGATTTCTTTCTAGCTAGCTTCTTTCCCTTTGGATTGGATTCAGTAACAGGGGGCTTGAGGTTAGCACCAGTCTTGCGCTTGAAGTGAGCACGACCAGCCGCCGTGAGTCCTCCCTTTTTGCTTTTGTGTTCCTTCCTCATTTAGTTCTTACCTTTGCTCTGGGTGTATTTGCTACGACTGTTTTTCCTTTGGCTCCTGCTGCTTTCTTTTTTCTAGCTGTGCTTGCTCTCTCCGATTTCGTAAGACTGAGAGCCTTTCTTTTAGGGAGGCAACGGTCAGGGTTTTTCTTATCCTTCGACGTTCCGCAA
>Ga0209232_1001767_pt1 | contig 11311 bp, 23 predicted proteins | sample ETNvirenome_2_60_FD_184066 | JGI IMG/M metagenome (GOLD analysis project Ga0209232, IMG submission 184066) | Marine viral communities from the Pacific Ocean - ETNP_2_60 (SPAdes) (version 2) | ecosystem: Environmental > Aquatic > Marine > Oceanic | place: Pacific Ocean | collected 2013-06-22
CCTGTCGATGTGGTGGTTTCTTTTACGCGATCAGCAACGACCAAGGCCATGATTATGCAATCCTGATAATAGCGTTAGATGCGTCAGCAGTTGGGAAAACAATCGTGAAGTCACCAGAGCTTGATGACTTGTCAGCGCCAAAATCCAATACAAGAACGGTATTTGTAGTTCCACTGCCACTACCTGCCGTGGTGTTGTAAATCAAGGCTCCACGCGCCGTCAGTGTGCTGGAAGAGAACGTGAGATCGGCAAAGTCGGTCAGTGCCGTGGTTCCCGAGGTGGTAGGGGTCACATTAGTCAGTGTCCCGCCGCCAGCAGAGTAACCTGTACCGCTAATCTCATTACTGGTTGTGTACGCTGTGGTTGCCGCATTAAAGCTGGCTGAATTGGTGTACATTGCCAGTTTATACGTATCGCCAGAGCTATTTGTAAAATCGTGTTTGGCCTGAAGCAGTTCTTGCTTAAAGCTGGTACACATAAAATTTCCTGAGAAGGCCATGTCATAATCTCCCGATAAGTTCAGCCAAATCCTTGTGCCCTGCATCAAGCAGAGCGTTGTTAACAGTAGTCCTGTCGCTTTGAACGGCTTCCTTCATATAGAAGACAAGAACCGCTCTCATATGCTCCTTATAAGCTATCGCTTGATCTCTAATAGCGGGCGGTGCCGTATCAGAAACGCTAAGAAGTTTGGTTAAGCATCGGTCAGCCACCTCTTCCGGGGTGAAACCACGATGTTGAGTAGTCTGAACTTCGACTATGCCCGGTGATAGTGTAACCCCTTCAAAGTTCATTGTTTAGGCCTTATGACCATGCCGGTCATGTATTGATCCGTTACTTCCTTAGATTCTCCAAACTGCTTCATACCAATAAGAGCATTTTGCAATTGAGCAGTGTATAGAGCTAGAACATCCTGCTCACCTTTCATAAAGGTGTACGCCTCTAGCAAACTGCCATATAACAGCGCCAAAGGCGCGTTTTCACTAAGCCACGACTGACTTGTATCGCTCAAACTGGTCAAACTGGCGGGTCGATAGTAATAGTGTAGCTCTGCCGTCAAAGCGGCATCCGGAGTAGGGGCTAAAATAAAATTACCGCTATCAAACATCGCGTAGTATCTAGGCGTTCCTGTGGTGCTACTGTTGGGGTTGAACGTCTGCAAGAAGTTAACATCCTTGTATTCAACAAAGATTTTGGACGAAGAGACTTCAAAAGACAGTGAAAACGGAGCTAAAAAATCAGAAGGGCAATCTAGAAATTGATTAGACGCGGTGGAAGTTCCGGTAACATTTTTACGGAACTCTGAAAGCTGTACATTCTTGAGAATCCGTTCTTCAGCATTGCGGATAAACACGGGAAGATTATTGGTAAACGTCGTTTCGTCGTTTTCCGTGTAGTCTTTTATGGCCTGTTTTAGTTCACCGTAAGTAAAGCTCATGAGATTGTCACCGTAACTGAGCCTACAGAGCCTGTCAGAGCGTCCGTTGCATCAAGCTCTGAGGGCAATTGGGCTACACCCGAGGTAGACCAATTTCCATTTCCTAAATAGCTGATACCGTTTGTGGTCTTAACCAAAAAAGCACTGGTTGGATTATTCGGCTGTGGTCTAGGATTTAACAAGGCTTGTGGGTCCACAGCTTTCCTACGAGGCTCTAGTTGAGGCTGTTTTGGCTCATACTCATCAGGACCCACCAACATGCCCGTCCACTCACGCTTCATTTCGTTTAACTTGTAACGAAAGCCCGAGCGATCTGATATGCCGTATGCAAACTTACCGTTAGCAAACCTAGCCATTACAGAATCCTTGAGTAAGCCATTGAGGGTTGAATGTTAAAGGAAGACCTGTCCCTATCCTCAGATGCGGCCCTGTCAAACTCTTCTTCATAGACCGCCTTGAGAAGCTGTACGCGTTCAGGGGCACGTTTCATTGAAAGGTAATACGCCAAACCTGCGGCCAAACAAGGGTAAAACCGAAACGGCAAATCCATGGTGTTTGTAAACGTATCTGCGTCATCCATACGCACAAGCTTGTCAATAATGACCGTGTCTGTGCTGTTTTCAGGTACAGGCCACAGCTTTAACACAGGATTAATTTGCCTATCTACAAAGAACTGAGAGGGACGTGCTTTGGTTGTTTTAGTGGGTATATTGATGTAATCACCCCTACTAATCCTTTCCAGCGCAAAATCCGTGCCACTTCTTCGTATGACAGCGTCCAGCACATCAATGGTGGATGCTCCAAGCGTGTACTCCGCAGTGCCCTCGGTAAGCGAAACCGTTGTTTGATCAATTGTCCATTGATTCAAACCCCGGTTTGCCCAATCCGCCAGCATCAAGTTCAACGACCTTTTTGCAGTTTTAAGGTCATAACCGGTGCGGACTTCTAGCCCACAGCGTTCATAAGCCTCTTCAATGTAATCACTTACATCTAACTCGAAGTCTGTTGAACTCGACGTAGTCATTACTTATAACCCCGAACTCGCGGCTTCGGACAAGGGCTCATAGCTTCCTGCTTGTGTGCGTTTACCGGACCACCGTGCTTCATGAAGCCCATCTTGTTTCGGACTTCAGTCGGTAGTTTTGGCAAACCTTTGTTCTCTTTTGGAACGGGCTTTAAGTCCTTTTTCATGGCTACAAAGGCTTCTTTGAGCTACTACGGACTACGGCACCGCCCATGCTTCTTTTAATAGGCTTGGCTTTTCTCTTGGCTTTCGCTTTTGGATTACCACCGCCTTTTAGGCCGGGAGGTTTGTCCTTCATCGCCATACCACCACCACGCATTTTTTTAGGCAGTGCTTTTGCTTTAGGCGGGGGGTCCATCATGGCCTCGCCACCCGTTTTCATCCCCGGCGGCTTATCTTTCATTGACATACCACCGCCACGCATTTTCTTAACAGGCTTGGCTTTTTTCTTGGCCATACCATTTCTCATTCCCGGCATCACAAAGTCTCCTGTATAGTTCCTGACGCTCATCCCACAAACCAGCGGTTTCTGGGTCATTTAAGTACTGGTCATAGTACCCCTTTTCTCTCAGCATTTCTGCCGATTTTTCAATAGTAGAAAGCCGTTGCACAAACAACATTGTGTATGGCTCTTCTACTAAATAATCAAATTCTTGGTCAAACGCCTCTTCGCCTTCGTCATACGGGTGAAAGCCCATGACCCACAGGTCTTTCTGTATAAAAATACCCATGGATATGGCACTGTTTAAAGCCCCGATATAGTCGTGAAACTCTTGTGATTCTTCGACAAAATCAAATTGCACAAACAAAATTACATCGTAAGTGTCGTCAAACTGTGACAAAACTGTGTATAAGCCTTGCATAGATTTGTCGTAACTAAACGAAAAACCTACCTTGTCAGATAAAAAAGCTTTTTTGGCGTAGGGACACGCCGGAATGTCGTTAAAAAAAAGGTTAGGCTTATCTAGAACTTGATCGGCCCATTCTTTTATTTCTTCAATGACTCTTTGTTCTAGGTCCATGACTAGTCATACTTAGTCTTCTTTCTGCGATCAGGCATCACCGCGCCACAACCTCGGTGATTCTTACGTATTTCGCCACCATTAGCGGCCTTACGGACTTTAGCGGCCTTAGTGTTAGACACCACCTGCTTACCTTTTGCGCCCTCACGCTTCTTTTTACGCGCCGTAGCGGCACGTTCTGATTTGCTCAAGCTGTTGGCCTTAGAACGAGGCAAGCAACGGTCGGGCCGTTTTTTGTTCTTAGACGTGCCGCATTCCCCAACAATGTTGCCACTGCTGTCAATACGGACCCAATCTTGGTCCAGCCACTCTTTGAGCTTACCCATTAGCGGCCTTTCCTTTTGCCGCCTTTAGATTTTTTAGCGTAATTAGGGTCTTTGCAGTATTTACTAGCGGCCAAATTAGCGTAAGCAGAGGGGTATGTGTCAAAAGTACGCTTTGCCCACGCCTTACCTTCGGGACAAATTTTACTGCCCTTGCTTTTACTGGACGCCGCACCACCTTTACGCATGTAAGTGACTTGGACTTTTGATTTTTTTGGCCCTGTTTTTACCCTTGAGCCCGAAATCCCCATACCCATAACATCACCCTATAATCTTAGTAAAAATCGGGGCGCTTATAATCAAAACAGCTAAACCCCAAATCTTTATATCTAATTTGTTTAAAGACTGTTTTTGGTCATCCAGCCTTTCTTCAATACGGGCGTAACGAAGCGCACACTCCGCTTCATGTTTTTCCAAACGCGCAGTCAAGCCTTGTCCAGCCAACACCTCTTTAACATCCATGACTACCAAGCCTTACAAGACCAATATCGCGCCGAAAATTTATCCTTTGCTGTGTCACAATTGTGCCGTGCCCGAAAATTACTTCTGCGGCCCGGCTGTGACTTTTTGATCGACATATTTGGATCACCAAAGCGAACCAGCTTTACTTCCTTGCCTTTCTTAGCCAAAACGGCGCTTTTCTTGGACTTTCCGGGCGTTTTCTTAGGCTTGTTGTAACCCGCAAAAGTTTCCCCTCGGTAGCTTAAACGGCCAGAGGGGAGCCTTTTTACGTCTTTAGTGGTTGCCATTAGCTAAAGAACACCGTGATTGCCGTAATGTTAGTTAAGACACTAACAAAAATGTCAGATACCTTAATCCCCTCATCGGGAATGTTGACCGAGTGTGTCTCGCTTGCAGAAAAATCCAAGTCTAATACGGTGCTTCCGCCACTTCCGTCCGTCACAGTAAGACGTGGCGTTCCCGAAGCAGAAAAAACTTGGATCTGACGAATACGAGCAGGCCCTACGCCAGCAGAGCCTGTCCCGGTCAGACGTTTTGCTTTTACGTCTGAGTTAGCCATGGCTTTCTCCCGTTAGGATGCGTCAGAAGTGCTGGAAATTCCAAAAAACTTCAAGACAATAACTGTGTCGCCGCCGGGATCGCCCGAAACAACAAGCTCAACCTCATCTGCTGTGCCTGTAGCCGCAGTGGTCGTGCCACCGGACATGCCAAGAACACCGTTACAGGGGAAAAACCCTTTGAAACCGGTAGAGTTTACAGCGGCAGAAATACCGTCAACAAAACCGTCCGTATCAGCATCTGTGCCAATATCTTGGAGGTTTACGGCGTTTGCGGCGGCTGTGGTGACAGCAATCGTGACGCCCATAGGGATAAAATTATCTGGAATGCCAATCGCGGACTCTTTGCCCGTGGTGGCACCGTCAGCTACCGTGATTGTCGTTTCGTAAGTTGAAAGCGTCATTGTGCTAGTTACAGCACCAGTAGTGGAGTTTTTGGTTATATCTTGAAAACCGTTTTCAGAACGGACGGGACCGTTAAACGTAGTATTAGCCATGAGGTTCTCCTGTCGTGGCCAGTGTCAGCCTCAGTGTAAGGCTGTCAGGAAAAATTATGTTAGCACAGATGTTCCACGTGGAACAAAAAAAGCCGCCCGAAGGCGGCTCTGTTTTTAGGCACCCGGTGTGCCAAAGACACAACGCCAATCGGAAACCCCGAAACTGTAACGCTCACGCGCCTTAAAGCGCATGTTGCCAGTGTCGAAGTCACCTTCCATTGCAGTCTTGATGGGGCTTCGGTTAAACATCTTGAAGCCGTTAGGTGCGTCAGTCTTAATGAAGAACGCATCTGTGTCGGTCAAGAAATGGTTAACTACCGCGCCATCTGGGAGCATACCCATAGACTTGGTTGCGTTGAGGTCATTGTCCGCAGTCCCCGGACGCAGGTTAGAGTTGATCACCCGCTCTGCAATAAATTGCAGTTCTTTCGGGATAATCATCTTCATACCACGTACCGCGATCTTCAGACCACGCTCATCGGTCAAACCAGCAATGTCAATTAGCATCTGCTCAAGAGAAGTCTCGTTGAGGTCAGCGGCAGTTGACAGCAAGTTACGCTGGTTCCCTGAAAGGGACGGGTGAGCCGAAGAACAGAGAGCGGCACCATCTCCAACAGGAGAACCGGTGCTAAAGGCGTTATTCAGAATTGAAGCGGCCTTAATCTGCTTGGTCTGGGACATGGACCGTGCCAAAGCACGGGTGTAACGAGAAGCAAGGCGGTCATACAGGTTGTCTTCAATCGCTTCTTCAGTGATTGAAAACGCCAGTGCAATCGTTTCGTGAGTGTAACGTGCAGTAAATGTCTCCTGCGCGTCATCAAACGAGATAGCACCACCTTCTGACTTAACCGGCGCAGTGCCGAAGCCAGACAGCATTACTTCTTCTTCAAAAGCACGATCTGAAGTCTCTTCTTCAAAGATTTCAGCGTGTTCCTGTTCGTAGCGATCATACTCAAGTCCAAAGAGAGCGTTAAGCCCCGGCTCAAGTTCCTTCGCCAACTGTGCGCGAGAAATAGCCATTACTTAATCCCCCTTAAATGCCGGTTGAGTCGGCAGTGGTTTGTGAAGCAAAACCACGTGTGCCAGCGTTGAAATGAGCGTTCAATCGAACAAGGAGGTGCGCTCCCGCAGACGAATAATCATTGTTAGCATCATCGTCAACCAGACCTACGATACGCAATGGTAGCGTTGCAGTAGTAGCAATCGTGCTTACGCCCAGTTGGGAATTTGACTTACCTGTATCGGTAGAACCGGTACGGGCAGAAGTTCCCAAGCTTGCGTTAGCAAAAACAGCCGTTAATGCAGTAGCTCGGTCAGTGAGAGTAGCATCCGCCGCGACGACGAACAGTTGATCGGGGTTATCCGCCACAAGAGCCTTTACAGGAAAATTGGTATCTACCGATACGCTTCCTGATCCGGGCCAGTAATTAAGAAACACAGGTTTCTTTTGTGTGGCGTCTTGATATTCAACCCCTACTAGAACACCAAGGGCTTGCGTAGTGCCGCCATCAGTAGCTCCAGCTTGGTCTATTACGCCTGCGGCAGTGGGAACACAAATGCTTCCGTTAAAAATAGCATTAGTGTTGTTACTAGCAATTTCATACTGAGTAACGCCAGTGCTGTTAGCACCGCTTCCTACAAGACCAACAGGACGAAGACCAAAGGCAGTTTCTTGATTTGCCATGGTTTAGTTCTCCATTCTGTGCGGCCCTATTTCTTGGGGCCGCCAAAAGTTACACGACTCTGACGCTCGGGTTTTCCGATTGTCATCGTTGGATGAGCGTTTTCTCGCAACATATCGCCTTCAACAGCTTCGATCTGGTCCGCGTTACGTTGAGCAAAGTACTCAGCGCGTTCCTGAACTGTCTCTACCGGTATGCGAGCGAGCATCAATCCGCCGACACCAAACACACCCTCATATTTACCCGAATCAATTACCGGTGCTTCAAAATCTGGATACTCATCTTGGCGAACAAGCTCATAGCCTTCTCGCAACCTTGCCGAAATATTCTTGGTGTCGTCAAAACCCCTTACTTCGGCGCGTATCCAACGATGTTTAAAGCCCTCTGGTGCGGGCGGGGCGTCTAACATAGACGGGGGAGTCCAAGGCTTACGCCGTCCCTGTTTCTCCCTTGACGCTGTTTCACGTGAGGAGCGATCAATGCCCTCAAAGCCTTTCTTCTCTGTGGACATGGTATTACTCCTTTACGTATTTCGCGTATTCTTCAAGCGGCACTCCCAATTTTTTAGCGATTGCTACTTGGGTCTGAGAGAGTTTGACCCTTTTACCACTGCGCCCAGTTTTGGTGGAGCGTGAGACACCGGCAACATTCTGAGCGGGCTTGCGGCCAGTAGATTGCTCCTCTCCAAATTTATGCGGAAATTCCCGCTTAATTCTGGAGTCCAATTCATTGTAGTAGTCATCTCCTTGCGGGTCAAACCCCTCATCTTCCACTAATTTTTTGTGGATTCCAAAGGCGGCAAAAGTCATTGCTTCGTCTTGACCAAACCAAGAGTTTTTTTCTGCCCACTGTTCCGCTTTGGGATCAGGCCTTTGAGGCTGTTGTGCGGCTTGTTGCGGTGCGGCTTGTGGGGCCTGTTGTTGCGGAACCCGCTGGTTAGCTTCAGCACGTCTCTGAGCTTGAGCATATTGATTAGCCGCAATACTGATATCCGTGAGTTCTTTCTGAGCAACTACGGTCCCTTCCGCATCACCTAACTCAACAGCGCGTTTAAGAGCCGCTTCGGCCTGCTGTTGTTGAAGTTGAATGCGCTGACCATATTCAGTCATAAAACCTTGGTCTAGGTTCTGCATCCTCTGTTTAATCTGCTCTGATTCGGCCTGCACATTTTGTGCAAACTTCATGGCCTCTTCTTCACGACGCTCGGCTTCGCGCATTTTTTTAGTCAAACGATTAATACGCTTCTGCACAGATTCGCTGTACTCAGCAATTTCATCGTCTGACGAAGCTTCTTGCTCTACTTCAACCGTAGGTTCTTCCGAATCAAATGTTCCACGTGGAACATTTTTTTCTTCAGGTTGCTCAAGCTCCACTTCTGTGGCTTCAGCATCTCCCACATCTAATTCAAATTGAGGTTCTTCGGCAGGTTCTCCCATGGGGCTTCTCCTTTACAAACTAAGAATGTCTTCTGGATCGTCAATAGTCGCTAGGATTTCATCATCATTCAAAATCCTGCACTCCCCACCGTCTATACGGAACCGAGAACCAGCATAACGAGCAAAGATTACCCACTGTTTTTCGGTGCACCACGGGCCGTCAGGGAACTTTTCAGCGTCTTTGTAGCAAAGAGGGCCTTGCTTAACGACATAACCCACAACAGTCTGAAGCTGAGTGTCGTTCAAGACTTGATTGGGGATATGAATACCGCCTTCCGTAGTTTCTTTACCGCGGTATGGGAGAATTAACATGCGCCAGCCGGTAGGCTGTGGCATTCGCTCCAAAAGACTTTTGTCCATGGCCTCGGGGTCGAGTACCTTGGGCTGTGGAGCTTTGTAAAGGGATTTGACGCCTTCTGCGGCGGCGTCTAGGTCAATTTCTTTAGCTAGATCAGTCATTTAGTTGCTCCTGTTTTTCTAGCAGGCCCGAGAGTTCCTGTGCTACATAATTCAAAGCCGATAGCTCACCCATAAGGTTTTGGTACTGCTCCATCGACTTTACGCTATTGTTTTCCAACAATTCTAAGACTTGTGTGCGACGTTCCTTTATAACCTTTTGTATAAATTGAACTAGGTGTAATGAGTCCACATGCGCTCCATCTCAGAAAGTCTTATCTATATACCACGACAGTCTAAAAGGAGCAACTAATATGTCCACATGACAGGTCCGGTGGTGCGGATATCGACGTGAACAAACGTCTTTGCAACACCTATGCCGCCAAAGCCCAACTTTAACGCTTCTTCTACGATTTTCCTGCGTTCAATCCCATTATCTGCATGAATATCCGCCGCAATGCCCTGTGCATGAGTGCCGGGTTTTACTTTGGCTTTTTCAATGGAGTGTTCTGGAGAACGGTAGCCAGAAGTGATATGGAACGGAAAATCACACGCTTCGCGAAGCTCGTCCAAACGTGCAATAAAGTCTGGAACAATCTTGTTTTCGCCAGTTTCCTGACAAGTAAATTCTTCTTCTTTGAAATATTTGTAGGTCACTCTTTCTTGCCCAGAAATAGCCCAAACGCGCCTGTTAGCGCACCGGTCATAACACTGACCAATGCCGCTTGCTCCGGGTTTGGATCGGGTAACGACATAAACCACTCAACCGTCCGGTATGTCATGGCAATCATGGCAAACATGAGTATCCGCGGAATAATGCGCCATGCGTTAAGCTGTTCTGGCGTCATTTTTCGCGAGCTACCTGTTTGGTCTTCTCAAAGGTCCGTAGACCACCGAGGCCAAGCATCCCAAGCAAAACTGTAAGAAGGCTCTCCATTTCAAATACAGGTAACGGAGGGGCTTCCACACCAGCAAATGTGATGACAAAAACAGCAATAGGCTGGCCGACAAAGTGCCAAGCCAAAGCAACACCGCAAGTCCACCCAACAAATGGTCGCCAACCCGCGACAAACATAGACTTATGTGCCGCTTCAGCCTTGTTGATCTCAATCTGACCTTTTGCAAGCTCTTGAGCATGACGCTCCGACATCGTTGCAATTTCATGAGCCAACCTCGCCTTTTCATCAGCGTCGGGTATAAACTTATCCAGTAAACCGGTAACAGGACCTATCAGTGCTTGTAGCATCAAAACCCCCTAAATTAAGCGTTAGTGAAGCGTGAGCCACGTAAAGCCGCCCCCATACCACGCTTTTTGCCTGTAGTTACCTTGGCAAACGTAATATCCGGAGTCTTTTCTTCCTTTGCTACAGCGTAAGGAATAGAGCCTTGACCTTGAATATCGGCCTTGGCTACAGGGTTTGGGGGGTTCTTGGGCGGTGCGCCGTCTATTTTAACTCTCATATCAATTACCTCGTTTTAACAATTCACGTTGTAAAGCCGCGTCGATTCTAGCCTGCGTCTGTCGTTCCTGACTAGCAAGCCGTTGCTGGAACTCAGTCTGCTTGTTAGCCATACGCTGTTGATCCATCTGCAACTCTGCCTGATCCATCTGCAAATCGGCCTGTTGCTTCTGAGTATCCAACTGAAGCTCCTGTTGCTTGAGTTGCACCAGCGGGTCACCTTGGTTCTGGCCCGTTATCTGTGCAGTAAGCTGTTTCAGTTTGGCAAACTCTTGTGCATTGATTTGAGCGACCATGGCTTCTAGCTCAAGCTCCATATCCGCATTCAAAGGTTGACCACCCGTTTGCTGTAAAAGTTGTGCCGTAGCAAGCTCTTGGCTTTTAACTTTAACGTGTTCCATTACGTGTTTTTGCAATGAAATAGCCGACTGCGGCAACGCCTGAAGTGTCCCAGAAGTGCCAAATGTCAGGTGCGTCATAATGTGAGCATCGTGATCCTGACCCTCAAACACCTTCAGTTGTACGCTATCCAAGGCGTCAATGTTCTCTTGAGCAGGGTCTTTCGGTATCGGATCGTCTGAAGACGGCGCTATCAATATCTTGTCTACGTCATTGACGCCCAAAGCCTCATACATACGACGATAGGCTTCGTGCAAATCGTGTATTTGCGGGGCCTGCATGGCCATCTGTAGCTGGGCTTGTGCTAGTGAAATGCGCTGTGCCTGCGAGAAAGAGTTGGGATTTGATACCGGAACCACGTCTATCCGGTCATCAAAGTCCCGTTGCATGATCGCACGATCACCCCCCATCACTGCATAAGGGTATTCCTGCGGCAAATACTCGGACATTACCCGCGCAAGAAGCTTAAACTCCTGACGCATACCATAGTGCAGACGCTTATGCACTGCACTCATGACCCGTGAGCCCTGTTCCAACAACGCTACCGTCGTGCCGACAGCCGCCTGCTGGTTACCATCGCCCACCTTCATGTCCGTAATCGTCGCGAACCGACGACCC
>Ga0209232_1001768_pt1 | contig 11308 bp, 12 predicted proteins | sample ETNvirenome_2_60_FD_184066 | JGI IMG/M metagenome (GOLD analysis project Ga0209232, IMG submission 184066) | Marine viral communities from the Pacific Ocean - ETNP_2_60 (SPAdes) (version 2) | ecosystem: Environmental > Aquatic > Marine > Oceanic | place: Pacific Ocean | collected 2013-06-22
ATACCCACGCTCTTGTGCAAGAGCAGCATAATCAGCTGCCTTGTTATCTTCGTTGCGACCAAAGGATACGGATATCTCATTTTTGATTATATCCCCTAGTCCATTATTACGAAGCCAGTTAAACGCCGCCTCTTTATTTGCTTCCGATATGGTTGCTCGATACGTCGTTGAAACTTTTAAATGAGATCCATCATGAAGTTTGAGTTCTGAAAAACCCATTTCACTCATCATAGTAGGTATTACCTCACCCGATACATGATCTCTTCTTTTTTTTAATTCTTTTAATTGTTCCTCTGTATTTTTTATACTAAAATCAAAGTCTTCTAATCTTTTAACTTGATCTGCAAGAGTATGTATATTATCCATTTTTTTTATAGCATCTTGTTGATCAGCTTCAAAATTAATATTATTTGATATTTTTATTTTTTGTTTAACGCTCATTTATTTCTCCTTTCTCATTTAGATTAATTTCAATAGGATAATATTTTCTTTCTTGTTTATCCCATTTTAACAATTTATATTTTCCATTTGTGATATCAGACACTATAGAACAAGCAACACCTATGATTGCTGGATCACCAGTAAGTAATAAATAATCTGTTGATCTATAATTTTTTAAACCTTGTCTTAATTTAAAAATTAAAGGTCCCGGTGAAAATATCATTTGAGAAAACTCTGGTAATAAAAATTTAAAGTCACCATACTTAGATGCACCCATAATATTAATTTTAGGATTACCTGATTTAGTTCCCGCAACTTCTTGTATTACATAAACTATACTTTCTGACATTGACTTTATATATATTATTCTATATACAAATTGTCAATAGAAAGATGAATTATAAATTTAAAACAAAACCATATAAACATCAATTAACTGCTTTAGAAAAGTCGTGGAATAAAGAAACCTATGCTTATTTTATGGAAATGGGTACCGGTAAAACTAAAGTTTTAATTGATAATCTTGCTATGCTTTATGACAAAGGTAAAGTAGATGGTGCTATTATTGTGGCTCCTAAAGGTGTAGTTAAAACTTGGTATGAACAAGAACTTCCAACACATTTACCTAATCATATACAAAAAGTGACTGTATTGTGGCAACCTAATTTTACAAAAAAATATCAAGAAAATTTAGATAAACTATTTGAGTTGGGTCATGATCTCCACATTTTAATTATGAATGTAGAAGCATTGTCTACTGATAAAGGTGTTAAGTTTGCAACTAAATTTTTAAATTCACATAAAACTTTAATGGCTATTGATGAGTCTACAACAATTAAAACACCTACAGCAAAAAGAACTAAGAATATAATAAACCTAGGTAATTTTGCTAAGTATAGAAGAATAATGACTGGTTCTCCTATTACTAAAAACCCTCTAGATTTATATAGTCAATGTGAGTTCCTTGATCCGTGGTTATTGAATTTTCAATCGTTTTACGCTTTTCGTAATAGATATGCCGAAATGAAAACTATGCATATTAGAGGAAGGTCTATACAAGTTGTAGATGCTTTTCAAAATTTAAGTGAGTTGTCAGACAAAGTTAAAGGGTTTTCTTATAGAGTATTAAAAGAAGATTGTTTAGATTTACCTCCTAAAAACTTTACTAAAAGACATATTGTGTTGTCCGCAGAACAAAGAAAAATTTATGATCAAATGAAAAAAGAAGCTATGGCCATACTAAATGGTAAAGTAACAACAACTATGACTGTATTAACTCAACTTATGAGATTACATCAAATTACCTGTGGACATTTTACATCGGATGATGGTGGTGTTCAGCTGATACCAAGTAATAGAATAAATGAACTTATGGATATATTAGAAGAAATTGATGGTAAAGCTATTATATGGGCAAACTATCAAATGGATGTAAATCAAATTATTAAAAACGTTGAAGCAAAATATCAAAAAGGATCTATTGTAGACTACTATGGCCTTACGCCACAAGATGAAAGACAAGATAATATACGTAAATTTCAAGACGACCCTAGGTGTCGGTTCATGGTAGGAACGCCGTCTACGGGCGGCTATGGCATTACTTTGACGGCTGCAAACACCGTAATCTACTATTCTAATGGATATGACCTAGAAAAGCGTTTACAGTCAGAGGACCGTGCACACCGTATTGGTCAAAAGAAAAATGTAACTTATATAGATATTATAGCCGAAGATACTGTAGATGAAAAAATTGTAAAAGCTCTTAGAGAAAAAATTAATATTGCATCTGAAGTTATGGGTGAAGAATTAAAAGATTGGATTTAAGTTGTAGTTGCATAAATGCAACATGTTGTATTTTTATCACATTTATAATTTTCAACTAAAAAGTGATTGACACAAGATATAGTGTGTGACAATTTGTCTATTGACTTATCTTATATTATCCTATATAGTCCCAGTATGAATTATTTAAAAGTTCATAGAAAGGAGAAAGCATGAAAGAAGAAAAAAAGTACCCGTTCATAATGATGGAAATTTGGACGGATCAAGATAAGAGATCAGAAACGTACCAAGAAAAATATGTTACTGTTTCTTGTGTCCCTTTCAAAGATGGTAGACCCGATAGTGATAACATCATGACAGTAAAAGCAGATCGTTTTACTATTGAGCATCACTCTCTAAACGAGAAAGATCAAATCAAACCGTCTAAAAACAATCTTCAAGTGTTCCGTAGTCAAGACTTTGAAGGTTTAGGGGAAGAGTAAGTTGCGCAACTTATGGGGGTGTTAAAGCACCCTCGTAAGTTTAAACTAAATCTATTGCTCTACCTAATACAGGTTTGTATTTTGTTTTGCCTTCTAATTTATAAGCATGTAAAAATGATGCTCTTGGTGTTCCTTCAATCCATGAGCAATGTATCCAGCCCGAGTTGGGTTCACCCGGAGTATAGAACTCTAAAATAAGCTGGTCTGGCTGAAGGTTTAATTTAATCCAATCAAAAAGTTCAGCGTTGTCTACACCTGGACATTCGAAATCCGCCGCCTCTGCACGGGCATGTTGGCTGTTCGCTGAGCTGCCGATTGCTATACATAACTGAGTGCTACGAAATCCGCTGGTTATTTTTACTCTACCAAAATGATCACGTACCGGTTGGAGAATATTTTCACATAACGCTTTTAATTTTTCTATTTGTTCTGCACTAGGATTGTTATTAATATCCATTCTGATTGCAGTGTCTGATTTAGTCAGCTCTGAAAGAGTAAAATTCCGTGTAAGATTCATTATTTTGATATATCTGTAAGTAAAGTTATAAGTACGGCTCCCATACCTCCAACTATCCAATACTCTAATCTCTTTATTCTATCCTTCATTTCTTTGATTTGTTCAAAGGTTTGCTTTTGCATTATTCTGCAAAGCTTCTCATGGGATTCTATTCTTTGTAATGCTGATTTTTTAACCATTATGTTCTACTCGCTATAATTTGTTCTGTTGGAGAAAGTAAAGCTCTTTCAGTTTCTGACAAGCCTTGCATAATACCAGTTGGTTGTTTAGCTGCAAACAAGTTTGGATTTATGTTTGGTGTGTTTATAGGTAGTGAACTTTGAGGACCTATTGTACCTACATTTGGTATTCTTAATCCACCTAAATCAATTTCTAGCGGTTTAATTTCTTCAATAAACTCTTTAGTTGCTTGAGGAGCATCTACGGATAAAGGTGGTATGGTTTGACCCATAGCTTGGTTTACTACACCAATGGTAGTGGCCAATTTTCTACCTGTCCCAGTTGTTTCATTCATAGTTTTTAACCACCCAGGCGGACTTCCAAATTCATTAGATATTAATTTTTTAGCTGCTTTTTGTTCAAACACATCTTTTGCATTATCAAATGCACTTCTTCCTAATAACAAACCTTGAATACTAGCTAATTTAAAACCTATTATACCAACCAATTGTCTTGCTCCTCTTTGAAATATTCTAGATATCCCTGCTGCAGTGTTAGACATGTTTGCTAAATCTGTAGGTTTTAAAGTTTTTCTAACTTCAGATACAAATTCTTTTAACAACTTTATTTCATTCGCACTAAAAAGAGATTTAGCAAAGTCCGAATTTTTTTCAAAAATATAATCAAAATTTTTAACTAATGCATTAGGATTAAATCTTGCATTTCTTATAGAATCATTAAACATTTTTTCAATCATACCTGATCTTAAAGTTGCAAAATCTTTACTTTTTTGAGCTGCTACATTAGGTTCTAACCCATCAACATCAAAAACTTTTTTTAAACGATTTATTACGTTAGTCGCAGTTTTACTTCTTCCAACTGTGCCTAAACCATATATATAATCTATGGCTTTTAAACCAGTTACTTCTGGATCTATTAATATTTTTTGTATTGCATTACCTGCAGGATCATTTACTCGAACAGGACCTTTTTTAATAACATTAACTCCAAAAGTTTCTTCTCTATTTTTATAGATCTGTCTAGCATTTTTAATATTTCTTTTTAAAACTTCATCACCTTCTTTTCCTGCAAATAATAAATTATCTAAAGTGTCATCATATAATTTATCAAACTCAGATTTTATTGCTATTGCAGTTTTTCTATCTGTGTCATTTTTTGCTGCATTTATATATCCTGACAATTTTTTTCTCATAGTCTCAAAATCATTTAAAGTTTTTGGTGGCACTTTTTTAGATGCTTTTTTCTTTTTAAAAGAATTTACAAATTTTTTTATTTCATTAAAAGATTTAAGCGCTGCTGGAGTTAAGTCTTTATCCAAAATACCTGTACCTTCATCAACAGCTTTTAAAAAATTAAAAGGCTGTTTTGATTCATCTTTTAAAGTTTTTTTAACTGAATTTAATAAAATTTGTATGTTAGATGCATCCCCATTAAAAAGAGCATCTTTATCTATTAAGTTGTATGCAGACTCAACTTGATCCGAGGCTTTTTTATATCGATCTTCTATCGCATTAATTAAATTTTGTCCTAAATCCTCTATGCTATCATCTGTTATATTACCTTTATTTATTTTTTTACTTAATTCTTTTAAACCTAAACCAATATCTATTTCTTGTTTTCTTAAAAAACTTAAGGCTTGTTCTTGTGCTTCCTTACCAAAAGAACCTTTAGATGCTTCATATAAAGCTGCAATACCTTCCTCATTTCTAAGAGCTTGCGATTTAGATAATTCAAAACCAAACTTACCACCCACACCAGCATTTACAGCAGCAACCTCATCATCAAAACCTCTAGCTATTGCATTAAAATATTTTTCTGAAAATTCTGTTGTTATTTTACTAGGATCAAAACCAGCCGCTTCCAAAGCTTTAATTCCTTTGGGAGTAATTACAATTTTTTTAATTGTTTGACCATCTGGTGCTGTTTCTGTAACTAATTTGTAATAATTAGGTTTACCTTTTATGACTTTTAATGCCGTTCTTCCTATAGGACCTAAGACACCTTCAAAAACTCCAGTTAAACCAGCAGTAATTCCAACCCTACCTTGATCAAAATCACCACCTAATTTATCTGCTACTATTTCTTGAGCGGATGTTACAGCTGTTGCTTGTCCCATTTGAGCTATAGATCTTTTAAATAAACTACTAGCATATTTTTTAGCTATGGTAGAATATCCTGGTATATATTGTAAAATTTGTGCGGTTGTTTGTGCAAAGTCTTGAAAGGATGCACCAGGTTTATTTAAATAAAAAGATTTACCGTCAGGCATAACAACTATTAAATTACCAAATTTATCCTCCATAGCATTACTACCAGGTACTTGTGCTAGAATTATATCAAGTTGTGATTTTTGATTTGGTGTTATACTTAAACCTAAAGCTACTTTTCCAGCACCTTCACCCTTATATTCACCAATTTCTGGTACTTCAGCAAACTCAGTTTTTTTAGTGCCCGAAAAAAAATCTGAAACAGATTCTCCTAAACCTTCAAAAAATCCTTTTTCAGATTGATCTTTTTTTAAATTTAAAATTTTTGATTTTAAATCTAAATCTGTTACTTCTTGAAGACCACTTATATCTGTTTCATCATTTACTTTATTTTTAATTTTTTCAATTAATTTTTTATCTGTAACCTCTTCCATTAACCCCCCTGTTTTGGCAGTTTAAAAACTTTATCACCAATAACTATGTAATTAATACCGTTTTCGGTAACGATATTATCTTTATATTTAGGATCTATTTTATTTTGTGTTGATGCTATTTTATTTCTTATTTCATCTGTTACATAAGGATTATTTTCGTAAAACTCTACTTGTAATTGTCTAAATGTTTTTCCATTTAAAGTTCCTCTTAAACCTCCGTTCTTTTCAACAAATGGAGATACTACTTCTGTATAATATTTTTTACTAATTTGATTACCTCTATTTAAAAGTGCTAATTGTAATTTAATACCTTCTTTAGACATACTTAATCCAGGATTAATTGACTGAACAAAAGCTAATTCTTTATTTGATATGGCACCTTTAAATCCTTGTAATGATTCAATAGCAGTTTTACCACCAACAGTTCTTAATAATTCAGCTAACTCTATATTTTGAAAATCTAATTCTAACCCTAATTCTCTACCTATCTTTGAAAGTGAAGTTCTTAGTTCTGAAAAAGCTCCTGTTCTTAGTTCATCGTCAGGTGTGTTCGCTAAAATGCTTAAGGTATCAATTGTGCCTTGAAATTTATTTGCATTTGCAAAAGCTGTCTCAGCAGCTTGTATTTTTTTTACATCATCTTCTCCTGCTTTCTTATCCACTTGTTTTAAATATTCATCTCCTGTATCTTTTATAACTTCTTTAGGACCTATAGTTTTAGCTTCAATTTTATTGGTTTTTAAATTTCTTTGATATAATGTATTTTCATTATAAGCAGGACCTAATTCTGCTTTAGCTACTTCAGGAGGAACTATTTCAAATTGATCTTTTTCTTTTTGACCTATTTTTTTAAGTAAAATATCTTTTGCAAATTCATCTGCGGCTTGTTTTTCTTTAAACTTAGCTTCTTGAAACTGGCCAAAAGGTTCTTTAGCTGCATCTCCTACAGTAGCAAGTAGTCCTGTTAAACCTTTTCCTCTAGGAGTTCCAGAAACAATATTTATTCCTAAACCAGTTAAAAAACCAGGTATTGTTCCAAAACCAATACCGGTTGGGGTTCTAGTTGAAGCTATTGGGGTTCTAGTTGAAGCTCTAGTAGATTCGTTCATTGTGTTTCTAGGTAAACTACCTAGTTGAGGAATCATAGTTGTTGGGTCAGAACCTTTTTGAAAAGGTTTTCTATCTAGTCCTGATGTAATACCAGTTCCTGCAGAACCACCGATTCTAAACATTGGTCGTTTTAAAGTCCTGTTCATTATCTACTTCCTAAATATAAACCTGCAAGTGTAGTTCCAATACCTAAAGCAGTTTGTAAAGGAGATGGGTTAGGTATAAAACTTTGTTGCGTTTGCCCTGGATAACCACCCATGATCCCTGTTACTTGAGCAGCGTATCTATCTAATTGTTCTTGTGGTTGGAATGCAGCTTGTCTTGTTGCCTCTCTTTGTGCATCTAATCCTGCTTGTGTTTGTGCTTGATTAATTGCACCCAATGAACCTAAACGTGAAATATCCGTTCCTTGCAATGCTTGTTGTTGTGCACCTAACGCTGCTTGTTGTCCAGCTAGACCAGATTGAAATGCACCTAAACCTTGTGTTGCTTGTGCTACACCAAATCTATTTGCAATGTCTTGTTGTCTTGCATTCATAGCTTGACCAAAACCTTGTTGCAATAAACCTGCCTGTAATAATGCACGTTCTCTTGCCGCCCCCGTACCAAACTCGGCGAGTTGTACGCCCGCTCGGCCAGCGCCGAGCACACCCAAAGCTGCTTGTTGATCTTTAATTTGCTGTTCTTGTATTTGTTTATTACGATCAAATTCTGCTAATGAGGCATCAATAACTTGTGATTGATATGGTGACATAAAATCTGTCACTTGTTGAGTTGTAGGTGCTCCTGTTGGAATACCGGCTAATTGTCCAAGGGCCGTGGTTCCTAAACCGCTAGCTAATGTTGCTTGTGTTTGTGCTTGATTTAAAAAGGGTTGAAATGATCCAACTCCTTGAGTAGCTAAAGTTTGGGCTTGTGCTTGTAATGGATCTTGAGCAGCTACTTGTGGTGCAAGGCCTGCTAAATTTTGTTGTCTTGTTGTAAATGCTTGAGCAGCATCTTGTCTTGATTTAAAACCCGCAGCTGTTTCACCTGGTTGTTGTGTAAGACTTGCTATACCTTGTGTTACAATTGGTACACCTTGTTGAGCTACTACTTGTTTTGCTAGATCTTGTCCTAAAGTTTCTACAAAAGGTGCTGGTCTTTGTATTACAGTTTCTACGGCCATTATATTACTTCCTCTAATCTTTGTGATGTTTGAAACATTTTACGTGCGCCGTCTAAGCCTTGCGATTCCTCAGATACTTCACCTCCGGCTTCAAGGTTTTTCATCATGTTATACATAACTTCTGCGCCTTTGTCTACATCTCCCTCACCTGCATTTCTGACTGCATCAGCTGTAAATACAAACTCATTCTTTGATAATCTTGCAGGGACATCGTCTGCTTTTTCCATTCTACCTATTGGCACAAAGCCACCATTATCACGTAAATCCATTTCTTTACCACCCATTTCTAATAATGGCATAATTTTCTTTGCTACTGGTTCTTTAGAACCTTCTTGGTATCCTATACGTCCACCTTCTGCTGCAAATTGACTTCCAGCTATTCTACGAGTTAAAGTATCAAAAGGTTTACCTTGTATAGCTGCTAACTGTGCTGGCGTTAATTCTGGTCCTAAGTTATCAGGAAGCACTACTTCTTCTTTTTCATCAGAACCAAATACAAAAGGAGCACCCATTAATATTCCACTAGATATTAATGCTTTTGTCAAAGTATCAGCACCCTTAAAAGATTTCAATGCACCAGGACCAAATTGAAAAGCACCATAAGCTAATGCAGCTTTACCTATCGGAGATTTTGCAATACTTTTAACAGCTCTAGTTGCTTTTTTAACTGCTTTCTTTGCAGCTTTAGCTATACCCCCAATAAACATCATTTGTCTCACAGTATTTAAATCCATTATTCCGCCACCCATAGCACTAAACCTGTTTACTCTTTGTCCAGAATTCATAGAATCAATAATATCCCCTACACTCATACCTGAAAAATCTCTTTCTAAAGAGTTGCTTGGAATTCCTAGCATATTTTCTTCCAGTATATTTCTTTCTCTTAAAGCTTCTAATCCTGTGTACCTTTCAGGATCATCTGCAAAGCCAGCTCTTCCTTCTTGAGATCCTTCTCTTATGTCATCGGGAAGGGTAAATCCTAAAGAACTTGGTGCAACCATTAATCCTTGATTTAAGTTGTCCCCAGGTACTTCCATTAATCCTTTATCTAAATTTAAGTTGTCCCCAGGTACTTCCATTAACCCTTGATCTATCACAGCTGGAGACACTTCCATTAACCCTTGATCTTCTATTAAATTTGTAATTACGTTTAACTCTTTATCCTCATCGCTGTCTTCTTCCTTAGATAAACTATCAATTTTTCTTTGTCTTCTTTTATCTATAAATTGTTTTAAGGTTTTAGAACCTTTAAAATCAGAAAAAATTTCTGGTGAAGATTTAATAAAATTTCTTAGAAGTCCACCAATAACACCACCACCTTTTATAAAACTACCAACTCTTTCTCCAAAGCTTGGACTTATGTTTTTTCGTAAACCTTCTCTCATTGCATCTACGTTTTGTCTTTGAGTTTGGGCTTTAAAGTCTGCTTGTCTATCTTGTTGAATTCTTGACCTAGTAGTATCTCCTCCAGCATTTGGACTTTTAGATGCTCCACCAAAAGTTCCTCTTCCCGGAGAACCTATTCCTCCAGCATCAGCTCCTCCACCGAATTGATATAATTGTCTTGCTATTTGTGCTCTTGTTATGGCCATTTGTTTATCTTATTTTGTTTTACCTAGAAAATCAAGGCTTGGCATTATTACTGTTATATCTCTCCTAATATCCTCGGGAGATATACCTTTTGCCTCCCATTCTTTGTCATTTTTGTATTCTTCGCCTGTTTTTCTATTTGTTATTTTTTCTATAATCTTTTCAGGTTTTATTTCTTGCATTATGCTACTACCTCTCTTGGCTGTATTTCTAATATTGAAGCTATGACGTGCAGCTCATTTGCGTCAGAAGCTTGTACCTTTAGTATCTCACTTTCTTCCATTACAAGTGGATTAGTTAAAAGTTCTGTTGTGGTAACAGTTGCTATAGTTTTTGTTTTAAATAAGCTAAATATATTACCACTAGCATCCACTAAAGTAACATCTATATTGCAACTAGATCCTGAGTCATTAGAAACTAATATTGATTTTACTACAGATGTCTTTGCACTTGGTACAGTATATAGTGTTGTCAAGTCCGTAGTTGTTAGGTCTGCTTTTTTATTTATAAAACTATTAGCCATTAATTTAAAAAGAAGTTTTGAGCTTCTACCTCATCCTTTAATTCTTGTTGATATGTAGTATTTAATTTTATTATAATACCATCTATATCTCTTGTCTGTGCTTCAGCAACAGTATAGTCATATTGTTGTGATGGTCTTGTTAATACTTGTACTATTTTTGCCATTATCTACGTCCATCTGGTTGTATGTCTAATCTAAAAGTTCCTAACTTCCAACTTTGAGATGCACCTGTGTTTGCTATTTTTAATGCAATCGCTCTTGCTCTTGCACGTGTATCTACTTTTTGAGTAGATGATGAAACTGTAAATGGTCCTAATGCAGAGCTAGCTTGACTATCATTAGGAAAGTTTCTAACTTCTAATGTAACTTGTGTGTTTCCTGTTTGAGATATAAAGTCAGGTATAAATCTTCTTATCTTCATTAAAAATTCACCATCTCCTCTTAGATCAGCAGCACCAGTTGTTTGTCCTAATGCACTTCTTCTTTGACTTATGTCAAAATCTCCTGATGATATGTTTGCTGTTATAGCTGTGATCGTACCGTTTTTGTTTTGATCTGTTCCTGTTTCGTGTTCATAGTATGCTGTTCTACCTTCAGTGTTTCCAACTACATCAAAAGATGTATCAGTGCTAGCATCATATTCTAAAGCGTGTGGTAAACTAAATACTGCTGAATCTTGCCACATAGTTCTAGCAAGTGTGCCAACAGTCCATACAGGTCTTTGTGGTGATGAGTCAAAGTAATTATAAGAAACCATTTTATTTACAACAGAAGATGTTGAGCTAGGATAAAACCATATAACTTCACCAAACAAATTATTTAATCCAGCAGATATCATTTGATTACCAGACTCTATATTTATATCATCGTAAAC
>Ga0209232_1001769_pt1 | contig 11305 bp, 10 predicted proteins | sample ETNvirenome_2_60_FD_184066 | JGI IMG/M metagenome (GOLD analysis project Ga0209232, IMG submission 184066) | Marine viral communities from the Pacific Ocean - ETNP_2_60 (SPAdes) (version 2) | ecosystem: Environmental > Aquatic > Marine > Oceanic | place: Pacific Ocean | collected 2013-06-22
ATGGGGAAAGTTTACTTGGTCAGTTCCCTATACTCATAACATAAAAAAGAATGATTTAGAGCTTGAGGTTATCTTCTTAGCATTAGACAGACCTGAAGATGTCAAAAAACTTTTATCACTTGAGTTAACTGGTGTCTGGGTCAATGAGGCTAGAGAAGTTCCCAAGTCTATTATCGATGCGTGTACAATGCGTGTTGGTCGATTCCCTTCTATGCGTGAAGGTGGACCGAGTTGGTCAGGGGTAATATGTGATACTAACGCCCCTGAAGAAGATCACTGGTGGCCTATTATGTCAGGTGAAGTTCCTGTTCCTGATCATATTCCTAGAGAACAGGCGCGAATGTTAGTTAAACCTGATAACTGGCAGTTCTTTAAACAGCCGTCTGGAATGGTTGAAGTAAAGAACGAGGATGGTGAGGTTGTAAATTATAAGCCTAATAAAGACTCTGAAAATATAAAACATATGCTAGAGGGTTATTATCCTAATCTAATCACAGGTAAAACAAAAAGCTGGATTGATGTGTATGTTATGAATAGATTGGGAAGTATCCAAGATGGAAAGCCTATATATCCAATGTTTGCTGCAGAAGTACACATAGCCAAAGAAGAAATAGCAGTAGCTGCAAGCCTACCGCTATACGTTGGTTTGGATTTTGGGTTAACTCCAGCAGCCACTCTTGGACAAAAAATCAGAGGCCGCTGGCTTGTGCAATCTGAAATAGTAGCTTTTGATATGGGGATTGTTAGATTTGCCGAAGTGTTGCGTGAGGAAATTTCCTCCCGATTTTCCCAAGCATCTGAGGTATTTATATATGGTGATCCTGCTGGGGATTTTAGAGCGCAGACGGATGAATCGACTCCGTTTCATATTCTGCGTGGTGCTGGTTTGAGGGCGTTCCCAGCCCCTTCGAACTCTGTAGATCTTCGATTGGAAGCTGTTTCTTCCCAGCTTACTAAGATGGTCGAGGGCAAGCCAGCATTTTTAATTGATAGAAGATGCCAACAACTTATTAAAGGTTTTGAAGGTGGGTATCAGTATAGACGAATGGAAGTATCTGGTGAGCGTTATGCAGATAAACCCGATAAGAATATGTTTTCTCATATTCACGATGCGTTACAATACATGATGCTAGGCGCTGGTGAAGGTAGAGCCTTGTTAAATAATCAAAAACCTGCAAAAGCTGTAGTTGCAAATAGAAATTTTGACTTGTTTTCTAAGCATAAACCAAAACAAAGAAGGCAAGGATTTTGGGCGCGTATGTAATTGTGCGTTGATGTTTTTTAAATTATGTGCATATGGATAAAAAAACTAGGAGCTAATAATGTGTGGCAGAAAAAGAGACCCGAAAATAGATGAGCAACTCGAAGAAAATAAAGCGGAAGCCGAAGCTGCAAAAGAAACAGCCCAAGTCGATCTTGCCGATGCCAAAGCAGAATCTTTGGAAACGGCTATTGAAATGGCTCCGTCTGATCAAACAGTAACAGAAGGTCAGTTAGAGCGCCAAGGCGAAAACATCTTTGATGATCCTAAACAAAAAAGTATGGCTGCTTTACGAAGATCAAAACGTTCAGGTGGTAGAGGCAGGAGAAGCTTACTTACTGCTAAAACAGGTCAAGGATACTACTCAAGGTTTGGTATGTAATGGATGAAATCGCCAAGAATTATCTTCAAAGGTATGACAAAGCTAAAGCTAAACGTGAAAACTTTGTTCCTCTTTTTGAAGAATGTTATGAATATGCTTTGCCCCAAAGAGAAAGTTTTTATCACGAAACTATAGGTCAAAGACGCGATGATAAAATATTTGATGAAACTGCTGTAGTTGGCGTTCAGGAGTTTGCATCAAGGTTACAATCTGGCCTTGTTCCTAACTTTGCTCGATGGGCTGATCTTACAGCAGGATCAGAAATACCTAAAGAAAACAGAGAAGAAATAAATAATGAGTTAGATGAAGTAACTGATTATGTATTCGAGGTAATTCAAAACTCTAATTTTGCTCAAGAAGTTCATGAGTCTTTTATGGATTTGGCAGTGGGTACTGGTATTTTAGTTTGCGAAGAGGGTGATGCAGTTAATCCAGTACGTTTTGCAGCTATACCTTTACCTCATGTTATACTTGATACTGGCCCTGATGATAGCATCGATCATGTCTTTCGAGAACGTAAAAACATAAGATTTAATCAGTTAGAACAGCTATATCCTAAAGCCAAATTTTCTCCTGAAATAAACTCTATGGTTCAGGGTGCTGGAGATAAAACAACAACGATATTAGAAATTGTTTGTCGTAATTATCAATCTCCAAACATAACTGCAAACTTTCATTATGCAATATGCATGACAACTAAATCCGTAATATTCAAAAGAGAAATGGAAGGTTTGGGTTCTAATCCTTTTATTTGTTTTCGTTGGTCTAAATGTGCTGGTGAAGTGTATGGGCGTGGGCCACTAATCAATGCATTGTCTTCTATCAAAACAACTAATCTTACTATTGAGTTAATATTAGAAAATGCTCAGATGTCTATCTCTGGTATATACCAAATGGAAGATGATGGGGTAATAAACCCTGATACAATTAATCTCGTTCCAGGGACTATAATTCCTAAAGCTATGGGATCTGCTGGATTGCAACCTATACAAGCTGCTGGTCGTTTCGATGTTGCTCAATTAGTTTTGGGAGATATGAGAAACAATATCAAACGTGCTTTGTATAATGATATGCTTGGCGATCCTAATAAAACTCCTGCATCTGCAACAGAAATAGCAGAACGTATGGCAGACTTATCAAGACGTATTGGATCTGCATTTGGAAGATTGCAAGTAGAACTTGTTCAACCTGTGTTGCAGAGAGTTATTCATATCTTAAAGAAGCAAGGCCGCATCGAAGTACCTGTTCTTAATGGTAGAGAAATAAAAGTTAAGTCTGTTTCTCCATTAGCACAAGCTCAAGCTAACCAAGATATTACTGCTATCTCAAGATTCCTTGAATTAACTCAAGGTGCATTTGGACCTGAGACTTTACAGTTATTAGTAAACAGTGAAGAGACTGCTGCTTACCTTGCTAAGAAGTTTGGAGTTCCAGATAATTTAATAAGAGATGAAGCGCAAAGAAAAGAAATAGTTGCATTAATGCAGCAAATGCAGCAAAGTCAGGCTCAAGCACCACAACCAATGGAGTAAAGCTTGAGTAAACAACCTTATGTCGGGATTGATGGAATACAAAGATCCCAAAAAATTGATGAACAAATTAGTTTAAATGTTGCTTCTATGTTAGCTACGCCAACAGGTAAAGCTGTAATGGAGTATTTAAAATCAATGACAACTGACATTGCTAATGGTCCGAACATTTCTAATGACGAGTTAAGACATTTAGAAGGTCAGAGATTTGTTGTTGGACTATTATCTTCCAGAGCTAATCATGGTTCTTTAATAAAATCTAAAGAGGGTAAGAATGGGTGAAGAAACAACAACTGTAGAAGAAGTTGCGCCAGTAGAAACTTCTGAAGCAACCGTAGATCAAGTTACAACATCTGATCGCCCTGAATGGTTGCCAGAAAAATTTAATGATCCATCTGAGTTAGGCAAGGCGTATAAAGAATTAGAATCTAAACTTGGGCAAAAAGAAGAAGACATAAGATCTAAACTTATGGAAGAACTTGATAAGCCTAAAGAGGGCGTTCCTGATTCTTTTGGTGATTATCAACTTCCTTCTGACATTGAATTTGATGAAGCTATGGGTACTGATTTGCTTCAGGATTGGGCAAAACATTGCCACGATAATAAATATTCACATGAAGAATTTCAGAAAGGTATTGAGTTTTACATGGCTGCTCAACCTGAAGAAATTAATCTTGATGTTGAGCAATCTAAACTTGGAGAAAATGCAGAAGCCAGAATAGAAGCTGCATCTTTGTTTGCTAATAAATTTTTTCCAGAAGAAATGTTACCTGCTTTAGAACGAATGTGTGAAACTAGTGATGGTATCGAAGCATTAGAGTTTATGATGCAACAGATGCAAGATCCATCTGTAGTTGATGGTAGCCCTGCTACTGGCGCTTTAAGTCAGGGTAGGTTGGAAGAAATGATGAAAGATCCAAGATACCATGATCGTTCACAACAAGATCCAAACTTTATTAAAATGGTAAACGAGGGTTTCCAAAAGCTTTATGGATGAACTTAGAATAATGGAAAGAGGGGGTTATTATTTAACTCCTTTTAAAGACGATCATATATATGAATTTATCCATATTATTCATCCTGAAAATATTAAAGAGCTTTTAGAAACAGGTCTTTACACAAATGTTTTAAGTGCTTTAAAAGATCTAACCAGAAAAAGTGAAGTATATTTAGTTAGAGATAAAAATGATGAAATAATTTTTGTTGGTGGATTATTGTTTGATGAAGATACACCTCAAATGTTTGCTATGTTTTCTACTAAAATTAAAGATAACTTTTTTGTTTTAGCTAGAGGATCAAAGATGTTAGTAAACTTTTTTGATAAAACTTATCCAATGCTTTCTATGGTTATTAAGAGTGATTATGCTGATATGTTGCAGTGGGCAGCATGGTTGGGATTTGAAACAGTGGGTTGTTCTCAATACAAAAATATTAACTTTATTCATTTTGTGCGTTGCAATCCTGATATAAATAATGTTGTAGATGAGTTATCGAGGCCCATAAAACACTGAGAAGCCCGTAAGGATACCTTCGTTGAGGATGTAGAGTGGACACCCAAGATGCAAACATAACTTAATTTAGGAACTGTAAAATGGCTAATACAATAGACCAAGCCTTTATTAAACAGTTTGAGACCGATGTGCATCTTGCATACCAGCGCATGGGTTCTAAACTGCGTAATACCATTCGTTCTACGAATGTGTCAGGCAATGTCGCTCGATTTCAGAAGATAGGAACTGGATCAGCGTCAACTAAATCACGCAACGGTAATGTTACACCAATGGAACTTGCACATACTAATGTGGAAGTAACAATGGCTGACTTTTATGCTGCTGAGTACATCGACAAACTTGACGAGTTGAAAACAAATATCAATGAGCGTCAAGCTGTTGCCGAGAGTGCTGCTGCTGCATTGGGGCGTAAAACTGATGAGATCATTACAACAGCTATGGATGCTGGTGCTAACTCAACGCAGTTAGGTGCTGGTGGTTCTGCCGTTAGCAAAGCTGATCTTTTAACTACTTTCGAAACACTTGGAACCGCAGACATTCCAGAAGACGGACAGCGCTATATTGCAATGTCTCCTGCTGGTTTTGCAGATCTGTTTAACATTACAGAATTTGCTTCAAGTGATTTTGTTGGACCGCAAAATTTACCGTTTGCTGGCGGTATGACAATGAAAGAGTTCTTGGGCTTCAAGATCTTTTCAACATCGGCTGTGGCTGGTGGTAAGAACTTTGTTTACCACATGAGAGCAGTTGGAATTGGTGTGAACGCTGATGTTCAGACTGAAGTAAACTATGTAGCAGAAAAAGTATCGCACCTAGCGACATCAATGATGTCAATGGGTTCTGTTGTTATTGATGACAACGGTGTATACGAACTGTTAGATAATAACTAGGAGGGTTAGAAAATGGCTTATAGTGCAAGTGGACTAACTCGTTTGTCTGGTGGTTCTGGTGTTAATCTTTGGCACTACACCACAACAGATGCAATCGGTGATGTAAACACTGCTAACTACTTCAATGATGCTCTTGGTATGATTCGTTCTTTGGACGTTATCATTGCTGTTACATCAACAGGTGGTACACCAGCAGTTAGTCTTGTTTACGCAAAGGATGTTTCCGCAACCGCGATTGACGTAACTGATGGCTTAACAGTCACAGCAACTGACAGCGACTAATAGGTTGGGGCTTCGGCCCCACCTTTCTTTAAGGATTAAAAATGGCAGTAACAAGTACACCAGCAAACTCAGCTATAGATATTTGTGCAAGAGCTTTAATCCTAATTGGTGCTGAACCTATTACTTCTTTTGATGATGGAAACAACGAAGCTCTTGTAGCTTCTAATGTTTATGAAGATATAGCTAGATCTACTCTAACAAGTACACGTTGGAGGTTTGCTACTAATCAAGCTATTTTAAATAGACTTACAGATGAACCTACTGGAAGATATGATGCAGCTTATCAATTACCTGATGGATGGTTAATGACTCATGCTGTTACTGTAAATGATGTTCCTGTTGAGTATCAAACTTACGGAAATAAAATATTTGCTAACGAAGATGCAAACTCAATAGTTATACTTGATTATACTTATCGTGCAGAAGAAACAGATTTCCCATCTTATTTTACTGTTGCTTTACAATTAGAATTAGCAAGAGTATTTGCTTTTAGTTTAGCAAGGGATGCAAAGTTATCTGAACTTATGGCTCAACAAGCTCAAATTGCTATGATGAAAGCTAGAACAACAGACTCTCAACAACAAACAACGAGAAAACTTAATACATCAAGATTTATTGCACAAAGGCGAAGCTAAATGCAAAAGGTTCGCGTTTCACTAACAAACTTCAAATACGGTGAAGTAAGCCCTTCTTTGTATTCAAGAACAGATACAGAGTTATATAATCAATCAGCACAACGAGTAGAAAACTTTTTTCTTCGAGCAGAGGGTGGTGTAATAAAACGACCAGCTTTAGAACATATATATCAGTTTGCTGATATAACTGTTGATGGCACTAAGGTTCAACAATCTAGACTTTTACCATTTATATTTTCTGATGATGAGCAGTATATAGTTTCTCTTGAACATCAAAAAGTAAGAGTATTTTTAATTAATCCTACTACTGGTGTGGTTGCTCTAACGGCTACACTTACTCAGGATATAAATAGTCAAACATTAAAGTTTGATCATGATTTCTTACATGAGTATACGTTTGCTCAAGCTGGGGATGTTATGTTTATTTGTCATCCTACATTTATGCCTCAACAATTAATACGAACAAGTTTATCTAGTTTTCAGGTTGAGCCTTTTGTGTTTGATCAAAAGTCTGACAATAAACAAATATACCAACCGTATTTTAGTTTTCAGAAATCAGGAGTTACACTTGATGTTTCGGCTACTTCTGGATCAGGAGTAACTTTAACAACTGGTTCTGCGTATTGGGATACATCAAGTCCATCAAAGCATATTGGAACAACAATAAGGTACAATGGCGCAGAGATTGAAATAACTGGAGTAACAAACTCAACAGTAGCAACGGGAGATATACTCGATACTCTTACTGTAAGTTTAGATGTAGCTCCATTTAGAACAACAGAAAGCTCTGCTGATGTAGAGGTAACTATGGTAAATCATGGTTTAAGTGTTGGCGATTCTATTGTTATAGCTGGTTCAGCTTCAGTTGGTAATATTTCTAATAGTAATTTAAATGGAACACGTTCTGTAGCTTCTATTGTAGATGATAATCGTTTTGTTTTTACTGCTGGCGGCAGTGCAAATGCTTCTGAAGATGGTGGTGGTACTCCAAAAATTCAAAGTCATGCACCTATTACCACTTGGGATGAACAGTCTTTTTCCTCGCTTCGAGGCTTTCCTGCTGCTGTTACATTCCATGAAAATAGATTAGTGTTTGCTGGTACTGTTGCTCAACCAGACGCAATCTTTATGAGTAAGAGTGGTAAGTATTATAACTTTGATGTTGGTACTGCTGCTGATAATGATTCTATTCAAGTTACTGCAAGCATTGGTGAGATAAATCAAATACGCCATGTAGTATCTAATAGGGATCTTCAGGTGTTTACTGCATCTTCTGAAATGTATTTACCTGCATTCCAAAACCAGCCAATGACTCCAACTAATGTTCAAGTTCGAAGACAAACATCTTTTGGGTGTGGGTTTGAAAGACCTGTTGTACTTGATGGAGCAACTGTTTTTACTCAAAAAGGTGGAGCTATTATAAGAGAGTTTTTGTTTAGCGATAGTGAAGCTGCTTATGTTGCATCACCTATATCTACTGTTTCTTCTCATTTAATTAAAACTCCTATTGAGCAAAATGTTTTTAATGGCGCTTTAAATAGATCAGAAAGTTATTTGTTTATTACAAACGCTGATGGAACAATAGCTGTATTTAATTCTAATCGTGCAGAAAATAGAGCAGGATGGACTGAGTTTACTTGTGCTGGAACTTTTGTTTCTACTTGTACTATTGATGACCGAGTGTTTGCTAATGTTGTTTTTAATCTTGGTAATGGTACAGAAAAGCATGTTCTTTGCGAATTTGTAGCTACTAAGAATACTGATATGTCTACTGTGTTTACTGGAACGGCTGGTGTATTTAATGTATCAGCAGATTTTAACAATGGTGCAGTTGTAGAAGTAGTAAATGGTAACAATTACATTGGGCAGTTTACTGTAGCTGGTGGAAATATAGATGTATCTGCTGTGGATGCTTCACTTACTTCTGCTGAAATAGGTTTTGATTTTGATGTTACATTAACAACCAATCCCATTGATGCTCCAATAGCAGGTGGTCCTTTAACTGGTATTCCTAGAGGAGTTACTAGTGTTTTTGTGGATTTAAATAATACATTGTCTGTTAAGGTTAATGATACTAATTTAATAATTAGAAGTGTTACAGATGATCTTTCTCTGCAACAGCAACCTTTTACTGGTAAACATGAGTTTAGATTGCTTGGGTATAGTGCAGATCCACAAGTAACAATAACACAGTCAGCCCCATTACCATTACAAATTAATGGGTTAGTAGCGGAGTTAGTATTTTAATGATACAGTTAGTAATGGGAGCCATATCTGGTTTTGCTTCTTTACAAGCAGGTAGAGCAGCAAGAGGCCAAGCAGAGCAACAAGCAGAGGCAATGGAGATAAAGGGCATTGCTGATGAAGCCCAAGCTATAAACAATATGGCAATTCGTATTAGTGAATATGAAAAAGCTTTTGATTCTAACGATGCTATCTTTTCTTTTCAAAGTGGTGGTGGTGAGAACATAGGCGTTTCCAAAGCTTTCTATGATGCTCAAGGATCTGAACGTCAGGTATTAGTTAAAGACATTGCAACACTTAGTCAGGGTCTTGCTCTTGAGCGTGGACAAACAAAACTGGCTGGACTGATAGAAATTGAACGTGGCAAGCAAGCACAAAGAGCAGCTATGTTTGATGCATTAGGTTCGTTTGTTGGTGGCTATCAAAAGTATAGACAATTTAAAACAGGTAATTAGTGATGGCTATTGAGAGACAAACACGCAAAGCAAGTTTACCAAGAATAAACGTGGTTAATGTTAACACTGGCGTTGAACAAACTTACAAAACGATTGCAAGAACTTCTGAAAGAATAGCAAATGACTTTGCTCCTTTTGCTCAGAAGAGGGCTGAAGATGCTGGTATAAATACAGCCAAAGCTATTGCTAAACAAAACTTAATAGAATTTGATAACACAGGATCTCCAAATGTTGGTGATGAAAATTACAATCCAAACTTTGGAAAACCAAAAGCATTTGCTGTTCCAAAAGACTTTGGGTTAGTTGCTCGAAGTGCGTATGAAAGAGTTATTGAGCGTAGGTTCGAAGAATCTATGCAAGAAGAACTTGAGTTAAAAGCTATAGAGCTATCAAATGATTCTAAAGATTCTGCTGAGTATAATCAAAGATTTACTAACTATCTTGAGGCAATGGATAAAGCTGCTGATGGTAGGTTTGGTGAGTATATACAGAATACTGGCACTGCAATACTTCGAGATAGTTTACTAAAACTACAAATTAAAGAACAAGAAGCTGCTGTTAAAAAGGCAAAAAAACAATCTAAAGAAAACGTATTTTTTGCTTTAAGAAAGCTATCAAATTCTGTTGGAATGGTTGATGATCCAGAGTCAGTAAATGAAATAATGACTCTTGCTAGAAATGTTACTGTAGCAATCGAAGAAGACTTTGCATTAAATAATGATAAAATAGAATATGTAAAAAATCTAGATCAGATTGCTTTTGCTAAAGCTGGTGCTTTAACTAATTTACTTTCTACTTCAACAGCTAATTTACCTGAGTCTGAACGTCTTAGAATAGCAGGAGCATTTACAAATCCTGCTTTAATAAAAACTATTGATAGCAAAGTAACCAGACAAGCTATTAGAAAAATTATAGAAACAAGTAATGGAATGAATTTAGATAAATTATCTGATTCATTTACAAAGCAAGTTGATGCTGTAGATCAAATACAAAAAGCTGAAGATACTGAATACTTTAGTAACAATGAAGATGAATTTAATAGAATTATTACTAATGCTCCATTTGGTCATTTAGTTGGCAAAATGACTATTGAAATAGATAAAGCACCAGAAGAATCAAAGGAAGAAGTAGAGCAATTATTTGCTAATGCTATTGGTAATGAATTTATTTCTCAGCTTACATCTTTAGAATCAGTTCAAAAATTAAAACCTAAAGAATTAGAAATTGTATTAAATCAAATCCAAGCAATTACTAATATGCAGGGCAAAAGCACAGACCCAAATGTTGCTTTAGAGTTAGATAAAATAAAACAGGTTGGTGTTAAAAAACTTGTTTCTGAATTAATTAATGCAAAAGAAACAGCACAATCAGATGCTCTTGATAAACTTGGCACTGTAATTAATCCAAAAGCAAAAGCAGATAAACTTATACAAGAAGAAGCTCAAAGAGAAATAGATGAAAAAAATGCTGTTTATGAAGCTGATGCAACAAAAAGATTTGATGAATTAGAAGCTCTTTATGACGATGCAAAAGGACAAAAGAATGATCAAGCAATGATTGAATTGTTTGAAAAGTTTTTTTCAGAAACAAATGAAGAGGGAATACCTTACTATACATATTTAGAAGGTGAAGATAGTTCTGCTTTTACTAAGATGACAGTAACTTACCAACAAGTTGCTAATAGAATTAAAGGTGAAAAAGGAACAACGGCTATTACAAAAGCAGAGCAAGAAAATATTAATAATTTATTTTCAAAGTTACGCAACGCTGATGGTATTAGCCAAGCAAATGATATTAAAATTAAATTAAACGACACTTTAAATAATCTTCGTGGCAAACATTCAAATGACTACATTTCTAGCAAACGAAAAGAAGTTGATACAGAATTTTCTAAGTATGTTAAAGATGATGAAGCTGCAAAAGATTTAAATTTTAAAAATCAAGCAATAGATATTACAAAAGATATTAGAAAACTTCAGGAACTTGGAGAAGTAATATCTGAAGATCAGGTAAATAAAGCATTAGAAGATGTTACAAACTTTTTAAGTCAAGATTCAAAAGGTTTAGATAAAGCAACTGAACTAGATTTTCATAACAAAATAAAAAATGACTATGC
>Ga0209232_1001770_pt1 | contig 11299 bp, 21 predicted proteins | sample ETNvirenome_2_60_FD_184066 | JGI IMG/M metagenome (GOLD analysis project Ga0209232, IMG submission 184066) | Marine viral communities from the Pacific Ocean - ETNP_2_60 (SPAdes) (version 2) | ecosystem: Environmental > Aquatic > Marine > Oceanic | place: Pacific Ocean | collected 2013-06-22
CGACCAAGAGCAGCAGCAGCACTAGTTGCTACAGCTTGTCTCTCATCTATGTTGGTTTTTAATTCATCTAACTTATCGATAAATTCAGCAGCATAGAAGTCAGACATACTCACATCTACTGTGGTGTGTGCCAATTCCATTGGTGTTACTTGTCCATTTCTGGATTTAGTTGATGCAGTTCCAGTACCGATCTTTTGAAATCGTGCTGTGCTTCCACTCACATTAGCTACAGTACGGACAGTATTTCTTAATTTACTACCCATTCTTTGATAAGCTAAATGAACTTCTGTTTCGAACTGCGTAATAAAGGCTGTGTCTATTGTATTAGCCATTATAGTTCTCCTCAAAAAAGTTAATGTTACATTTTATCTAGTTATCCATCTTAGCTTCATCTAGTTATCCGTTAGGGCTATCAGCTAACAACTGGGCTATATTCTCTGTTTACCAAAATTTCTTCACCTTTGCAACGAACAAATCGCAAAACTGCAAAACCATTAATCATTACTGGTGGATCTAGTATGTCAAAACCTACAAAATCAAGCCATGATAAGGTGTGTGCATGGTCTGCAGGTACTACATTTTCTAGTTGATAATATTGTTTTTGGTAATAATCTACGACTGGATTGCACCATTTAAGAAACTTTTTTTGTATTTTATGGATATCATATGTACCTAATGCCCATATTTTACCAATCATATTACTGTAGATTGGGTTGCAACCAAACATCAAAGCAGGTTTTTTATCTACCATTACAGTATAACTTTCGCCATTTGGCTCTCTAATACCTGCCATCAATGCACGAAAAGGAGTTGCACCATGTATAATGCACTCCCTTACATCTGCATCTCGCATATTATTTTGCAGGTAATCTACATGACTTACTTTGGCTTTGACGATTGGGTATCCATCATAGATACCCTCGCCTTTAAATTCTCTTAAAGCCATCTGTCACTTCTTGAACAAATGCCCTATCTCGTCTTGCAGGATCATAGTATCTAGGATCTTTCATCTTAGTCATTAGATCTTCAATAGATATTTTTGAAGGAGCAGATGCTTGTGTATTAACATTAGTTTGTTGCATTGATCTTTGTATTAGTTCTAATGCTTTAATACCCTCTGCAGTTGTGCCAAGCTGTGCAACAGCTTCTTGCATATCTTCAGGAAAAAACTTATTCATAAATAACTGAACTGCCTCTACTCTTGAGTTGGCATTATCACCTAGACTCTTCTTTACTGCCTCAAGATCAGGCTGATCTGAACCAGTATGCTCTGCCCATTTAGTTATTCCTTCATTGAACTCATCTTGCGATAAGCCATTCTCCCAAGAATAATCTGCCCACCATTTAAGAAGTGGATTAGTTGCAGCTTCACCCTCATCTAATACTTCAGGTATTTGATAGTCACCTGAACTTGCAGGTCTGTTAGAGTAGGCTTCTGTCTCTAGTTCCTGAAGAAGTCCTGCCTTTATATCTTCTTCTTTCTTACCTTTCCAAGACTCCATCTCAGAATATGACTTAGCCATATCTTCCCAAGTATTAAACTTCTCAGGTAGTCCTTCAGGTCTTGTTGGTTCTGCTACAGACTCAGTAACACTTGGAGGTGCAGTAGTTTCTGTTGGGGTATCTGTAGCAGATTCTGTTGGTGTAGCTTGTTCTTCACTCATTGTTTTAACCTCATTGCATGATTGATTCGTTTTACTATTAAAGCCACTAAATATCTTTGACCCTCTAGGTGTCTTAGTTCAGGATCAGATATGTTAGGACCACTCACTGCATCAATAGTTATTGATCGCAAATACTGTAACAACTCCTTGCCATTAGGAGTTTTAAATACTGAATCAATAACTTTTGAAATTTGTTCGTCTTTTTCTTTAGGTCTTGGATATCCATCAACCCCCAAGTGTTGAGGCATTTGGTAACTCTCCTTGTTGTTGCTGCTGTTGCATCTGCTGTGCCATCTGTATTAACTGCTGTCTTTCATCTGCATCTCTTATTAAGTTATCAGGTACACCAAACTTCTTGGCTAGATACAATGCAGTTTCTTCTGAAGATATTAATATATTCAAAATCTCAGGACCGAATGATCCTGCCACAGTTTGTAGAAATCTATTCAGTGACACAATATCCTGATTGGATTGTGCTTGTGCTAGGGGAGAAACACTACGAATCTTTACTTCTCTACCATTAACTGTCGGCATTTCTATCCGACCCTGCTTCTGTAATATGTAGACAACTCTTTGTAATAATGGTTGCACCATCTCAGATTGCAGTCTGCCAAATGCTGATCCTATCTTACGAGATAGATCTGCCATACGTTCTGCAACTTCTGTAGCTGATGCAGGTGTTCTATTAGGATCACCTAACATATCATTATACAAAGCTCTCTTTATATTATTTCTCATATCATTTAAAATAAGATTAGCCACATCAAACGATCCTGCTGATCTTATTGGTTGCAACCCTTGTGAGTTTGGTGCTTTAGGAATTACAGTCCCAGGAACTAGGTTGATTGTATCAACATTAATTACACCATCATCATCAATCTGATAGATGCCTGATATAGACATCTGTGCATTTTCTAAAATCATTTCTATAGTTAGGTTACAAGTTTTAATTGCACTAAGTGCATTTAATGCAGGACCTCTGCCATAGATCTCACCACTTGCCTTGCTCCATCTAAATGCAATAAATGGATTTGATCCGACACCAGTATAGATCTCTGTCATTATCATAGCTTTGTCATTTACATCTATAACATAGTATCCATACTTTTCTTCATTAGGATCATCATATAATCTACAAGATACCTCAAGTATCTTTGTTTTACTTTCAGGATTTCTTGTTATTCTTTCTGCAATCTGTGGAGTTAAGACTGCATTAGGATAAGCAACTGGTATATCTTCATTCTTAATCATACGTTCTCGATACACATGATCGACCTTGCCATCTGGTCCAGTATCTAAAACAACATGAGGTAATGGGATAGATTGAAATCTTATAGGATTAACTGCATCACCTTCCATAACACAAAGGACTGCAGTGCCAAGTGCCAAGTCTATAAAACATTCATGTATCTCTTGAGCAAAGTTTGATGTCTGTAATATCTCAAATACATAATCAGTGACACTATCAAGTGCATTATTAATGTCATCTTTTTCTGCATCAGGAACTTCCTGACCAGTAACAAAGTCTGCCCATCTAGCAAAGTTTGGAGTTAGTCCTGACTGTAGTCTTGATGCAAATTCTTGAATACCAACAACAGCAGTCTCATCAAAAATCTTGTCATCTCGTCTTTCACCTGCACTAAAGTTTTTAAATCCCTGACGTTGTGGCAAACAAAACTCAAAGATCTCATCATAAAGATCCTCAAACTCAAGTCGAACAGACTTAGCCTTTTCGTAGCTTTGCAGCATTTTAGTTACAGTTTTTTCGTGCATTAGTTATCGTATTCGTTATAGAAACCTATGCCACCACCTGAACCTCTTAGCAAAGATCGTCTACCACTACCTTTTCTTTTTCGAGTTATATTTTCTTCAAGCACATCTTGTCTAGCATCAACTCTTTTTTCAGTCTCTACTTCTTTTTGTGCCTCTCTCTCCTGCTCAGCTTCTTTTTCTGCAACTGTTGGAGGAGGAGGACTTGATCTACCACCACCTAAACACATAGTATCTCCTTTACATTCTTGCCCATAAACCCTGCCTTTTTTGTTGCTTTGGTCTACGATTAAAGACATCATACTCTACTCTAGCATTAAAAGGTTCTATCTTTTTGTTCATGCCTAGTACCTGCCTTCCCTCGCCTGACCCCAACATCAAATACTGCAAAGCATCATGGATATGTGAGTATCGGTCTTTGAGAGGTTTATCTTCATAACGTTCACCTGAAACCTGCATACGTCTATATTGATAACCACCCTCAAACCCTTTTACCAATTCTTTACACCTAAAGTCAATCAAAATTCCTGATAAGCCATCAACCATTCTATTTAGTACAGATGCCACAGACTCAATTCTTAAGGCAACATCATTACTTGTTGTAGGTCTGGCACTTAATCCTGCACCCCTTAAAACCTGAAAAGGTGTAGATTCATCTGTCTGCGATCTAAAGTCTCCTGCAGGATCACCATAGATATGCACCTCACAGTTTGCATATCGTGTTGCTATTTCTGCTCGTAACAATTCTGCGAACCTAACAATACCCATATCAAAAGCTACAATCTCTTGTAGTATATTCCATCTGCCTCTTACCTTTTGACCAAAGACTGCAGCAGGTGTAAGACCAAAGTCTAATCCAATATATAGTGGCACACCATCTGCTACTGGTATTTCTTCTTTTGCAACATGGGTATCAGCTACAAACATATTATAAACTGGCTTACCATCTTGGATACTACCCAGTCTGTTCATTACATAAACATCTATCCAACTCTTAGTCTTTCCTTGTACCAAGTTAGGATAGTATGACTCTAATATGTTATGTCTGTTCTCTGCATTTTTGTTTGGCTTATATCCAGTGACAGAACCATCTTCATCTTTCTCTTCAAGCATACCACTAGGTTGTGTAAAGAATCTCCAGTTATCAGGCTTAACCAACATACGACTTTCTTCCAAAGTTATATGGTCTGGTACTGGAACTTCGCCACTCATGATTGACCACCAGTGATCTTCTTCAGGACTGTTAGTATCACAGATGACACCACTCCAAGATGCACCACCATCTTTTACACTAGGATATCTGCCAACTCTCATAGTACACGCATCAATAATTGACTTAGGTATTTCCCTAGCCTCGTTGACCCATACACCAGTAAGTTCTAACGAAAGTAATTTTTTAACATCTTCAGGTCTGTCAAGTGCAAGGAATATGACTTCCATCTCCAAGTCAGCTTGGGTAATAAAATGTGTATATGGTACAGACCACATAAACTTTCCCCACTCATTTTCAGGAAACCAATCAAGCCAAGTCTTAATCGTTGTGGTACGAAGTTGTGGGTTAGTATTTCTGATAATCGCCCACCTGCTTTTTCTTTTACCATTCTTATCTTTCTCCTGCATCAATGCTCTTCTGAATATCTCAATACTACAAGCAACAGACTTGCCACTACCAACTGGACCTCTGATGCCACGAAAGAAAGTATTATCTTTCATAAAGTCTTTTATGACTTGACCATCAGGTTTGTATTTAAACTCTATCAATTTTGGTATTAACTCCGACTCTCAAAAGAGTATCTACAGTTTCAGGACCGATAACTGCTATTACTTTGTCGGCTTCCCTATCAGTACAGAATTGTTCAGGGTGATGTTTTAGGTGAACTCGCTTTACAACTTCACGAAGTATTCGCCTCTCTTCAACCTTTAAAGTATGTAAAAATGTCATTGACCTGTGCTATCTAAGTATTTCATATACTCTTCAAACATAATTTCTTTTGTTGGTATACTATCAACCTTCATACCTTTTGCCTCAAGATATGCACGAAAGCCACTATTACCTGCCATTGATCTTATATCACCACTCGATATTTCAGCAGTCTTTACTTCTTTAGTGGTTTTTAAAAGACTCTTTTTCTTTTTACCATTTTTAGGTATTGCCATTATTCAACCTCCTATTTAACAACTCTTGTTTTACGATTTACTTGTTTGTTGTGTAATGTCCTACAGTATTTATTATAAAAATAATTACCTAACTTATTAAAAAATTTAAATAGTTCGAAGTATATATTCATCATTGTTTTAACCTATGAATAAGATCGATAGCTTTTCGTTTTTCTTGCAATCTTTTTGGGCTGTTTAGATACTTGTTTACCTGCTCTAATTGCTTTGCGTTTAAGAGCCGTAGTCTTGGAGTATTCACTGGAAGATAAAGCCTTAATTGCTTTCTCAGGTAGATAACGTTCGCCAGTTGCCTTTGACCCTTGTGTACTAGGTTTACCTGATTTCGTTCTCCACTTTTGTCTTGTCCATGCACGAAGTGACCTTTGTGATTTAGCAAGTGCCATTATCTATAACCACCACCTTTAGCCTTATATTGTTTGGCTAACATCTGTGCCTTACGAGCAGACCATTGTCCTGATCTGCCTCCTTTGTTACTCGCTTTAATCCTATTAAACAAAGCCTTTCTCATTGAAGGCTTAGTGTAATTACCTGCTGCATTAACTGCCATCTACTTCTTCTTCTTAGATGCCATTATCTTTTTCTGTAAAGCTGCAGGTAGTGTCTTTTGCTTTGCAGTCATCTTCTTCTTTGGTGGTCTGCCCTTAGTAGTTCCATATGTTCCTTTACCCATTGGCATTTTATCTTTCCTTTCTCTAAGTTGTTTCCTTAATACTTCAACTTTTCTTTTAGTTTCGTCAAGCCTTTTTCTTTGCTTTATTTCGTTTCGATATTGCTCTAGCCTTTGCACGAGCATCTGCTTTACTTGAAGCACCCCATGCACGAAGCGATAATAATAATCTAGTAGGTTTGCCTTTAGCATCTTTCTCTGGACCTCTCATTCCTGCCATACGAGCCAAAAAAGAAGCTCGTCTAGGATTGTCACCACTCTTAACTGGTGCTTTCAATGTGCCACCCTTATATGAGGCACGACCCTTTGCATTTAATCCACCTTTAGGATTCTTCCCAGCTTTTCTTGTCCATGCAGGTGTCTTACTCATAACGTACCTTTTTGACTAATAATGTTTGTGTAGGACCATGTCATATGAATAGCAACACTTTTTTTAACCCCCCTACTAGGTTAAGTCTATGGACACAGAGATATTGCCTTGGACTAAATGCATTGCTTTATCCACTGGCTTATAACCTGCCCTATCTAGTATGTCCTTAGATGCTTCAAGCTGAACGTACTCAGACTTAGCACTACTCGCTAAGTCAAGTACTCTGCGAGAAGCTATCGTAGCATTAAGACCAATACTATCTCTTATTCTCTGTTGCATATATTCTTGGACATGAGGCAAACGCAAAGTCTTACTGGCTGTCACTCTTCCTGATTCGCCTTTTGCATATCCAGACTTTGCACTAGCCTCTTTGACACTACAACCAAATGCTACAATCGTATCAACTAAGGTCATCTGTTTTTTGGTTAACTTAAGCTGTTTTAACAAGAGAATCCCCCTTACCCCCTTTTATAAGGGGTAAGTAAAAAGCCTGTCAAGGGCTTTTTATTCTCTTTGTAAAACAAGGACTTAAGCAAACTAAAAGACAGTACTGTCAAAGCACAAAGCCAAGAAGGACAATCCCAAGTGGGATTGACTACTGGTTATTTTGTGCTTGACCTAACAAAAAGCATGGCAGATTCCTCTGCCTAAGTCTTTTGTTAGTAATACGATAGTTTCTCGGACTGATCTTTGCCTTGCAATATCATTCTGCAAGAAGTACCTGCGAAAGCTAACATCTTCGCTAGAAGATTGTAAGGCTAAGCCATCTTCGTCAGGTACTTCCTTGTAGACTGTCGGCATGGCAAACTATCAGTCAACCCTGCAAAGTCCTATCGTTCATAAGAGATCTTTGATGCAATATCAATCTTTGCCTAGTAACTTAAGTTAACAATTTCCTTAACCATCAGCAGGAGCAACCTCAACTAATATCTTATCTGAGGCAAACATTTGTAAAGAGTTTCATACTAAACATAATTCTTTGAGAGTAGCCATAGCATCTCTTACTAAACCTAGATTGTCGTGTGGTAAAATACACATTATTTATCGCCTTCTAAAATTGTGATGCATACTAAAAGGAACAGCGAGTTCTGCATTGAAATAAATGGCTCTTGTTTACAAGGACTATTACTCTTTTTCGTTTTCGTCAAGATCCTTTTAATTTCATAATTCATGTAATCAGAACCTAAGAATGATCTAACGATAACACAACTATCTCTTGGACTGCAGGGCGAATGTGTCGCACTAAGAGGTGCGACGCTTTCTTTTGTTCGCCCTTTGCTTGAAGTGCAAGACCAAATAGAATAAGCGTGTTGGTCTTCTTGCCAAGCCAAGCGGCTTGGACAAGACCTAACACCTAGATTCTTTTTGGTTCAGAGATAGCCATGTTTTCGTGAGATCATGGTTCAGATTCCCTGAATCATTTATTAAAAGGAGACGAAAATGAAAAAGACTAATAGTGTAAACAAGGATTTATTTCAACTTAAACTAGCTGTTGTAATGCATCACAAAGGCGAACATAATGAGTATTTACGACAATCTATAGCAAGAGATGCTTGTTACTCATCAAACAATTCTATTCAGTACAAAACTCAACAAATGTCAGACCTCAGACAAGAGATTGTTTCTCTAGCACCTGCAGAAGGTACAGAAATAGTTAACGTTAAGTTGGCAAAGAAGGTTGATATCTTTCAAAGAATGAACGATGAACTTCTTGAATTGACTGAGAGATTTGATACCGACAAAGCAGTCTACAAGGAAGTCACTGAAGAAGAGTGGAAGCCTTACAAGAAATCTTCTACCAAAGATGTATCGCAGGTAATTAATGCTGTGAATGATATCTTAGGCAAAGATTTTAAGCCAGTCCAAGAAACCATCTAACCTAACAAAAGGGCAGAGCAATCTGTCCTTTTTTTATGTCAACCACGAGGGCTTTGTGCCATGTACTATATAAAACTAAAACATAAAATCATTTACCAATCTAAATCATACAACAAAACTATATACTACAAAAATATCCTACAATATTTTAGTAAAGAACGATTGGTTATTTCAACCAACGGAATGTAGATATAGAAATTATTGTTACTAATTAAATAAGATCACATCAATTTATATGAAAGGAAAATTGAATGGATAACTTCTTCATAATTTATTTAATATATATATTATTTATAATACTTGGATTCACAACATTTGTGTATTCATTAATAGCTTTCAACCCCAACTAACAGGAGATACTATGACTAAAAGAGAATTTTATAATAAAATATACCATCATATTATAGATCAACTTCCAACTAATTCAGGAACAAGATGGATAGTAAGAGATACATACAAAGATTTTAGAAAACTAGGATTTGGTATCAGACATTCAATCTTATTAACTGATACAATGATGCACGATATGTGCAACAAAGGTCTACGTTATGGACCATACAAACCAATGTTACAATAGATTCAAAGGAGGATAAAATGAATCATATGACCCAACTAGCAAAACTAATCGACAAACCTGCAGAGTATAACTTTCCTATAGAAACTATACCAATGAAAGGTATGTGTGATGACAAGATGATTGACTGTGATAATCGTGTCATGATTATCAGATCAGATACAGAAGAGTATCTTGGCGATCATTCCAAATCATACCGACCAGTCACTCATGCTGCAGTACTTGAACCAGTCATTGATATAGCTGATAGTATGAAAACACCATACATCACACAGATCAACATGATTGACAATGGTGCAATGATGGAGGCAAAACTTATCTTCAAAGAGATTTGCTTTGATGATCCTGCCATGCAAGATTACATTGCATTTCAAATTGTACTTCGTAATTCATACAATGGTGTCTGGTCTGTAATGATACAAGCTGATGGTCTACGTCTGTGGTGCATGAATGGTTGCACTACACCTGATAAGATTGCCAACTACAGACAAAAGCACAATGGTATCTTCAACTACAACTTCGATCATATCAAACACTCAGTTGAATTGTTTCGCAGCAATGAGCCTCGCTTTCGTGAGTGGTACAATACACCAGTAAAATCAGGTGATGCACATACTTTATTTGCAAAACTTACTTGGACACCAAAGCCAACTATTGATGGAAAGTATCGTAACGAAACTCAGTATGCCAAGCTACAACAACACTGGGGTGATTACTCTAAAAGTATTGGTAGCAACAAATGGGGTTTATACAATGCAGTAACACATTGGATATCTCACCCTGAAAATGTCAGTAGCAAAAACAAAACTATTGTAGAACGTAACAGTAAGATGTTAAGCTATATGTCAAATCATTCAATGTTCAATTAATGGAGGTTAATAATGGACATCAACTACACAACAGCAGAACTAAAAATGTGCCAAGCCTATGCTAGACTTGGTACACCACAAGACTTCAGAGAAATGTACGATCATATGTGTGACGTTGCTAAACCATATGGCAACTACCACCCTGAAGTATGGATCAACATGATGACTGCTAAGACAATCAAGATATGGGAACAACAAAATGCACCCAAAGATTGGCAAGGCAAAGAAGCATCTGATATCCTAAATGATATGATGGACACTCAGATCAAGCATCAATCCATTGGATCGTGACACCTGAACAAAAGTATCAGTATCAAAAAATCATTAACACTTTAATCATACGTAGAAAATCAAAAGGTTTAACAATAGAATCTTTGGCTATGATTATTGGCACTGATACAAAAACTCTTGGTGACTGGGAACGTAAAGTCAAAGAACCAAGACTATTCAACTTGCTTTGTTGGTGCGAAGCATTGCAAGTTTATTTAAACGCACAACTAAATGATGGAGAGTTCTAATGAATGATGCAGTAGCAAATATAATTGATGATGCTTGTAACAAATCTAATTTGTATGGGCAAATCAAAGCATTGATGCAATTAAGAAAAGAAATTAATGAAAAAATAATTATACTTGAAGCTAACTTAGTAAAAATAGAAGTATCAAATGGCAAGTAAAAGTAAAATCAAAGGTAACTATCATGAGAATTGGTTTGTAAAACTATTTACTTCATGGAAGTTACCAGTAAAAAAAGTTCCCCTTTCAGGTAGTTTGGGAGGAGAACATACTGGTGACATCAAACTTGTAATCAAAGGAGTAGAGTATGTTGTCGAAATAAAATACAGAGCAGTAGATAAATTCCCTAGTGTTTTCAAAGTGTTAGATGGAAAAGATATTGCAATGTATAAACGTAAGACTGGTGATCCTAGATGGGTTGCCATCATTCCAGATAAAATATTTAAGGAGATAATTAAATGACTACAAAATTAGTTTGTTGCATTTGTCATAATGATATTGAACCTGATCGAGATAAAAATGGCGAGATATATTATCATGGTGGTAATAATCCATCACCAATATCTGAAGAAGGTTGGTGCTGTTATTCCTGCAATGCAACAATAGTAACACCTGCAAGAATAGCAGAAATGCAACTATCAATGGCTTGGAAAAAAGGAGGACAGTCATGAACAAATACAAAAAACTATGGCAAGATTATTACGATCAGGTTGTGTCACTTGATGGTCTTGAGCAGCAAGTAGAACAAGCAGATGATGTGTCACAAGTACAGCGATACATCAACTACAAAATGAAACCAACCCATCAGTCAGAC
>Ga0209232_1001771_pt1 | contig 11298 bp, 5 predicted proteins | sample ETNvirenome_2_60_FD_184066 | JGI IMG/M metagenome (GOLD analysis project Ga0209232, IMG submission 184066) | Marine viral communities from the Pacific Ocean - ETNP_2_60 (SPAdes) (version 2) | ecosystem: Environmental > Aquatic > Marine > Oceanic | place: Pacific Ocean | collected 2013-06-22
GCTCCTCGCGTTGTCTATTAATAAAATACTACCATCCAACAAACTGATAGTTTATTCCAAATTTAATATCGTATGCTGGTCTTTCCCAATAATTTAAATATCTTCCTTCTGTGAATACACCTAAATTATCTTTTATTTTTACACCAAAAATAGCACCAAAATCATAATCATTCCAACTGTGCCACATTGGTTCCATTAACATAAATTCACTTGGTTCACCACCCTCTTCTAAATGAGTTGCGTAATGTGCTGCATTGTGGTAAGCATAATCAGTATGACCATAATGCATTGGTAACCAATTACCCCAAGCATGTAACCACCAATTCTCATCATAGTGATACCAATCAATTCCTAATACAATTGATGTTTCTCCTTGATATCCTAAATCTTTCTTTACACCACCGATATATTTTTCTAACATTCTTGGAAAGTGGTATACGAAATATTCTCTATCTGTATAAGCAAATATTCTACCATCTTCTCCTCTCCACAACCAATCATGTCCCCAATATTCTCCACGACCATTCCAAAAAGGCCCTTCTCCTTCAACTTCTCTGATTTCTCCAGTTTCAGGGTCTACTTCATAAAGAGTTCTTTTCTTCCAACCCGTTGGTGAGTTAGGGTCTAACATAGTAGAGTCGTACCACATATTATCATCAATACCAAATGCTTTTTCTGCAAACTGCCACCATTGTCCTTTATACCAAGTAGTATCAAGAACCATAGCATCAAATCCATATACTGGGTGTTGTCTATGTTTTAATCCAACAGAAAAATGTAATTTGTTATTTAACACTTCTGGTGTAAGGTGTATTCTTAAATCTCCATGAACATAACTAATATCTTCAAGACCTAATTCTGTAGCACCTATTTTTATCATTGCCCATTCACCAATATATCTTAACCAATACTCTTGATTTAGATATTCATTACCCCATTGTCTTCCTTCAGAAAATTTTATTAAATATTCCCAACCTTTGACTGGACCAAATGTAGCACTTTCGTTAGCATTTGACTCTGAACCATCATACCAAGTTCCACCTTTACCAGCAGACTTTACACCTCTTTTTGGTTCATATTGAAATCTTGCAATCTTACGAAGTCCAAATGATGTTTGAAAATCGGGTTCTAATTCCCTTTCTGTTCTTTCCACTTGTAGAATACCCGAAGACAATCCACCAACAATAGCAAATCTATCATCTTGATATCGTGGTGCATTTAGGCTAAAACTACCATAGGCAGTTGAGTACTTTAAGAACTTCCATATTTCATTCTCACCGAACAAAGATGAGGTCAATAGTAGACCTAATATAATTTTCTTTAACATCTGTTTTCTCCTAATACAATTTAATTACAATCACATCCACAATCGCAACAATCACAGCATTTACACATAGTTTTCTCCAGTTTTGTTTTCAACTATAAATATCATATAAACCTATAAAGTTTTATATTTATACATCAAATCTAACGGAAAATGTATACGATATATCCTTGTTATTTGGTAGTGGTTTGGCTAATTTACCTATTGCTACGAGTTGGTAATCATCATTATATAAACCTATTGTAGTAATGTATGGTTCAAAACTTGAACCAGTTGCAAAATCTTTTAAAAACTCAGAGTTTATGTCATTGTCTTTTTTTAGAGATGGATTATTACTAACCATGAATTGTCCTTCTCTTGCAGTACATATAGTTTCGTACTGATAAAACGATACTTTATTATCAAACTTTACATTCCATCCATTTGAACCAGTTGCAATAAAAACTTTATCATATGAACTTGATGGATTAGTAACTGCTATTGCTCCATCTTTATAAAATACATTCCCTATCTTATTTGTTCCTGATGGATTGTGATACAAATTTTGTATACCATTATAACTCAAACTTGAACTATATATTCTTACATCATCCATAGAACCACTAAAAGAATCATCCCAATGATTACCACCAACACCTCTACTTGCTATAAATAAATCTGACTCGTTACGAGTATTGTCATCTGTACTATCAGAAGAACTTGCGTGCATTACACCATCTACATATATCTCTAAAGAACCAGTATTTCTTTGTGCTACAATGTGATGATATTGACCATCATTAAAAGATTGTGTAGTCATTGTACTCGGTGTAAACATACCACCTCTTCTTGAAAAATTTATCTTTCCTTTGTTAGCAGATGTTTGGTTGAATGTTGTTATTTCAAATGGAAATTTTGATGATGTTGTAAAACTCTGAGAAAGTATACCTGGTTGATTTTGTAAATTTTCTCCACCTAAATTTTCGTTAATTGTTGCGATTCCATTACCATTTTTACCGATAATAAAGTTTGATGTATTAGTTACTACTGATTGTGATGGTGGTATTTTAATCCACATTGAGATTGCAAAATCGTAATCTCTTGGAAAATCAAAATACTTAGAATCGTCTATTTGACCATAACTTTTTGAACCACTAAACTTTGCTGCTAATCCCCATTTTCCAGTTTCATATGATATATTGTATAAGTTTAGGTCTGTGTCCTCTCCACTTTTTGCAACCATTCCTTTTACATCGTTAGATTCTTTATACAATTCTAATTTCTTATTAGTGTCTTGTAACTCTAATGATAAATTCATACCATCAATGAACTCTCCATTGAAATTAAAATGAGTTACTAAAGAAGATGATGGTGCTAAGTTAGTTACAGAGTTATCAATTAAGTTTCCTTTTTTATCATCTACAAATGTTCTGTCTGTTCCAGTACTACTATCAGTTACAATAATAGTTCCTGGTGTAAATCCTTCACCAACTACATCATATGGAACTGAAATTAGATTTATTCTTGAACCAAGAAATCTATCTTCACCATCATTATTTCCACCAAAACTTTCATATGGATTTTGTGAACCATAAAATCTATTTTTAAAGAAATGATAATTTACATCAACACCATCTCCACTTGATGTCAAACCATAATCAGTTCCTAAAGAGTCTCTGTTATATGCTGACGAAGAAATGTTATGTAGATAAAACCCTTGTTCTTGAAATCTTGACTGCTTGTATACACCACGAAACATTTTTGTTCCGTTATTGGTGTAATCATTGTCTGTTATAGATATCGTTTTTGTTGCTACAAATGGTGTTACCTTGAAATCACCTGGGTCTATTGATTGGAATACTTTGATGTCCATACATAGTCATATTAGTAATCAAGTTTAACTTTCACTAACAATTCTTTTGCGAATGATTTAAGTTGTGGTTTAGATAATTTTGCAACTGCTAAAAGTTGATTTGCATCATCGTATAAACCAACGGTGGTTATATACACTCTTGGGTCATCTTTCATTGTTGAGAATCTAAACGCTCCATTTGAACCACTTGTAAAGGTAGGATTGTTTGAATAGTTAAACTCTTGGTTTCTTACTCTAACAAAATAATGAGTTGAAGTTACATCTTCTTCATTTCTTGCTTGAAATCCACTTCCTGCTGCACCTGATGCACTTATCGCTGAAAAGAATTTAAAATGGTTATCGTTATGTACACTTGAACCAGAACCGATACCACCTGCTGGACCACCAGTTCTTAGACTAATATCTAAACCATTTCCTGGTCTAAACTGACCTGCGTTAAGTATTAAAATACCTTGGTCTGGATAGAATAGTCCAATACCACCACCAGTTTGTGATGCTGCTGCTGTATTGATTCCTGAAGATATACTACCACTAACTATATTGAAAACTCTACCTGCTTCATTAATGGTAGGATTCGTTGTTGCTCCACTATCGTCAATAAAGGTTCTTAATCCACCTTTGTTCTCTGTTCCAGAACTACCACTAAGTGTTAACTGCCAATTACCTGGGTCAACCTTTTCTTTTTGTCTTGCTCTCTCAAAGTTAAGAACAAAAATTTCGTCTGTGTTTACAGAACCTTCCATTGTGAAGATTCCATCATTTGCTGCTAATAGTGTTTGTGCATATTGTGAGTAAATTGCTTTTGTAGGTTTATCTACATTCACTATTTGAGAACCACTACCTGCTCTATTACCATATGCTACAGAGAATTGAACTGCTGAACCAGAAGAACCAAGTGTTAAGTTAGATACATCTAAAAAGTATCTTCCAGTACTTCCACTCTGTGTTGTGTTAATAAAGAAATTAGATAATGTTCCAGTTCCATCTGACCATATACCTGCTGATACTGCTTCTTTTACATTTCCTACAACATCTGTAGCGGTATCAAATCGTGAGTAAACTTTACCATTGGTCATTCTTTTCTTTTCGTTTTCAATGGCTCTTAATCTTTCTTGAACTTGTGCTTCTACTAAAGCTTGTACATTTACATTCTGAGGATTGATGTTTTGTTTGAACTTCTTACCTTTTTTACCTTTCTTACTCTTTGTTTGAAGAGTAGCGAAATTGGTAGTTACAGTAGGTTCAACTGCTTGAGCCGCTTCAAGGGTTTCCTCTACAACTTTTGCAATTTCCTCTTGTGGGTCTTTACCTTGTGCTGCAGCTTCTTTCGCTAAGTTTGCTAAACTCTCTGCACTAAAGTTCTTCATATTCTGTGCCATTATTTACTCCTCACCTATGATGTTACGGTTTCTACTATTAGTTTCTTAGAAGTAACATTGATTGATGCTTGTCCACCGGTTTCATTACCAATAATAGTTAATTTTGTTGTTAAATCGGCATCTGTTTGAGTTTTGTAACCCAATACAAAAGTTAGACCTGTTACAGATATACTTTCTCTCACTTCCGAATCTGACAAGAATGTTGGTTGTGTTAGTGTGTCTCCTGCTGGTGCTGGAGTCTGTACATCAAGTGTTGCGACATCACTATTATGTAGTATCGCGGTATATCCAAGATTTGAATTAGGTTGGAATATATCACCTGGTGTAGAAGTAACAGGTTGAACTGGGATATTGATATCTTGAGGCCCATTCAAAGTTATAGCCCCACCTGGTATTGTAATCTGTGGTATTCTTGGTGTACCTTTTGGTAAGGTAACTAATTTATACCTCATTGTTGTAGTCTCGTCAGGTGATGCTTCTAACATTGGTAAGTTTTCTATAGCGATTCCATAGTAATCTGTACCAAGTGGATGTGCTGGATTGTACAATGAGTAATCCACTTCATCGTCTGCTAATGCAAACTTAGTAATGTTAAATTGGTTATTTCCTTTTGCTAATAACTCTCTTCCTTTTTTAGTTAGTATAGCGTCAACTATGACTGAAGAATTATCTAAATATCCCATGATTTATGTCTCCGAATTATGTAATTTTAATCATAAATAAATATATCAGTTGTTAGATTTTTATTCATTTTACTTCACTTTTAAATTACCACCTTTGAATCCAGGTTTCTTAACCTTAAGTTTATTTGGATTCGTGGTCTTTATTTCTACTACTGGTCCACCATCTATGGTAGTTTCGTCTGTATTTTTAGTTCCTATATAGAATGCTCTGTCTTGTCCTGGTTTATAATCTTGATATTCTGAAAACTCAAGTGATTGTGAGTATGCAAAAAAGTGATTATTTAAGTACCCAATTCTTTGGTCTATAGAAGCACTCAAAGAAGATGAATAGAATAAGTTTTTCTTTTGTCGTAAAGTTGACTTCCTTGAACCAGTTATTATTGTTCCCGTAGGTGATACCTGGTCTGGAAACAGACTTGCATAAAAATATTGGTCATTAAATTCTCCACCATTAGCAACCGTACCAGATTTTGATGTTATTAATATTCTTGGATTATATACTGCACTTTTTTGAAAGATACTTCTTTCATCTTTAACAAAATTACCATCTACATCAAAATCAGTTTTACTTGATGTAATAAAACCAACAAACTTTCTGTTTTCTCCAACTAACTCTGATATCTGAGTAGTATCAAAACTACCAGCAAAATTTCTCTTTGATGATTCAATTTCATTTATAAGTTTTGTTTCAATAGTTCCTCTGAAATTTATATTGTTTCCAAATAGTTCAGTAACTAATGTTTTATCAAATTCTCCTATAAAACTTCTCTTACTTCCCTTTGGTACTATTATACCATTCTCTTCACTACCAACATCTATCGTATCACGAAAGTTTCTTTGTGATACTATTGGTTTGTTTGCTACTTTTTGTTTGTTTCTTTCAAGTATATGTGACTCTAAGTAAAATCCAACTGTACTTTTCGCTCTTGCAGGTAACATTTTTCTAATCTGTCTAAATAGTGATTTATCAAATCTTGATATTGTTCTGATAAATAAACTATAATCAAATGCTCCATTGTATCTTTTGAAGAAATATTCTTTTAAGTCAACTAATTGTGAATACTCTGGTTTATACTGGTCATCTGGATTAGCAATAAAACCATCTAAGTCTCCACCACCCATGTCAAATAAAATATCTCTATTTATAATCTCAATAGGTGAAAAGAAAACACCAAGTTTATTAGAGTCTACTGGAGCAAAGTCAAAAGCACTAACTTCACTTCTTCTAAATGGTGACAAGTTTCCAAACTCTAAACTACTTGATTCAATTCTAATTTTGGTGCTTGTCAATCTTTCTGGTCCAATGTTTGGAACTGGAGTAAAATATGTTTGTTCGTCAAACTCAAAATCACCATCTCTGTTTCCAGTAAAACCAGACATTGTGGCATATCCCCATAAATCATCTCTATCATATTGACCATCAAGTGAGAATGTTGGGTTTGTAGCAAAATTAGAAGCAGATAAGAATGACCATCTACCAACTAAGTCACCATATGAACTGGTTAAATCATTACTAATTACTGCTCTTGGAGATAAAGTGTGGGTGTCTATAACACTACTACTTAATGCTACCTTCCAAAATCTTATTTCTTGAAACGACCCAGATGCTCTTTTAGTTATAATAGTACTACCAGAAGTTGATGCACTTCCAGAATATGTAGAAGTTGTATCGTTACCAGTACCACCAAATACTAATCTTGTATTTGTAGACCATTGTTGAAATAAATTATTGTGTTCATTAGAATCTAAATCCAAAGAAAATGAAGATGTTAGTGCAACTTTTCCGTTGTTAAACTTCTTAACATGAACATTAAATCTATCTACAAATTGTCCAGTCTCATTTGTTCTCTGTTCACCACTTGAAGAAATTCTTGTTACTGCTATATTATAATGTTCATTTTCAAATATAGGTAATATTGAAGATGATTCAAATACATATCCAGACCCACTTTTTACTGCAAAGAAAACTCTTCCTAAATCTTCATCTGTTCTGTCTTCAGAAAGATAACCAATTCTCCAATGGTCATTACTTGCTGTGTTTCCATCATTAGCACTAACTATTGTGTAATTTTCATTTTTTGATAATTTTCTTCCTTTAAATCTAAACTCAACCGTATTTGGATATAAGTCATTTCTACTACTTGTTTTCCAAGGAATGATTATTTGGTCATTTTGAGCTACTCTTACAGAACTATCAAAAAATGTTTCTTCAATAAATTCATCTTTAGATTTAAAAACTTTAGGGCCACCATACTCCTTTATCCTCAATACATCTGTAGGTATACCATAACAATTTATTAACGCTCTAAGTGCTCTTTCAGTTCCTTTTCCTTTGTATAATAAAGGTAGGTTGTTTAAAATTCTTTTTAATATTTCTTGAGTTACTTTTTTCTTTGGTAAAGATTCTAATGTTCCAGTTTGTTGATAACTTCCAGAAACATCGTGTCCATATTCATAGTCCCAAATATCATTAAATGTAGTACCACTAAATAACTCAGTTCCCATGTTTTTAGCAACATGATATATAAGTTCTGCTGCCATTCCTTTATCAACACTATTACTTCTATCTGATATCTTACTTATATGTGATGCATACTGAAATAGTAAGTCAAAATGCTGTCCGTACATATTAAAGAAAGATAGCATTATGTTATTTCTTGGGTCTGACTTTATATGTTCTGGAACATTGTTTAGAAACCCAGCTCCGTTAGTAGCATCATATAAACTTGCACTTGAGTATTGTCCAGTTTGTTCACTTGCATTTCCTAACCAATTTATTACTTGTGATGATGAAACAGAGTAATTTAAAAATGGTTTTGTTGAATTTGATTTTGGCCATGAGGCGTTAAATTTTTGTCCAAAAGAACTACTCTCGTAACTTGAACTTTCAAAGTATAAATACTTTTCGTAGTTTGTAAATTTATCTATAGTATTTTTTTTCTTTGTTTGTAAATTAGAAACATCTGCTAAAACTTCTGTTGAACCAGTTGCACCACCACTTGTTTGTAATACTCCAATTTCAGCATCGTAAGATTCTATCAGTTCCATTTTGTAAACAAAGTTTTCTAATCTTTCATGTGCAGAACTATACTTTACAAATTCATTGTAATCACTATAATCAATGTTTAAATCTACACCACCAAAAGAACCACTAAGAACATCTCTTAAAATCTTATCTGAGGTATCTTGTTGAGTACTAATTAAATCATTAAAAGTTTTGAAACTACCATCACTTCCAATTACTTTATTTAGGTCAACATCATAATTAGGTTTTCTAAGTTTATTAAAATTTCTTGACTCTGGTGCATCTCTCAAATCAGCAATTACTACTTCAGAATTTCTTATTTTCTGATAAACATATCCTTGTTCAAGTACTTGTATAGTTTGTTCCAATGGTGTTGCTAATTTTACTGAAAATTCTGCTATACCATCTTCGTTAAGTACACCAAAGAAATTTACAATTTGATATCTTCTACTAAAATCAAAATCTATAAATAACTCGTCTATAACTCCTTCATCAGTTATTATAATACCATTGTTTCTCGCTACGGCTTTTTTCTCTGCCATAGTACCATCTGGAAAAACCTCAAATACCGATATTTGGTCGTTTACTGCTTGACCACTACCATCTGATACTTCTCTTGCTGGTTTTAAAACTAACTCATCTCTTGATGTTGAAATTGAATCTATATATAATCCACCAATTTCAGATTCTGGATGGTCTCCAACTAATAACCTAATGTAGTCTATTTCAACTTCAAACTCAGAAGAACTAAATCCTATATCTGTTAATATCTCTTTTGTCTGTACATTGACATCATTATCTTGATTGGGTTTAGTTTTAAACTTTTTTGATGGTTGAGAACTACCAAGATAGTTTTCAACTAAATCGTAAATATGGAGAAGAACCTTATCAGATTCTTTAGAACCAAAGTTTCCAGCAGGAGACTCTTTTACAGAAGTAATCTTCTGTTCAGAATCTTTTAGACTTCCATCTAATGTTCCCTCAAGTCTTGGTATTTGTGTTTTTTCTGCCATGTCTCTAACCTATTAAATCAGTAAATGGAAATGAAAAATTACCAGTTACTTGTCTTGATTTAAACATAAAATTTCCAGTATTTTGTCTTACTATAAAATCAAATTGCAATCCAACTGAATATGTATGTGTTCCTGGAAAAGGAACATCAGCCTCACCAGGAATTATGTGTTTATATGGTATTGTAGATGGGTTTATACCTAACCTAAATGAGTTTCCACCATTTAACATATATACACCATTATAACCATTTCCATCATAGTTATCATAGTCTGAAATTGCCATGAGGTTTCTATTTCCTGCCGTTCTTGGATTATTTCCTTGTAATAATTCTGATTTGTAAGATGCTCTTTGCTCAGAAACTGCTATATCTGTATTATAAAGAATACTACCTTGACCACCTGCTTGTGATTTAGCAGTCAATGTTAAAGTAGGTCTTCTTCCTACTTCTGAACGAACTATCGGTGTACCTGTACCCGTTCCTGCTTGACCAAACCAATTTGCGTTTTGTTGCATATAATCAAATAATTCTCCAGTTTCATATGCAAACATTGCGGTATTTGACCTAAATCTCTGTTGAGAGTCTGACCCTCGTGCTAACATATAAGGATAAGTAAGACCACCAACTAAATACTTAATTCTATGCGGTCTAACTACCACTAATAACTTTTCTTGAATATTATCCTCATCAATTTCTAATTCATTTGGTACTGAGGAATATGACAAATCTGGTATATCAAACCAAGGAGAATATTGTTGACTTTCTAAATCAAATAATACATTATCATTATCATCTATTGTAATAGAATCTCCACCTAAAAATTGTGGAAAAGTTGATGGATTAAATTGAGAACCATCCTCTGTTTCTTCTTCAATGTTTCTATCAAATTCTTGTACTTGTGTTACTGGTGAATTTGATGGTGTATTTGCATTTATGTTTGGTACAAACTGATTAAAAGTTGATATCAAAGAATTTACTTGTTCTAATGTGTTATCAGTTATTTCTTCTTGTTCAAGTGCTGCTTTTATTGCATTTATTCTACCAACAATATTATCTGAAAACCCATCTAATGTGTTTACTGCACTATTTTTTTGATTTTCTAAAATAGTATTATTAGAAGTTAAACTTTCAATTGTTTCTTGTCTTGTTGATAAATCCTCTGTTAGTTCTGTTACTTGTCCACTTAAGGTATCTCTCTGTGAAATAGCATCTGCAAGATTTGTTGATAATGATGTAAGTTGTGCATCATCAGTATCAATCGTTGTAAATATAGCAGACTTAGTTAATGTTTTTGGAGATTCATTATCTTCAATTCCAGCGTTATTTGTACCAGTAACTTCAAATATGTAAACACTTTCTGATTCAAATGGCATAGTAATTTGTCTATCTGAACCAAGACTTCCTGCTCTTACACTTGGGTCTGCTGGGTCAACCTCAATATTTAGTAATGGTCCAGAACCACCACTTGTGGAACTAACACCATCACCTTGTACTATGCTATTAGCGTTTAATGCTACACCAGTATTTCCTTCTGGAGTAACTTTGTATACACTTACGGTTTTTGATGTTACATTATTCATAGCACAATTTAAAATTATCTGTGTTGGTAGACCCTCATCATTTAGATTTCCAGTTAATTCAATAGTTGGTAGTCCAGTATTTTCAACCCCATCCGTTCCAAATGTTGGTTGTTTTGCTAACTCTGCTCTTAATCCTATATTCTCACCTAACAATGCTGCGTTTTGAGTTAGTAAATTTCCGTTTTGTTCTGAAAGTGAATCAGAAGAAGATACCAATAATTCATTCTCATCATTTTTTTCATTTAATTGGTCTTGTAAATCTTCTAAATCTATACCAAGAGTATCAAGTTGATTCTGTAAATTTATTATAAATTCTGGATTAAAAAGTGGTGTACCATCTCCAAAAGCATAAACATAATTATCACCGACACTATTGTCTGGAAACTCAAAATTTGTTATCTCTCCAAATGTTGTCTGACCTAAAAGTGATTGTAGAAACGCTT
>Ga0209232_1001772_pt1 | contig 11294 bp, 9 predicted proteins | sample ETNvirenome_2_60_FD_184066 | JGI IMG/M metagenome (GOLD analysis project Ga0209232, IMG submission 184066) | Marine viral communities from the Pacific Ocean - ETNP_2_60 (SPAdes) (version 2) | ecosystem: Environmental > Aquatic > Marine > Oceanic | place: Pacific Ocean | collected 2013-06-22
GAGAATGTTCAATGCCATTCAGATGGATTCTTTTTTCGGGGATTAACTCCCCCCGAATCGGGATCGGGTTTGATCGGGGTCAGAATTATCTGGCTCCGATTTTTTTTGTGCTTCATTAGGTTTAGGTAGTATGGGCAGAAGACATCAGCACGTCCTGAAGGAATCCGTACAATTGTTCGTATTCACCAGCCACCTGAAGCTGGGCGAAAAAAAAGAGCCGAGAAATATTTGGAAAGGAAATTCTCGACTCTTCTTAATATTAACATAGCTACCTAGGAGTAGGCAACTTCAATCAATATAGTATTGATTACCAGATATGTCAATAGAAAAAAAATAAAAAAAGTTGTTGACATTATATATAGTAATGATTACTATATAACTATGTTAATCAGCCAAAGGAGAAATAACATGGAAAAAACAAACATAAATGCTTTGAGCAATATTTGGAAAGAGTGGTGTGAAGCCAACAATATGCCAAAGCATGATAATGGTCAGTATTACAGTGCTGATGATATTAATTGGAAATATCGTGAAGATATGCCTTTTAAACCAACAAGACAACAAGTTAAGTTTATGGAATCTTTTTGTGAAGTTTGGGAGCAAATAGAATCAATAGAGCAAACTGTTGTATAAAAAAGAAAGCTGGGTTTCTCCATTCCCAGCCTTTTTTTCTAGCTCTGTCCGAACAATTGTTCGTACTCCTGTAGCCCGAATCTGCTGTGAAAAAAAATGCAGAAAGATGTTGACATATGTAGTAATCAATACTATATATATATTATAAATTAATTTCAGCCAAAGGAGAAACAAATGAAAAAGATTTATTTTGCTTACGGAGCAAACACAAACAAAGATGCAATGGCGATTAGATGTCCCAAAGCTAAAGTTATAGGTGGCGGTCATATTTACGGCTACAGGTTAAAGTTTAACAATGTAGCAGACATCGTTCCTGTCAAAGGATTCGACCAATATGCACCTTGTGTAATATGGGAGATCACAGAGTCTTGCGAAAGATCCTTGGATCGATTCGAGAGTTATCCTTCATTGTATGACAAGATTGAGGTAACTGGTTACGAGGGAACTCAAGGAGAAAGTATAACTGGCTTTGCGTATGTCATGAACTACAAAGGTTTTCATACACCAAGTCCAATCTATGTCAGAGGCATTAGGAATGGATTGAAGGGAGTATGGGATAAGTTCTACCATGCAGACATTGATAACCATATCGACAAAGCAATTATAGAAAGTTTTCGTGAAAGCGAAAAGCCAATGGTTCATCACCAAAGAATGGGTGGGAAGCAGTGGGCGTAAAACTTTCCTGAGGCGAAAGCCCAGCTCTTCACTGAGCTGGGTTTTTTTCTGGCTGGAGAGCGAACAATTGTTCGTACTGGATCGGGCAGGCAGCAGATCGGGCTGATCGGGCATCGGGCTTCGCAGCCATCTGGATCATGAAGCATCAACCTTCCAGTGGTTTTATAGGGTTATAAATAAAAAAAAAATTTAAAAAAAAATCCAATAAAATCAATGACTTAGTAAATTGTTCGCTTTTACCTATTGTAATCATTGCTATATGATATATATTAATAATGTATTTAATTTTTAATTTGGAAAGGAAAAATAAAATGCAAAATAAATTTAAAAACATAAACAATCAATCTAGGTTCGCATTTGGATTTGAGCCAGAGTTTATGAACTCTCAAAATTCAGATTATGATTTAAATCAATTGAATAGAACTAGTTCTAATCCTATTCATGGTCTTACAATTAAAACAGATGGATCAAGAGCAGATTATGAAATTGATCTTCCAGTGTTGGCAGATTGTCAATTGGCTTGGGATTATTTACAACAAGCTTGTAATTTTGTCAGTTCAAATGGTGGATATGTCAATAGAGATTGTTCTGCTCATGTTCATATTTCTACATTGCCAATAAGATCAGATCTTACAAATGAAGAGTTTACTAGAAGATCAATTGAAATGAAAAGACATTCAAATAATTATTTATCAAATCCAAATAATTTATCTCAATTGTTCGATGTTAACACTCAATTATCATTAGAACTTTACAAAGATATTGGATATAGAATATCTAAACATATTGATTTTTATAAAACTACAATTGCAAGATCTAGGCATGATTGTTATTACGCAAGATTCCCTAAATCAACAAATGAAATACTTAGAGCAAATCCAACTATTGAAAGTTTAAAAGAAGCTTTAAATTCTCATTCACCTAGAACAATATACAAATACACCGCTCTAAATATTAATCATTACAATGTCAAAAAGACATTTGAAAATAGATCACATGGTGGAACATTAGAGATGAACAAGCTTAAAACATGGTTCAAGTTTTTATCTAATATGTTAGATCATAGCCTACAAACTCGATTTAAAGCTTGTACAGTGGCAGAACAATTGAATAGCCCATCATACATAGGCAGATCTGCTAACACTGTTAAAAGTCAATTATGGGCTTTTTGTAGAGGGCAAGTAAGATCGACACAAGAGATTATGGCACATTGTAATATTAACAATGCACAATCAGTAAGAAGAACAATTTCAGAAATTAGAGCAAATGAAAATTATAGACCTTTTGTAGTTACTCATAACCAACAAGAATTTAATGTTAATTATGGACAATCAGATAATTATTCAAATAATGGTTATGAAATATTAATTCAATCAAATGTAAACAGAAATACAAATGATCTTGAATTTATTTCAGATAATAATGAGCGTGGAGAAAGTTCTTTAATTGCTGGATTGGATAACCAAACTCTGGCAGATTTAAATGAAAGAATAAGACAATTAAGTTAATTGTCTTATAAAAATTATTAAATGCCATGTTAAACTAGCATGGCATTTTTTTTGTCTAAGTTATTGTTTTTATTATATAAATCGGGGCGGGTATACCATAGTCACCACCAAATTTTGTATTTTTTGTGCAAAAACTTTCTACACCAAGTTCACCTCAAACGACCCCCATGTGTTTGAAAAACGACCTCAAAAAAATTTTTCACAAAAAAATCTTGCACTTTTGTGCAATCAATACTATATATAGTATGAAATGAGGTACAAATGGCAACATATAGATTCAAGCTCCCCCGTACAAGGGAGTTCAATGTCAGAAGTGACAATCATTTAATGCAAGAGATAGCGACTTCGTTGTGGTGCAAGGGCATGGAGATGTCTTCGCTCCTTAAAAACGTAGCCAACGCCTGCTGCGACTGGAATGGCAAGGCATATCGTTACGGCACGAAAGAAGAATTAATTGCAGATATGAAAAAAAATAACATTTTAATAAACATGGACGAAAGGAAAGCCAATGAAACGAACTGATTACGGGTATGCAGACCTGACAAGCAATGAGATTTACAAGTTTCGTAAAACTCTAGGCATGAGTCAGGCAAAATTATCCAAAAAACTAGGACTAAGTCTAAGAACTTGGTGTCATTACGAGTATGGAACGCAAAGAATGCCAGTTTCTGTGCACATGGCACTCCAATTTTTACAAAATGGGGGTGAAGAAGTAGAAAAAGCACATGAAAATATAAAAAAACATCAAGAACCACTCACAAAATACGACATGGACAGAATTACAAGGCTAAGACAGTCAATAAAAGACACTTTAGCGTCAATTAAGGACAGTTTAGACCCTATGTCAGCTAAAATCATCACACAAAGCGATAAAGAGATGGGCTTTCTGTTGTCAAAAATAAATAATTGATATAATATCTCTACAAGAACAAGTTTTTTGTGGAGAGATACATGGCAAACGGACCTCTTGGGGGATTTATGCCGACCCCACCATCACCAGGTCAACCACCACAGGTGAAATTAGAGACATCTGCTGAAAGTAGGGGTGCTTTCAATAAATTTTTAGGTACTTTGCCGAGTAATGGAGCCGTGGCTCCGATTCAGACAGGAGTTGTTGCATCCTCCACAGCTCCTGTCTCTCCAGTAACGAGTAACGTCAATATATTCCAACCACAAATGTCACAAATGGCTCCTATGGCTCCAATGCCGATGATGCCACCTGCACAACCCGTGCAAATGATGTTTAATGGTGGTGAGGTGGATGATTTCGGTGATCCTGGCATATCATTTGACACAAGCGACCCATCAATAGGAGAGGATGTAAGTCTCTCTTCAAGTGACATAGCTGGTGGCACTTTTGACGATGGAGACAGTGGAGTATCATTTGCAGATGACTCGGCTGGTGGCGTTGATATTGTTACAGGTGGTCAGCCGACAGAAACGCCAGGTGTGATAGACACACGACCACGAACAAATATTACTAATGTAGGTCCTACGTCAAATTTAAGGTTTGATCCACAGTTTACTGCAGATCTGTTAGGTAGACGATTTGGAGATAGCAACATAGCTGGTTTTATGTCTAAAGACGACTTTGCACAAACAAGACAAGGTGGTGCATCAGTTGCTCCTGTTAATTTGTCAACTGGATTAAAAACATTAGCCAATACAACTCAACAAAATCAATTTGTTGATCCTACTGAGGGCATAGCTCCCGTGACAAAAAGATCAGGCGTTGCTGGTACAGGTCGAACAGGACCTGTGGATTTACTCGGTCTTGGTGATTTAGGTTTTGGTGGTTTAGGATTAGGCAGACCAAACGAACTACAGGAATTAAGAAGTATAAATAGAGATCTTACAAATAGATTATCTGATTTACAACCTGAAGTAAATCCAGCATCTATTCCTTTAGCACCTGCTCCCAATCTTACGGCAGTAGATAGGAATCTTACGGGCATTAGTGGTATTGGTGCTGACCTAAGTTCTCCACAAAGTCGTGATGTTTTAGACAATCAGTTTACACAGATTGCTGGATTAAATACGATAGTGCCAGGTGCTGGAGGATTGCCATCGATAGACACTGTTGCTGATGATCTTATTCAAGGATCAGGTAACCTAGCACAGAGAAGTGGAGCAAACATTAACAATCCTGGTAACATTAGAACTGGTGGAAACTTTGATGGAGAGATTGGTAGAACAAAAGATGGTTTTGCTATTTTTGACAACATGAAATCTGGTGTTGATGCTATTGGCAAATTGGCAACGACTTACGGAGATAAACGTAATATTGATACAGTAAGAGAGTTCGCAAACAGATATTCACCAGTAGGTGAGAACACTCCCAAACAAGTTGCTGGAAAAATTAATGTTTTAAGTAATGCTTTAGGTGTAGGACCTGATGAGAAAGTTGATTTTACAGATGCTAATGTTCAAGCAAAACTAACCCCAGCCATAATAACTTCAGAAATTGGTGCAAACAAAACAAAAGATGTAGCAAACGTATTAAGAGGTTTTAGTCCAAGTCCATTAAATGTAACTACAAGAGATTTAAATCCTAATATAACATCTAATGTAGATCAACTTGCTACATTAGATCCGATAGTACAGACACAAACAACAAGTCAAATTCCAGACGTATTGCCAGATATAAGTCAAGAATTTAGACAAAGAGATCCTAGAACTTTTGCTCCATTTATATCTGGAACAACACAAGAAGGACCTGGCGGAAGATTTACATTTAGTGAAACACCAGGTAGATTTCTTGGATCATTAGCAAAACGTATTCAATTAAGTCCTGATGTTTTTAGTGAGGGTTCATTCGATATTGATGATGCTCCTGCACCTACATTAACATCTGGACTAATTGGAGATAATATTATTTTTCCTGAATTTGCTAACTTAGCCACAACTACACAAAACATAAGTCCTGAAAATACAGCCGCTAGAATAGCAAGAAATAACAGAACTATAAATGAAATTAGGGCTGATTTAGGTAGCAGAGTTCCTGACACTGCATTAGAAACTTTAGCAGGAAGAAGAGATATACTTCCTGATACACTATTTGATCTAGACACAAGAACTACTGAGCAGAGCAGAGTTGGAGATGACTTTGAGCCTGCATTAACTTTGGCTGATAGAAATGAAGCAGATAGATTAGCAGCAGCACAAGCATTAGGAGTTGGCACTGCTCCAAACTTAGCTAACTTACAATCAAGAACTGCGTTAGGTGGTAGAGGTATGTCTCCAACCACAAACTTCACTCAAGGTCCACAACAATCAATCGTAGGTGATGATGAGGCTTTTGCTGATCTAAATCTTGCAGACATTCAGGGCAATATAAATCAAGAAAGAGTAGCTGATATTTTAAACAGACCAGATCGTTTTAAAGATACATTTAAGATTGGTGATGTAGAGTTTCCAAACTTGATTGCAACACTTGCGAATAAAGCTGGGTCATTCTTTGATAGACGTTTATTTGATGGCATTGTTAAGAAAGGTCTTGATGCCGTTGTAGACCCAGACACAGGCAGAATTATTGGAGCCAAAGATGAGTTTGGTAATTTAATTGAGGGTCGTGACTTAGAGCAGTTTCAACCAGATGATGATGCAGATCCGATAACAAAGTTTTTAAGGAAGGCTACTGAAGATAAAAAAGAAGAAGAAACAGAAAAGCTTCCTAATGTGATAGGAGGAGGGACAAATCAATCTCCCCTTGAAAAACGACCTACAGTAGTCTCTTCTCCTTTTGGTCAATCAACAGCAAGATTTACACCTGTCGGTTTTGATGCAGGAAATTTAAATGACTTGATTGCAAGAATAACAGGAGTACCTACTCCAAGAAGACTTCAAGAGGGTGGCACAGTACAAGCAGTGGATAGATTTTTATCTAAGGTAGCATGACCAACTTACAATATGCTGAGTATTTAAGTGATGATGAATTACAAAAAGTAGCACCATTACTCAAAAGACTTAAAAAGCTAGAAGCTAGATCAGAGTCTCAGGAAGATTATTTATGTTTCGTAAAAAAAATATGGTCTGGATTTATTGAAGGCAAGCATCACAAGATCTATGGTGAGAAACTACAAGCTGTAGCAGATGGCAAGATCAAGCGTTTGATTGTTAATATGCCGCCAAGACACACCAAGTCTGAGTTTGCAAGTTACTTATTTCCTGCTTGGCTGATGGGTAAAAGACCAGATCTTAAAATAATACAAGCGACACACACGGCTGAACTTGCCGTTGGCTTTGGTCGTAAAGTTAAAAATTTAATTGATAGCGAAGATTTCAGAGATATTTTTCCTGATGTCAAACTTGCCTCAGATGCTAAAGCTGCAGGAAGATGGTCAACAAATAGTGGTGGTGAATATTATGCCGTTGGTGTTGGAGGTGCTTTGGCTGGACGAGGTGCTGATTTGCTGATTATTGACGATCCTGTGTCTGAACAAGATGCTTTGAGTCCGACTGCTTTGGATAGTATTTATGATTGGTACACATCAGGTCCTAGACAGAGATTACAACCAGGTGGTTCGATTATTATTGTGATGACACGTTGGGGTATTAAGGATTTGACTGCAAGAGTATTACAAAAACAAGCAGAAGGTGGTGCTGACAGGTGGGATGTTGTAGAGTTTCCAGCCATATTCCCAGACACAGGCAATGTGTTATGGAAAGAATATTGGTCAAAAGAAGAATTAGAGGCTGTAAAATCTTCGATACCTGTGTCAAAATGGAACTCACAATATATGCAAAACCCTACTGCTGAAGAGGGTGCAATTATAAAAAGGGAATGGTGGAATGTTTGGGATCGTTCTGAGCCGCCTGTGTGCTCATACATCATACAATCATACGACACGGCTTTCACGAAGACTGAGCGTTCTGATTATAGTGCTATTACTACTTGGGGTATTTTTACACCTGTTGAGGGTGAAGGAGATGCCATCATCTTGCTTGACGCAGAAAAAGGTCGTTGGGATTTTCCAGAACTCAAGCTTAAAGCACAAGAACTGTGCGAAGCATATGATCCTGACATGATATTGATAGAGCAAAAAGCAAGTGGTACACCACTGACACAGGAGCTTAGACGTATGGGTATACCTGTAACTCCGTTTACACCGAGCAAGGGTGCAGATAAGTTTGCAAGAATGAATGCTTGTGCACCTGTGTTTGAAAGTGGTATGGTATGGAGACCCGATGCTAATTTTGCAGAGGAGGTTGTTGAAGAATGTGCGAGTTTTCCACATGGTGATTTTGATGACTTGGCAGATTCGATGACACAAGCTATACTAAGATTTAGACAGGGTGGTTTTATTACTACTCCTGATGACGAAGATGACGAACCAATTTATAGAAGAAAGATGGAGTATTACTAATGAGTAGAATGAGAAAAACAATATTTGAAGGACCGAGAACAAAAGATAATGAAATGCAAAAAATTATCAAAAAAATTAAGACACAAATAGACATGATTCCTATAAATGTTCAAAAAGCAGTAGTTAAAAAAGAAATGGGCGGCGAAGTCATGGACATGACAAAATCACAACCTGTTAGCATGATGGATGAAGGTGGACAAGCTATCTCCGATGCAGATAGAGATAAAGTTAAAAAGTTATTAAAGAAAAAAGATAACAAAGGTGGATCTCCTTTTATCATGCCAGGTCAGAAAAAACTTATGAACAAAGTTTTAGGTAAAGGCAAACCTATGGAAGCAGCTATGGGTGGACCTGTTAAAAAGATGAACATGGGTGGCGTTGTGCCAGGTCGTGGTGGTAGTTTTAAAGGTGTGAAGTAATGTCATCAGACGAAGCAGATAGAAGAAGGACTTACGCAGAGCTTGAGAGGCGTGGTCAAAGAACGCCAGGCAAATATTTTGGTCCTAGCACGCCTAAGTTGAGAGTAAAGAAAACTCCTGAGGTTAAGACTATTGATATGACTAAAATGAAACAATTGAAATTGTTCAGATTAGGTGGCTTGGCTTCTGCTGATCCCTTTGGTGACAAGAGAAGAAAAGAGTCAGCCAAGGCAATGGCTAAACTTAAAAAAGGTGCTAAGACGGCTAAGAAGATTAGGACAAAGCCTATTAAGATATCAATCCAAAGTGCTTCGATAACAACGCCTAAAGGAATGTCTATTGAAAAAAATACAATTATGCCTAAAATGGCTAAAGAAGGAGGTCTTATGACACAAGGAAATTTAAGAGATGCCATTGCAAAAGTAAAAGCAAAAGAGATGGAAAAAGGCGGTGAAGCTGTTCCCTCAAAGTTCAAAGGCTTTTCAAAGCTACCAGAAGAAGTGCAAAAGAAAATGGACCCAGCATTAGCTGAGAGATTTGAAGATGGTGGACCTGTCAAGATGGGTTCTGGTGGTGGTGTCTGTAAAGGCATGGGCATGGCTAGAGCTGGTGGCAAATTTAAAGTAAGGTAAAATTATGGCAGTCGAAAAGGTAGACGGAGTTGAGAATATAGATGCACCTGAGGGTGTTACATCTGTTGAAATAGAAGAAACTCAATTAGCACCAAACGTCACAGAGATGGATGATGGTTCTGTTGTTATTGGCGAAATAGAAGAGCAGATAGCTCCGATACAAGTGCCTTTCAATGCCAACCTTGCAGATTTTGTTGAAGAAACTGAACTTGGTCGAATATCATCCGATCTTGTTGGTGAAGTACAAGAAGACATTAATTCACGCAAAGAGTGGGAAGATCAGTACAAAAGTGGATTAGAATTATTAGGAATGAACTATGAGGACAGAGCAGAGCCTTTTGAAGGTGCTTCTGGTATTGTTCATCCGTTACTTGCTGAATCTGTTACACAGTTTCAAGCACAGGCATATAGAGAATTATTACCTGCTGGAGGTCCTGTTAAGACAGCCATTATAGGACAAGAAACTCCTGAAGTTACAGCACAGGCTGAACGTGTTAAAAATTTTATGAATTATCAGATAACTTACGAGATGGAGGAATATGACCCTGAGTTAGATCAGATGTTATTTTATCTCCCAATTGTAGGTTCATCATTTAAAAAAGTTTATTTTGACCCTTCGTTGCAAAGGGCAGTTTCTAAGTTTGTTCATGCAGAGGACTTGATTGTTCCATACAATGCTACAGACTTAAAGACTTCCACGAGAATCTGTCATGTTATTCGCATGGACTCGAATGAAATAAGAAAGTTGCAACTATCTGGGTTTTACAAAGATATAGAGTTGCCTACATCTGACTCCGATGGAGCTAATTATGATGAGGTAAGAGAAACAATTAAAGATATTGAAGGCATACATTCAGAGTCAAGTTACAACGAAGAATTAACATTATACGAAATACACACCGATTTAGATTTGCCAGGTTTTGAAGATCAAAACCAAATGGGCGAAAACACTGGATTGAAAATGCCTTATATCGTCACAATCGTGGAGAAATCTGGTGAAGTATTATCGATCAAGAGGAATTTCAACGAAGCCGATCCGTTACGCAGTAAGATACCTTATTTTGTACACTATAAGTTCTTGCCTGGTCTTGGGTTTTATGGCTTTGGTCTTACACATATGATAGGTGGTTTATCAAGAGCCTCTACATCAATACTAAGACAATTAATAGATGCAGGAACATTATCTAATCTGCCTGCTGGATTTAAAGCTAGGGGTGCTCGTATAAGAGATGACGAAACACCACTAAATCCTGGTGAATTTAGAGATGTTGATATGGTTGGCATGGACTTACGTCAAGCTATTATGCCATTGCCATTTAAAGAACCATCACAAACTTTATATTCACTATTAGGGACATTAATCGACTCAGGTAGACGTTTTGCTTCTATGGCTGACATGAAAGTTGGTGATATGCAGGGTAACTCACCTGTAGGGACAACCATGGCTATAATGGAACGTGGCACAAAAGTCATGTCTGCTATACATAAAAGATTACATTACTCACAAAAAATAGAATTTAAAATACTTGCAAGAATATTTGCAATGGGTGCACCTATCTATCCTTATCAAGTGCCAGGTGCTCCACCAGAAATAAAGCAATCTGACTTTGATCAAAGAATAGATGTGTTGCCTGTATCAGATCCAAACATTTTTTCTATGTCACAAAGAATAGCATTAGCACAAACACAATTGCAACTTGCACAAAGTAATCCAGAAATTCATGGGCAAAATGGAATGTATCAAGCCTATAGAAAAATGTATGAAGCATTAGGCGTGTCGAATATAGATGCTGTGTTGCAACCTCCCCCACAGCCGATGCCCATGAATCCAGCAAAAGAAAATCAAGAAGCATTGAGAGGAGCAAGATTGCAGGCGTTTCCAGAACAAAATCATCAAGCTCACATATCTGCACATTTAGCTATGATTGCAACACCAATAGCTCAATCAAATGCTTCAATTGTGATGACATTGCAAGGACACATATCCGAGCATATTGCTATGATGTCAGAGATACAAGCACAACAAGAGATTACGGCTAATATGACACCAGAACAACAAGC
>Ga0209232_1001773_pt1 | contig 11287 bp, 13 predicted proteins | sample ETNvirenome_2_60_FD_184066 | JGI IMG/M metagenome (GOLD analysis project Ga0209232, IMG submission 184066) | Marine viral communities from the Pacific Ocean - ETNP_2_60 (SPAdes) (version 2) | ecosystem: Environmental > Aquatic > Marine > Oceanic | place: Pacific Ocean | collected 2013-06-22
GGTAGGGGATTTCCCTCAGACAGGGCTAAAGTGTATGTTTTTCACTAACAATATACTAAAAAAATGTTACCATACACGTAAATGTCCTATAGCGAACCCATAGACGAAGTCTCTGAAAAAGCTCTGAAGCTACAACTGCGGTTAGCCCAGCTTGACCGCATAGACGCCTGTAACAAGAGTTTCCTGACTTTTGTCCGTGCGATGTGGCCCGAGTTCATTGCGGGTAATCACCATAAAATTATTGCCGAGAAGCTTGAGCGTGTGGCCACGGGCGATCTGAAACGCCTGATTGTCAATATGCCGCCACGTCATACCAAGAGTGAGTTTGCCAGTTTTCTGTTCCCTGCGTGGATGATTGGAAAGAATCCTAACATGAAGATTATCCAAGCCACGCATACCACGGAGCTTGCTGTAGGTTTTGGTCGTAAGGTGAAGAACCTGCTTGAGCGTGATGATTACATGGAGGTATTTCCAGAATCAAAATTGTCAGCAGATTCAAAGGCTTCTGGACGATGGGACACGGCCCGTGGGGGAATGTACTACGCGGTGGGTGTAGGTTCTAACTTGGCGGGACGTGGTGGTGATTTGATTGTTATTGATGACCCGCATTCTGAGCAGACGGCGATGTCTACGGCTGGGTTTGACGATGCATGGGATTGGTACACTGGGGGCCCCCGCCAGCGTTTGCAACCTGGTGGAGCGATAGTGCTGGTGATGACCCGCTGGTCTGAGAAGGATCTGACGGGGCAGTTGATACGTGCACAGGGTAGAGACAGGGATGCTGACCAGTGGGAGATTGTGGAGTTACCGGCGATCATGCCCAGTGGCTCATCGTGTTGGCCGGAGTATTGGCCGTTGCCTGATTTGGAGGCGGTGAAGGCGTCTATTCCTGTTTCCAAGTGGAATGCGCAGTATCAGCAGAATCCGACCGGCGATGAGACTTCGATTTTGAAACGGGAGTGGTGGAACGTGTGGGAGAAGGATCAGGTTCCGGCGCTTCAGTATGTGATACAGAGTTACGATACGGCGTTTAGCAAGAAGGAGTCGGCTGACTTTAGTGCGATAACGACGTGGGGTGTTTTTTCCCCCGAGGAGGGTGGGTCCCCTCATTTGATCTTATTGGATTCCAAGAAAGATCGTTGGGATTTTCCTGAGTTGAAGAAGGTGGCGTATGACCTGTATCAGTATTGGGACCCTGAAACGGTAATTATTGAGGCGAAAGCGACGGGAATGCCCCTGACCCATGAACTACGGAACATGGGAATCCCTGTTGTTAACTTTACCCCTAGTCGTGGAAATGATAAATTGTCGCGGGTACACAGTGTGGCTCCGTTGTTTGAGAGCGGATTTATTTGGGCTCCGGATGAGCAGTGGGCTCACGAGCTAATTGAAGAGTGTGCGGCCTTTCCTAATGGGGAGTATGACGACTTGGTGGATAGCACGACACAGGCGTTAATGCGATATCGTCAGGGTAATTTTATTGAGTTGCCTTCGGACGATTGGGATGCTCCGGAACGATCACAGATTCAGTACTACGGGTAGCTTATGGCAGATATGTTGACTAGGAAAGAAGTTCAGGATCAGTTATTTGCGATTACTGATCAGATTAACGATGGGGATGGCCTCAAAAGTGGCGCGAACAGAATCACTGCGCTAGAAGACGCTTATGCGTATTGGCTGGCGGCGAATCAGGGTCGGGTGAGGATGAAGGACTTTGCCGATTATCTGAAGTTGGATGTGGATGCGGCGAAGAATGCTTACCTACCTGAAGGCGGTTTTGGCTACCGCGATGTGGTGGATTTTGACGAGATAGACTTTGAAGGCGTGGCGGGTCCTCCTCCAAAAGGTTACGTTGGCGATATCGACTACGAGTCGATACAGGATGAGAACTTTGATGCCCTGTTTGATCGGATAGATGCGGCAAAGACTGCTATTCCGTTTGTTAGCACTCTTCAAGATTTAAATCCGAAAGCAGTTATGACCCCCGAGGAAGGGGCTAAATCTATCTACGTTGATCCAATCGAGTATATGCCTGGTGGAACCTATGCGTTTACTCCACCGACACCGGCCCAAGATTTTCGCAGTATCAACATGAACGATTACGCCACTGTGGCCGATTTAGCGGCACAGGACAAAATTGCTCAAGGTTTGTTTGATCCTCAGAAGTTTAACACGCGGGACATAACCCGTGGGACCCCCGCTGTGACTCGGGGTCTGGATGCGCAGGGCAATCCGACAACGGCGATTACCATGGGCGATACGACGGCGGTCGGTACGGGCGATAACATAGGTCAATTGTCCACGGAACTTACGTTTCCCAGCACGGGCATGGGGATCAACGCGGATGGCACGGGGACCGTGGCCACCGGCACAATGGACACGACGGGCAATATCGTCAAGCTTGATCCGGATGTAACCGAAGTAAACTTACTGCAAACGGACGCAGGGACGACCAGTGCCTTGGACCCCAATGCGATAACGGGCGGGGATGTAACCGTTAATCAACCTACTGTGGGCTTGCCTCCAGCCGGAGGTGATGATGGTAATAAGGTAGGCGGTGGTGCTGATGATGATGGAACGGGTAACGTAGGTGGTGGAGCTACTACTACCGTAACCCCCACCATAGTTCAGCAGATAGCCAAGATTGTGCAAGACGCGGAAGCTTCCTTGGGAGGCGATTTTAGCGAAGCAAACAAAGCCCGAGCCATTGGCGAAGGAAAAGCCAAGATTGCTGCCTTGGGTATGGCTACACCAGGAGGGATTAGCGCAGGGCAGATAGCGGCGGGTGGTCAGTTAAGCGGAGCCAGTGACCTGTTTAATTTGGATACCGACGCGACAGTTGGCGCGGTACGCAACGTAATAGACCGAGAGTATCAACCTGGATTCAGTGCAGATACCCCTTACATGGTTGAGGATGAAACGGTGTACACGTTTAATCAAGGCGGTAGCGTGGCCGAACCGGCGGATGCCTATGAGCAGTTTACGATGTCAGTAAGCATGGGTCCTGAAGAGATTTCCATGCAGCGTCGCCAGCAGGGCGTACAGAATTTAATGAATACCCGATCAGGGATTCAACCAAGTGATAAGATGCTATCGGCATTAGATCGCATCATGGGAAGAGAAAATGGCTGAACCAAACGACCCGATAAGCACGATGGTAGAGCGGTTGGATGAAACGGTGATGACACCGGAGTTGACTATCGAAGAGCAGGTTGAAGTCGCTATTCCTGGTTCTTTGCGTCCCAAAGAGATGGACGGCTCGGTGATTGAAGTCTTGACCGAGGAAGACGGCAGTACGGTGGTGGACTTTGATCCACAGCCGGAAAGCATGGTGGACGAGGGCGATTTCTACCGCAATCTGGCTGAAGAGTTAGACGATACGGCATTAGGTCTTCTGGTCAGTGATTTAACATCGCAGTACGAAAGCAACAACAACTCGCGTAAAGATTGGCGCGAAAATTACGAGAAAGGTCTTCAGCTTCTAGGATACAAGTACGAGGAGCGCACGGAGCCTTTCCGTGGAGCCAGCGGCGTAACCCATCCGATATTGGCCGAGGCAGCTACCCAGTTTCAAGCACAGGCGTACAACGAACTGCTTCCTCCTAACGGTCCGGTACGCACTGTGGTGATGGGCGCGGTAGACAAGAAAAAAGAGCAGCAAGCTCACCGCGTCAAAGAGTTTATGAATTACTATCTGATGAACGAGATGCAGGAGTACACGCCTGAGTTCGATCAGATGCTGTATTATCTCCCCCTAGCAGGATCAGCCTTTAAGAAGGTTTATTATGATTCTGCGCTCAACCGCCCTGTATCGACCTTCGTTCCGGCGACGGACCTTATCGTGCCCTACGAGACCTCCAATCTCGAAACTTGCCCGATGATCACCCATAGGATCGATATGAACGTCAACGATCTGCGTAAGCAACAGATCGCTGGTTTTTATCTGGATGTGCCCATAATGCCTAGTCAGCGCACGCCAGATGATGTTCGTGCAGAAATGAACAAGATACAGGGCGAAGAGCCTACGCAGGGTGATTACGATACGACTTTGCTAGAGTTTCACGTGGAACTTGATCTGGATGGCTTTGAACATCAGGACGCAGAAGGCGAACCTACGGGTATCAAACTGCCGTATATCGTGACGATTTGCGAGGACACCAACGTGGTGTTGTCGATCCGCCGTAACTATCTGGAAGACGATGAAGACTTTAAGAAGATCGAGTACTTCGTTCACTACAAGTTTTTACCTGGATTTGGTTTTTATGGCCTTGGTCTGATAGACACGATTGGTGGGCTGGCTACCACGGCTACTGCTTCGTTGCGTCAACTGATAGACGCCGGTACGTTGTCTAACCTGCCAGCAGGGTTCAAAGCCCGTGGTCTAAGGATTAGGGACGATGCCGATCCGTTATCTCCTGGTGAGTTCAGAGACGTGGATGCTCCTGGTGGAGCGATCCGAGACAGTTTAATGCCGTTGCCGTTTAAGGGTCCTGATACGACCTTGTTCCAGTTACTGGGGTTTGTGGTTGATGCAGCCCAGCGGTTTGCCACGATTACTGACATGAAGGTAGGTGATGGCAACCAGCAAGCGGCGGTGGGCACGACGGTAGCGTTATTGGAGCAGGGTGCTCGGGTAATGAGCGCGATCCACAAGCGTTTGCACTATGCCATGCGCAAAGAGTTCAAGATTTTAGCGAGAGTCATGCATGAGTTCTTGCCACAGGAGTATCCTTACGATGTGGCCGGAGCCTCTCCGCAGATCATGGCGCAAGACTTTGATGACCGGATTGACGTAGTTCCGGTATCGAATCCCAACATTTTTTCACAGGCGCAGCGTATTGCGTTAGCGCAAAGTCAGTTAGAGCTGGCCATGCAAGCACCTGATCTACACAACCTGCCTGAAGCGTATCGTCGGATGTACGAAGCGTTGGGTGTGCGGGATATCGATAGCATTTTGAATGCGCCAGAGTTGGCAGCACCGCAACCTGTTGATCCTGCACAAGAAAACGTGGATTCGTTGGAGAATACAGACCTTAAAGCCTTTGAAGGGCAGAACCACGATGCGCACATTGCAGCGCATTTGGTTTTTATGGCCTCCGGTGTAGTGCAAGCTACCCCTCCGGCAGCGATTGCTTTGCAGAAACACGTCATGGAGCACGTCAAACTGTTGGCTAAAGAGACGGTGATGACTAATTTTATGGCCCAGAGCCAAGGTCAGGAGCCAAACGAAGAGCAAATTATCCAGATTGAAGCCGAAATATCGCAGTTGATTGCCGAAAAGATAGCCGAAGTGCGGATGCAGAGCCAAAATATTATGAATCAAGGTCAAGGCGAAGGTCCTGATCCGTTGATTGCGCTCAAAGAACAGGAATTAGGCATCAAAGAGCAGAAAACCATGGCAGATATTGCCAATGATCAAGGAAAACTCAATTTAGAGCAGCAAAAAATGCAAGAAAGAGGCCGTCAGTTTGATGAAAGACTCGAATCGCAAGAAATGCAGACCGAACAACGCATTAATGCGTCGAATATGCGCGAAAATATGCGCTTACGTGAAAAACTAGGAGAAACACCATGACAGGTAAAGTAAAAATACACGGTGCACCGCCCCGTAACCCTCCCAAAGCAACCAATCGGGAGGTTATTAAAGATCAAGGCAGCGTTCCTTTTGGTAATTACAAAGAAATCCCCACTCCTAACACTGCAAAAGGCACAGTTACTACTGGAACGTGCCGTGGTATGGGTGCGATGCTTCGAGGCGGCAAATTTACAATCAATTAGGTGATCTATGCCCCTCAAAAAAGGCAAAAGTAAGAAAACAGTAAGCTCGAACGTGAAAAAATTACGTGGCGAAGGCTATCCACAGCGGCAAGCAGTGGCAATAGCGTTAAATACTGCGGGAAAAAGTAAAAAAAGGACTCGCAAACGCTCGTAGATATACTATCATACGCAATAATATGTGATAAATGAGGTATATTATTGTGGATGCGATTAGTATTGTGCAATTCGTTCAAGGCGCAATTAGAGATAGGCGGGAAGGTGTACACGCCTGTTTAGAAGGGAACGGAATTAAAGACATGGAGCAGTATCAACACTGCATGGGTGAATTGAACGCATTATCAGCTATAGAACAGGAACTCTCGGACCTGCTAGAAAAACAGGAGCAAATAATATGAAGTCATCTGTAGGATCGGTTACCGTACCCGACGAAACGCCCCCCTCAAAAGTTGTGCAAAACAGTTATGTTAGTGCTGATGAGCGGGTTTTAGACCCCACCAAGCTAGATTTATCAATGGTAGAGCGAATGCCCCAGCCCTCTGGTTGGCGCATTTTGGTTTTGCCATATCGGGGTAAAGGACAAACAGAGGGAGGGATTTTGTTAACAGATCAGACTTTAGTCGAGGATCAGTTGCAAACAGTCGTAGGTTACGTGGTCAAAAAAGGTCCATTAGCTTACCAGGATAAGGAGAAGTTTCCTTCAGGTCCTTGGTGCGAAGAGAAACAGTGGGTTATTTTTCCTCGCTATGGCGGCACTCGTTTCAAGATTGAAGGTGGTGAAGTACGGATTATTAACGATGATGAAGTAATCGCTACGATTGCTGATCCAGATGATATTTTAAGCTTGTAGGAGTAACCCATGGCGAAGAATGAACACAAAGCAGATGATGGCACTGTCGAGTTAGATTTCGATAGTTATGAAGAAACTGAGGTAGAGCTACCCAGCAAGACCGAAACCAAGAAAAAAGTCGAGGTTGAAGAAGAAAAGCCTGAGACAGTTGTCGAGGAAAAAGTCGAGGTTGAGGCTAAAGCTGAACCTGAACCTGAACCTGTAGAAGATGATGAGCAGACCGAGGTAAGCAAGGGAGCGCAAAAGCGCATCAACCAACTTACTAAGAAAATGCGCGAGGCGGAACGTCAAAGGGAAGAGGCTCTTAATTATGCCAAAGGGGTTCAAGCAGAGGCGGATAGGCTCAAAAACCGAGTTAACACTTTAGATCATGGCTACTTAAACGAATACGGGGGTCGAATTAAAGCGGAACAAACCCAAGCGCAGGAAGATCTTAAAAAAGCCATGATGGCTAACGATCCGGATGGTGTCGTTGCCGCGCAAACTAAAATCTCACAACTGGCGGTGTCTGCTAACGAATATGCAAAAGCTCAACAGCAGCAAGAGATGCGCACACAGCAAGCACAACGTGCCGCTCAACAGCCTGTACAGCAGCAACCGCAAGCTGCTCCAAGACAACAAGCGCCTGACCCTAAAGCCGAGGAATGGGCGTCTCGCAACGATTGGTTTGGCAAAGATGAGGCCATGACATTTGCAACCTTTGGGTTACATAAAAAAATGGTGGAAGAAGAAGGATTTGACCCATTGAGCGATGAATATTATGATGAATTAGATAACCGGCTTGTACGGACCTTTCCAAACAAGCTTGGTACACCAGATAACGGAAGTGGCAGAAAACCCGTCCAGACTGTCGCTAGTGGTTCCCGCAGTAAAACAAGTGGACGCAAAAACAGTAACAAGGTTCGTCTCACCCAGAGCCAAGTAGCGATAGCTAACCGATTGGGTGTGCCCGTAGAAGAATACGCGAAATACGTCAAACAATAGGAGACGCTGATGTCATCAACTAAAAAAGGGTTTGAGGGCACCAAAAGATCTCCTCGCGCAGACGACACTAGAGAAAAAACAGCCAAGCGGAAGCCTTGGGCTCCTTCTTCTAGTTTAGATGCACCACCTGCACCCGACGGCTATAAGCATCGTTGGATTAGAGCGGAAGCACGTGGATTTGCAGATACTAAAAACATATCTGCCAGATTACGTGAAGGTTACGAGTTAGTACGTGCGGATGAGCACCCTGACTTTGAAGCCCCCGTGATAGATTCAGGTAAATACGAAGGTGTAATAGGAGTAGGTGGGCTATTGTTAGCTAGGATACCCTTAGAGACTGTTGAAGAACGAAACAACTACTATCAAGGCCGTGCAACGGACTTGCAAGAAGCAGTCGATCAGGACCTTATGCGAGAAAACGCCCACAATACAATGTCTATCAGTAAACCTGAAAGACAAACTCGTGTTAAATTCGGTGGTCAGGTTAAAAACTGACCTTTTAGGAGATTAGTTCTATGGCGAACCAAGAAACAGCCTATGGTCTACGTCCTATCGGTATGGTGGGTAGTGGTCCCAATTCAACGGGTATCACTGAATATGAGATAGCAACGAATAACACCAATGCTATTTTTAACGGCGGTATCGTCGTCCCTCTAGCCAGTGGGTTTATTGACCAAGCGGGTGATACCGCAGGTGGTACAACTCAAGCATTAGGCGTGCTTACTGGAGTTATGTATCACGACTCTGTGCAAAAGAAACCAGTTTGGCTTAACTATTGGCCTGGTAGCAATGGCGTAAGCGTTGACACGAATCATCCTGTCATGGCTTATGTTGCTGACAACCCCAATCAGATATTCCAATGTGCTTCTGATGCATCTTTAACAGATAAAGCGACTGCTCAAACAGCCGTTTTTTCTAACACTGACTTGGGCACTTCTGCTCGTACCGGTTCTACCGACACAGGCAAGTCAAACTCTCAAGCCAGTGTGGCAAACATCGCTACTACAGCTACTTTACCTTTGCGTATTGTGGGCATCGTAGATGATGAGGCAAATAGTGACTACACAGCAGCGGGTATCCCGCTCAAAGTGCGGTTAAACGCTCACTTTAATGCGGCAACTCGTTCGTTTGATTCACAGACGACTGCCGATTCAACCGGTATCTAAGGAGGCCCTGAATGACTATTTCTCGCGCTCAATTAGCGAAGGAACTAGAACCTGGCCTGAATGCCTTATTTGGGTTGGAATACGACAGGTACGATGACGAGGCCGCAGAAATCTTCGACGCCGAAAGTTCAGATCGAGCTTTTGAAGAAGAAGTAATGCTGTCAGGCTTTGGCACAGCGCCTGTTAAATCGGAAGGTAGTGCAATTAACTTTGATGATGCGCAGGAAACTTACACTGCACGTTATACAATGGAAACGATTGCTCTTGCCTTTTCTATTACAGAAGAAGCTGTAGAAGACAATTTGTATGACAAGTTAGCGACTCGCTACACTCGTGCATTGGCTCGTTCTATGGCACAAACACGGCAAATTAAAGGTGCGACTGTGTTGAATAACGCTTTCTCTACTGCATCACCAATAGGTGACGGAGCAGCGTTGTGTTCAGCAGCTCACCCAAGTTTGTCAGGCAATCAGTCTAACTTGTTGGCAACTCCTGCTGATTTGAATGAGACTTCACTAGAAGACATCCTTATTCAAATTGCTGGATTTACTGATGAGCGAGGCTTAAAAATTGCTGTTCGTGGCACTAAGTTGTTGATTCCTAAAGAACTTCAGTTTATCGCTGAAAGGATTATCAACTCTAACTTACGTCCTGGTTCAGCCGATAACGACGTCAACGCAATGAAGTCTATGGGAATGCTTCCTGAAGGAGCGGTTGTAAACCACTTCTTTACTGACGCAGACGCTTACTTTGTTAAGACTGACTGTCCAAACGGCTTCAAGGTTTTCAACCGTACTCCGCTAACTACGGGTACTGAGGGCGACTTTGACACAGGTAACCTACGCTTCAAGGCTCGTGAGAGATACGCTTTTGGTGTCTCTGATTGGCGTTGTGTGTTTGGTACACCAGGAGCCTAAGTAACGGTGAAGTTACACAAAAAGGGCGGCATCATTGTCGCCCTTTTTTTATTGGTTTATACTGCTACTGTTCACTGACTATCGCATCCCGTGATAGACACTAGCCACGACAGGAGAACACTACATGGCTACACATTTTAAAGGCCCGATTCTTTATTCGGCAGCCCAAAAAGGGCTTGAAAATTTAAACATAGGCGTATGGCCTGATCAATGCACTAAGTGGGACGATTTCGTAATGGAATTAGACACTGGCTGGACTGTTGTAAAAGACGCTGGCGCAGACGTGTCCATTGCAGCAGACGTAGCTAATGGCGTGTTGGTCATTACCTCTGCCGCTACCACAGATGACGATGGCGGATCAATCCAAGCTAATGAAATTTTTAGATTACCTAATGTTCAAGGTGAAATGGTTTACTTTGAAACAAGAGTCTATGTAGATAGCACATCAGGTTCTGGTGTAGGTCAAATGGACGCTTTCTGGGGATTGTGTGAAAACTTTGCAACTAACCCCGAAAATGGGTTTTTGTCAGCTAACCGTATTGGTTTTCAATTAGATGACGGCAGTGCGAGGCTTCGGTTAATTACCGAAAGTGGAGGCACTGAGACAGAAACTGTCTTGGCAAGCACTCACGACATGACTGACGGTACTTTTGTTACATTAGGCTTTACTGCAACCAAAGGTAAGGTTACTAATGGAACTGACGTAGTTCAGTTTTATGTAGATAAGCAACTGGTGGGAACACATACAACACACGTCCCTACTGCGAATGTAACTCCAGCTATTATTTCAGTTAGCGGCGATGCTACTGGAACTAAAAGCATGGGTATCGATTACGTGCTAACTGCACAAGATCGGGGTGTTGCTTACAACTTGAGCGTATAGCATGGCTACGACAACTCGTAAACGTGCTCGAAATGAAAGCGGGAAGTTTAGAGGGGATGACCCCTCTACTCCCGATATTAATGAAGCTTGGGAGGACACTACCGTGGCTACTAAAAAAGCTCCAGCTAAGAAAGCCGCAGCTAAGAAAGCACCTGCTAAAAAAGCTGCTGCTTCAAAGGCAAAAGCCGGATTACCACATCCTGGCAGTGCTGCATACAAAGCCATGATTTTGCGTGGCGAAATTAAGGAGTAACTTATGGCGGGATCAGATGTTTTTTCTACCCATGTCTTGTCGTCCGATATTGCCGCTGCCGACCCCGATGGCGTTTGTACGGCGCAAACTACTGGTGGCGCAGCTAACTTAACCATAGACGGCGCTCTTACGGACGGAGGTGTGGCTACGTTAGTTCCGGCGCGAAACGCGACAATAACCTCTGCTGGTTCTTCGGAAACAGGTAAAACTTTTACTTTTACTGGCACAGACGCTAATGGAAACGCTGTAACCGAGGCTATTAGTGGTCCTGGTTCTTCGGCAACAGTTAGCACGACCAACGTATTTAAGACGATCACTCAGATTGCGGTTGACGGGGCGTTAACAGGTAACGTAACGGTTGGTAGTGGAACCACTGTTTCAGAAACGATTTTTGCAGGAAGGGCGCGTATTAGGGGCATTTATTTTGTAAATACCAATAGCGCAGGTCCGTTGGCATTT
>Ga0209232_1001774_pt1 | contig 11285 bp, 7 predicted proteins | sample ETNvirenome_2_60_FD_184066 | JGI IMG/M metagenome (GOLD analysis project Ga0209232, IMG submission 184066) | Marine viral communities from the Pacific Ocean - ETNP_2_60 (SPAdes) (version 2) | ecosystem: Environmental > Aquatic > Marine > Oceanic | place: Pacific Ocean | collected 2013-06-22
CTTGTATTCTTTGTTCCTTGATAGAAACTTCTAAATAAATTATTTGATTCAGCGATACTCTCTACATCTGCCGGTTTAAATGATGAACTATTTGCGTAGAACTTAGGATTAGGTGCAATGTTTGCAAATGACGCTGATAATGCGTTAGGGAAGAATAATTCTTCAATCTCTTTTGTTTCTGATAATCTTGAACCTGATATAAATGGAACAAATGCATCTGTAAAGTTCTTCAATGATACTTCACCTGATGCGTTTAGATATGTTGTTCCAAATCCTAATCGTCTATCGTTTTCACCAAGAACTCTTAACTTAGAAGGAACATTTAAGAAACCTAAATGACTACCACTTGTGTATGCGGCGTTTATTAATCCGTCATAAGTATCATAACTACTATTTGCAGTTGAGAAGTTTGATTCATCATTTTCTAAATTAGTTCTCGTCACCATAATCCCGTCATCAAAATCTTGTGCATTTGCAAATATACGATTATCAAACTCTGGTTGTTTACCAATTACTTCTTTACTTCTTTCTAAAATATTTGGTTCAATCAATACACCCAATGTTGAATTTGCACGAGCTGGTAATAATTGTCTTACTTGTGTAAATACACTTGAATCATAGAACTTTAATATTCTTAAATAATCAAAGAAATTATTTGATTGGGTGTATCGTTTAAAATATTCTCTTTGTAGATTACCAAGAGTTCTATATGAATATTTAAACTCATCTCTTGGGTCTCCAATTAAATCATCTAATGATAAATCTGCGATACTATAAACAATATCTTCATTTACTACATCAACCGGTGAAAAATAAATTCCAAGTCTATTACTATCGATTGGTGCGAAGTCTTGTGATGAAACTTCATTACGAACATCAGCTGAAAGCGCTGTCCCTGTTTTTAATGTATTGTCTTCTATTCTAATTTTTGTTGCATTTCTACGACTTGGTCCAACATTAGGCACTTTTAATTTTTCTTGGTCTACTAATGTTCTATAAAAGTTTCCTGTAAATCCATTTATATTACTACCACTAATGTTTCCTTGATAAGTTTTTATATATGCTAAATTAGAAGCCGTTGGATTAGTTTGTAAATTTTTATTGTCGTCTAATGGTAATCTAAGTAATAGGTCATCATAGGAAGACGCTGATGTATTTCCATTGTAAGCTTTTGGTGTTCTAACGTGATTATCAAATACGCTCGCACTTAATGGTTCTGACCAAAATCTAAATTCCATCAATGAACCACTAAATTGTTGAGAACCAAAACTTGCACCATTACCACCGATAAAAGTTGAAGTTGATGAGTTATTTACAACTCTTTGATTGTAAGATGCAGATAAAGCAGACGCTCCGTCCACGGTCAAGCTTGAACTTCCTTCAAATAAAATCTTTTGTCTTGTGGAATCATATTGTTTTGCAGTTATTTCATAATCAACACTTCTACTCGCATTATTATCTACTAATTGTTCTCCACTTGACGACACTCTTGTTAACATAACTGACCACATATCATTGTTAAATAATTTTAATTTTGGTGTGTCTAAATGTGATACACCCGTGCCTGAACTACTTACTGCAAATCTTACATTACCATATTCAGTAGAACCACTATTGATAAGTTGTATTCCAAATCCAGCTGCTTTTCTAAATAATACTTGGTTTGCTTTGAGTGGTGTTTTATATCTAAATTCTATTGTTTGTGGAACTTCACCATTTGAATCATTTTTCCAAGGAACTCTTATGTATTGTGAACCTTTAAAATCTAACGCTCTTGTAAACTTTCTTTTTATTTCATAACTTACTCTTGTTCCTTTATCTGGTCCACCATACTCTCTAACTCTTAATATAGAACTTGGTATACCATAACAACTTAGTAATCCTTTAACTGCTCTTTCTGTTCCTTTTGCTTTGATAAAGAAAGGTAAGTTAGCTAAAATTCTTTTCCATATTTCTTCTGAAATATCTTCTGATGATTTTGTGTTTTTTGTAGTTCCGTCTGTATTTTTACCAAGTAAAAATTCTGATAAATCTACCAAGTCATTACCTAAGTATAATTCTAATCCTAAAGCTCTTGCAAAATGTAAAGCTACATCTTTGGAAATACCTTCGGAAACTTTTTCTACTCGTTTATTTACATCAGTTATAGATTTTACATAAGTCCATACTTCGTCAAATTGTTGTCCGACCATATCCATAAATTCTAAAAATACATTATTAGATGTATCAGAATAAATGTGTTCTGGTAATGAGTTTCTTAAACTATTAACATTATTCTGGTCGTAAGAAGAAGCACTTAATATCATATTATCATACCAAGTCGTAGCTTGTGAACTCGTTGTATGAGCCAATACATATGGTTCTGATGAATTTGTTTTCGGCCAAGCTGTATCGTGGAATTGTCCTAATGACGAACTAACATAAGATGAACTTTCAAAATACATATAATGTTCAAACGGGTCAAATGAATTGACAACTCTTTGTCTTTTGTTTTCTTCCTCTTGTATAGTCGCTAATGAACTTGAAACTGAAACTAATGATTGACTTAATTTTGTATGACTTTCAATTAATTCTAATTTTCTTTTGAAATTTTTAAGTCTACTTTCTGCTGTTGAAAAGTTTACATAATTACCAAAACCTGTATCGTCTAAATCAGTAAGTAAATTTGTTGTTGTTTTTTGATAATCAATATTAGGTTGAACATCTAACAAACTACCTGATGCGAGTTTTTCTTGTAATTCAAAATTTAGTTGTGTATCACTTCCTAATAAATCGTTTTGATTTTTAAAATTAGTTCCTTGAAAGTTAATTGGATTATCTACTGAATTTAAATTAGGAATTCTTAGAAATATTCCGTCGTCTGGCCTATCTACAAATGGAACTAATCTTACTCTTTCTTCATAGTCAGGTAATCTTTTTTCTACAAAGTAAACTTTATCTAAAGTATTTTTATTTTCTTGAAGTGGTTGTTTTAATTTAACAACTCTTGATTTTTCATCTGCATTTAATCTATCGTTTACTAATAGGTAATAATCATCATCACAAACCATATAAGTTTTAAATCTTTCTATATTGGTTTTTTCGTAATTTACTCTCCAATATTTAAATGTTTCTGCTCTTTGGTCTTGACCTTTATGTTTTGTAACATTGACTCCGTCTTCATATGATACCGCAACTCTAATTCTATTTGAATCTAAAACTTCTAAGATTCTACCTCTATAATCTTGGTTTTTAATTTTGACTTGTGCTCTTTTTTTAGAAATAATTCTTTCTTTTTTCTTTTTCTTTACTTTTGTCAATACCCTTTTTTTGTCAAGTTTTAAGGCTCTTAGTCCAGGATAAAGTCTTGGTTGGTCTGCAAAGTATGATGAGTCTCTTAAAAAACCAATAGGTCTTGGACCTTGTTCGCCAGGTGCAGTCACTGGTGGTTCAATGTATGCATTTCTCATTGCACCTCGTAGGTTTATTCTATTACCATACCTACTTAATGTCGCAGCGGTAGCTGCACGAAAATCTGCTTGACCTTGTGTTTCTCCTTCAGTTCTCTCGAAACTTCTTTGACTTTCTGAATATTCTGGCATTAACTAAATCCTCCTAAACCGCCATCAGGACTTAATGGGTCTCCAACTTCCACTTCAAGTTCTTCAAATGGTTCATCTGGTAAATCTGGTGGTGGTGGTGAATCGTCAGGAAAAGGCGACCAATCTGGTTCGTCAATTTCATCTACGATTGCGTCATCATTATCTAATTCTTCAAATCCATCTAACTTATATAGATTAGGAATAATCAATTCTCCACCTACCATATTTTGTGTAAATCCTCTATCCTCTTCATCTATTTCAAATTCTAATATGTATGGATTTTTTTGGTCAAATTTAATACCACCTTGTTCGTCTGTTTTGATAGATTTGTATTCTATTGTTCTACCCATAGTTTGAAAGTCCTCACGCATTTCCTCGTTCTGAATATTCTCATCTACCTCAACTAATACTTCTGTTCTGTCTGGTGATATTCCGTCTATAAAATATTTAGCGTCTTTAATAAATAATTCTTTTTTTAGTGTGGTGTCTTGTTCGTCAATGCCAGCTTGTGGTGATGAAGTATAATACTTTGTTTCTCCGTTTACTTCTTTTGTTTCAACTTCATCAAGCCATTGATTACCCTCATCATCAACAAAAACTTCTGCATCAACACCAGCAACTCTTCTTAAAAATTTATACACAACTCTAAACTCTCCGTCAGTATAACCAAAATTTCTTAGATGTTGACCTATGTTTATGTCGATAAATCCCTCATTAGAAATAGAAACATCTTCTCTTGGAATATATAATGACTGAATTAAATTATCTTCTGGCACACTATACACAAAAACAGCGATATAATCATTGTCATCATCACGACCCCAACTACTATAAACTCTCTTACCTAAGTAATAAGTGTCTTTTTCTTGTTGTGTAAATCCGTATTCTCTAGCCATTAGATAATGTATCCTTTACCTCTTAATTCTTCTTCGTCCTCAACCGATACTACCCTTTCATCTTCTGCAGAAATTGTAGGTGGTTTTATTAAATTAAACTCGGCACCTGTTTGTGTAGTAAAGGTTTCAGGCAATCCAAGTTCTTTGTAAAATCTTCTTAAAACTTTATTTGCAAAAATAAAATCTCTTATTATAGTTGCGTAGTCTCGTAAATCTAATGCTATTTTTAAATCTATTTGATAAGTTTTTATTTGTTTTACAAATCCTTTAAGTGATTTCGCTTTTTTCTTACCAGTTGGTCGGAATGCAGAAACAACTTTTGCAATTAAAGCGTTTAATTTATCATTTGATATATTTTCATCAATACTTTCAATACCATCAACATTTATACCTGTAAAAAATATTTTTGCCGAAGCTTTTATTTGTGAAGATTTTAAACTTTTTTCTCTTAATACTTCATCAATAAATTTTACAATGATTGGTCTATATGGGTCTGTTGTTCCACCTAAATCAGCTGCAGCTTTTACTTCTTCAACAGCATCTACAATATCATCATCATTTGGCACATCAACATCATTTGGTGGTGTAAAGTGAGAGAAAGTTTGATTAATGTTTCCTAAATATCTATCGTTGAAAAATTGTTGTTTGTTTTCAATACGAACACTTTCTGTAATACCCTCTGCAGCTTGTCCTGGATTTCTTGGGTCTTCTATTGAAACTAAAAATCCGTCATCATCTCTTGTTGGATTATTCGCATCAACTGAACCTGACACTTGTTGTTTTGCAATCAAGTCTCTAAGTTTTTCATCTTGTTCTGTAATATCCGCATCAAGAATTTTTTGATATGCGTCTGACTTCAATCTCGCTTGTGAAGGTAAATAAGGCATTTTATCTCACCACTCTAAATTCATAATCATCATCATAGAAATTTATCTGTTCGTCTGTTGTTCCACTACCACTTACGACCTTAATACAAAAACGATAATTTCTTTCTGATTGTAACCCGTCCATTTGTAAATTGAAAAAATTACCTGTTGTATCACAACTAATTTTAGAACCACTACCATAAGGAATAATTACTTCTTCTGTTTCTGCATCTCTTACTTCATAAAAAGCAGATGCACTTGGTAAATATTTTACAGTAAGTTCTGCTGGTGTCGTATCAAAAGCAGTTGTAGGATATAACTCTCTACCGACAACTCTAAATTTTACTACTGATTTTTCTTTATATTCTGTTCTTAAATTTTTAAAATAAACTTTTAATCTTTCTAAATCTGTTGAACTTAGTGCTGATAAACTACCTGTATTCCAAGAACTATCGTCCCACACCACCTCTAATTTAGGTGGGTAGATTGTATGTGTTTCTCTACCAAAGTATTTTAGGTTTCCTAATCTATCAGAACTACTTTCATCTTTTGTTGTATCACTTCCTGGATTGTATGAGAAATCACTTGAACCTGTGTATAGTGATTCTCTCTTGACTAAAAAGCCTCTATTTGGAAATAATGAACTTGAATAGATGTGGTTTTTTACTAAGTCCGTAACATCTACTCTTAAATCTTTTTTATCAAATGTTAGTCCGTATGAAGCACTTACTGAATATTGTCCGTTCATACTACCTGTAAACCAAGCACCTCCGTCAGTCAATACTGAGCCTGTAACCCAAGGTGTTGTATTTTCGTGGTCGCGGTATTGATATGTTACTCCGTCTTGTGTTACGGGATTGTGGTCGAGTTTTCCTGTTCCTTGTTTCCAAGCACTACCACTAACCATATACACAAATACATTTTGTTCTGCCTCTACTTCTTGTGATGTTGCGTCAAATAAATTTAAATAATATTTTGCTGACAAAGGTATTTTACCACTTTGTATGGACTGGGAAATAAAAGAATAATCAAAGTCAATTAATATCCTTGATATATTCTGTACCGTTCCGTTTTCTGCAACTTCTTTATTAATTTCTAATATTTCATCTAAACCTGTATTTCTTGATGATGTGGTTGCACCTGAATATATGGTTGCATCTCTTTTATTAAATTCAAAATAATGCATTATCTATCTCCTACTACTCTACCTTCAATATCCACATTAGGATATTTGACTTCAAATATACTTGGGTCTAATGAAGGATAGACGATTCCATCTCTTGTAGCTGCATCGGTATCATAGATATTTCCACTATATCCCTCTGCAACTTTGTGTTTATTTTCAATAACTACAATATTCTTGTTAGGATTATTGTCTTGTGGTGGAACTACTGTAACAACACCCTCAACTAATCCAATTACATAAGCGATATCACTCAATACGATTGGTTGATTGATTTGCCATTTTTTAGTTTCAAAATGTTTTTTAACTTGTTGTATAGCTTCAAATAAAACTTTATTTTTGTTGAACCCTCGTTTTACCGTAATTGCAAATCTAACACCTACATTAATAATATAAGCGTCTTTTAAATTTATTGCGTCTGTCAATACTCTATATTGTGAAAGATATATTTTTACATTATTCTTTACAGCCTCATTTAACTGAGTAAGTTTACCATCAGCTGTATATCCTAACATATACATATTTAGTGCTAATGGATTAGGAATAACATCAATAGCTTTTATTCTTTTTACCTCACCATTAATGACTTCTAATTGACCCTCTTGTTCTAATTGTTCGTCTTGAACGATATACGCTTTGGCTACATTTCCATATTTTTGTGGTAATGAATAAACTCTTGTAATATAATCTTGTCTTGTTACGGCTCTATTCTGTGCGTTAAAAAATGCTGAAGCATTTTGTTTTATTTCATCAAGAGTTTCTTGACTAGCACCACCAGTAGCTCTTTCTAAATTAGTTACGGTCAAACTCTCTTCAACCGTAGTTTGTGTTGTTGAGTTTAATCCTGTTGTTGAGTTTGAAAAGTTTCTTTCTAAAATTCTGTTAACACTATTCACTCCAACATTGTGTTCTATAGCTCCACCATAAATATATTCTATTGTAAGTGTTGTGTTCGCTGGAGCCAACCCAAAAGTTTGTGTTTTTAAAAAGTTTGCAGGGTCATAACTTTCATCTAATCTTGAAACACCAAACCCTAATGATGAACCAACATTATCTGGATTTGGAATCAACTCTTCATCAGGATTAGAACTAACACCACTACCAAATTTTACTATTGTTTTGTTATCATCACGAACTCTTGTTGTAAATCTTCTGGCAGTCTTGATTAATTTTAACAAGTATGGTGTATCATTTTTGTATGATGAAAGACTTGGGTCATTTAAACTTGTGTTTTCTTCTGATTCAAAAACTGTATCTTGTGCTAAAAATGGAACTTCATAAAATTTATTTCCGTCACTATCTGTAATGGAAATAATTTCTGTAACATCAGACTCTGCTAAAACGACACTATCAAATTCTTTTGCATTACCAAAAGTAAATGTTTGTGTTTTTCTAATACCTGATTTTGCAAGTCCTGTTTTTGTTAATCTAAAATTAGTAGGAATATTTCCAGAAGTTGGTTCTAATGCTGTTATATCCATTGGGTCTAATGAACTTGATACTTTAAAATCAACATCATCTAATAAATTAAACTCTACACCATTAGATGAAAGAAATCTACTATCAGCTTCAACTCTACCAGCAAAATCTAAATCAGCAGCATACTCACCACCACCCAAACTTTTAGCTGGAACATCAAGAGTTAGTGAAAGTTTTACAGTAGCTGGACAAGCTAGTCTTGGTTTATATCCCAATGATTGTGCAATCTCTAAAACATTTTTCTTTTCTTCTGATTGATTTAGTAGTGTTTCTCTAAATTGATTATCAACATAGTAATTCAATACATCTCCGACATACGCAGCCATTTCAACAAACATCATACCTGGTGATGCTTCATTGAAATCATTGTATTGGTTTGGGAAGTAAGATTTAGCAAATTCTATAAGATTAGCTCTAATATCTGCAAAGTCTCTCCCAAGATAGTTTACATCTTTTTTTACTATCTTTTTATTTGTTCCGTAGTCTACCTCTCTTAAATTAGTTGTAGGCATTTTTATTCTCCAATGTTAAATTGTAATTGTAAAGCGTCTATTGAGTTTGGGTCAAGTGATGTAGAATATTCTATTTGTATTCCGATTGAATTACCTTTTTCATCTTTATCAACAAAAATATCTTGTATGTTGATATAAGGTAATTGTCTATCCACGGCTTCATTAATTATTTCTGCAATACTATCCTCTGCTATATCGTCAAAGTTTTGAAATAATAGTAATTTCAAATCAGAACCAAATAAAGGCTGCATTACTCTTTCACCTGGTGTTGTTAGTAATAGGTTTCTCAAATTTGATTTTGATTGTTCTTGAATTGTTTTTGATTGAAAGAAAAATCCATTTAATCCATAAGATAATGGAAATTTAATTCCTACAAAAACATCATCATTAGTATCTATATCTCTTACGCTTCTTGCCATTATGGTCTGTAATTACCTTCGCCTTTTTTCTTTTTATCCATAGCTTTCATTAATCCAGAATAATCACGAGTTAATGCGTTTTGCACATCTTCAGGCACTGCATCTACTGAAACACCAGCTTTCTTGATTGAATCAACTGCTGCCATTTCTCGTGCTTTTTCTTTGTTTTGTCCCATACCTAAATCTCCATATCCTAAAACTTCTGCCATATTGTCAGAACCTAACACTCCACCGCCTAATGTTGGATATTCATCAATGTCTGATGTTCCTAATGGTTTTGTGTTATTCAATACTTCGTTCAATGCTGTATTTTTCGTGTATTGTTTTTTAGGTTTTTTGATAACCTTTTTAGGTTTAGGTTTAGAAATTGTTTCCGATAAACTAATTTCTTTTTCTTCATTAATAAATATCTCGCTCAGTTGTTTTTTGACTTCTTTACGAACAACTAATTCAATTATATTTCTTAATTTATTTTTATTCATTTTTCACTCCTATGCGTTTTCTAAATTCTTTTGTGCGTCTTCACCGGCTTGAACGGCAGATGATAAACTTTCCGCGGCAACTACGGTTGTTTCTTTTGCATCAACATCTATTTCTTTATTGACTATTGCAATACTAAATCCGTTTCCAAGACCACCCTTTAGTTTGTTTAAAAAGTTTTTACTTCTTTCTCTCAAAGTTTCTCTTTGTTCTTCTCTATCATCACCAAAACTTCCTTCTACAGCTCTATGTGCTGCTTCAAGTTCTTTGCTTTCATCTCTTAATTCTTGACCACCTTCTACTTGACCCAAATCTCCACCTGCATCTTCGAACTCATCAATCGTGGCGTTTATTTCAACAAAATCATCAAAAGTCAATGTTTCAACTTTAGCTATAATTAAATTTTCAAAATAATCTGCCGGATTTTGTGCTATAGCCTTAAATTGTTCAAATTCTGCTTTTGCAACTGCGTAATCTTCTTTTAATTTATTCACTTCTTCAACGAGTGATTTTAGATTACTTAACTTACCAATAACTTCTGACATACCTGGAACTGGACTCCAAGCTTCTCTCAACTCATCAATGGTATATGTTTTTAAAGTATCAAAGTCTAACCACTTTAAACTAATAATTAACTTATTTTGTCTTAATCTTTTTTTAGCATTTCTGATTTTGTCTCTAATATTTTTAAACCAAGCAGGGTTTACAACTCCTTTTGTTCCTGGAATAACCGCTGGGATTAAACTATTTAGTTGGTCAATATAATGTAGAATATTTTCTTGGTGTTTTTCTGCAAGTGTTCTACCTCGTTCAACAACACCCTCAGGTAACAATAGAACATTACCAGAAGCCAAATCTTCTTTTAAACGATATAATTTTTTAGTTTCATTAACAACTTCATTTGCACTTAAACTAACTTGTCGTGAATTTCTTATTTGAACTTTTGTTCCTTTGATGTGAACATTACCCTTTGTTGCAAAAATAGCTATATCCTCAGACCTTGCGTGCAAAACTATTCTATCAGAATTCATAAATATAGAAGGTTCTGAAAATCTATTAGCTACGAATTGGTCTCTATTAGATAATACACTTCTACCATTTTTTGATTTATTCATAGATAAACCAGCAAGGTCAACAGCCAAAGGATAAGAATTTGAACCAGATGAAATTAATTGAATTTCACTACCACCTTTATCATTATTTAAAGCACCAATCAGAATATTACCTGAGTCTGGTCCACCTTTACCAAATTGTCTACTTGATAAATGTATGTAATTATTATGTCTACCTTGAATTAGAGTATCACCTGGCCTGAACTCATTACGTTTTCCTCTCTTATTATTAGAAATATTTTCAAAATCTGTTTGTTCTTCAACTGGTGTTGTATTGTTTTCTTCATCTGAAACACTTTGGTTAATAGTTTGTTTATCATTGTTGATAATTTCAGTGCTCGGATTCAATGCAGAAAAATAATATCTTTCGTCGTTAAATTCCAATCCGACTACAATTTCACCAGGTAAAGGCATTTGTAATATATTAGAATTTATAGGTTTGAAACTACCATTACTTCTCGCATCTCCTTTTGGTATATTATATTCAGAATAAATGTATCTACCAATAATGTTTCCGAACTTATTTCCGTTTCGTTCTTCTTCAATCTCTATTACTTCAACTGGTTCTAATTGATGAAAAAATTCTTTCTGAACTAATTGTTTCATTTTTAGACGCAACAATCTTTCATCAACATTTCTATTTTCTGTTGTGTTATCCTCTAAAACAACTGTGTTTTTTTCTTTTGTTTCTCCAAACTTCGCTGGAGCCTCATCAAAGTAGGGCATTAGTTTTCCTTAGTGATAGAACTTTCTATTT
>Ga0209232_1001775_pt1 | contig 11282 bp, 8 predicted proteins | sample ETNvirenome_2_60_FD_184066 | JGI IMG/M metagenome (GOLD analysis project Ga0209232, IMG submission 184066) | Marine viral communities from the Pacific Ocean - ETNP_2_60 (SPAdes) (version 2) | ecosystem: Environmental > Aquatic > Marine > Oceanic | place: Pacific Ocean | collected 2013-06-22
ACCATCAAATCCCCATAAGTCAAATGTGGTAATACTTGCTATTCCACTATATTGATACTCACCAATATCAAAATTAATAGTTTGCGTTCCCAACTTATTGGAGTTGGAAAGTGCAATAGTACCAACTCCAATTGAAGTAATACCAGTATTAGCATCAAGAACAGTTGTAGGATCGGCAATATCAGGAATAATGATTTGACCAAGATTAATACCTGCTGTAGAGATAGATACTACATTAGTTCCAGCATTAATAGTACCACTTCGATTACTAATTGCTTCTTGCCAGGTTGGTGGTGTGGTTGTAGGTATAAGAGTATCCGTACCAATACCAAGACTATTACCCTGTTTGAAATTAAGAGTATCAAATGTTTGAGCAATACCTGCAAGAGGTATATACTCACCTTCATCCTGAACTTTAATTCCTTGTTGATCTACACTAGGGGGTATTGGTTGCCATCTAATTCCAACTTCATCTCGTTTCAACCAATAATTATTTTGTCCAGGAGAACCCACACGATCATAAATGTTTCTAGAAATATGAGCACTACCATCAACATCAAGTTTTAATGGTCCTTCTTTTGCATCACTATATTCACTATTATCAACAGTCCAACCTCCATATGGATTGGTTGTTCCAATACCAACAGTACCACCAGCACTAACTACAAATCCTTGTGTACCAAATCCAACCTGAAATTTTTGTACAGGCCCTGTTGTTCCAACACCAACATAAGATCCATAATCATCAGCATTTGCGGTAAATACTGTACCACCAAGACCAACATCAAATTCTTTATTTACCGTTAAGTAATCAAGATATAAATTACCTATTATTACTACATCGTCTTTAAATGTGGCAATTCCACCAAACAATGATTCCTTATTTATTATTAACTTTTCACCCTGAATAGTATCAAATTGATAATCTAACTCACCATAAATATATACATTTTCAAATACCGAATTTCCATCTTGATTAAAATCTGCATTAATTCTTCCTGACATATCTACCTTCCAAAGAATTTCTTAGCTACTGCCTGACCAACAAAAGCACCAGGTCCAAATGCAATTTTACATCCCCATGCTATACCTAAAGCAAAAGGAAGATTACCTTTTTTACCATCAACCTGTATTCTAGTTGCATTTAATGTCAGATCTCTTGTACTACCATCACCAATCTTAATTGATTCTTTACCTTTAAGTACAATATGATTAGCATCTAAAGTAATAGTACCAGCTGCTTTTATACGAACATCATCTTGTGCAGAAGTTATATCACAATCACCACCCCAAGCCTGTATAATAAGAGGACCACTATGATTTGCTTCTTTCTTAGCTCCAGCTTCTATTAACAATCCACCTTCAGCATTTATCCTACTCTGATCATTTTCATGATGAGATATTAAAAAAACTGTCTGATTATCATTAGTTCCTTTTACACTAAATGCTTCTCCACCAAAATTATCAGTATTTGGGTCATTTACATTAATAACACATTTAGGACCCAATTGATCAAATGTATGAGAATCTTGTTTATTTGTCATAATACTAACTCACACAATCAATTACTTGAACAATTTTGCCTTGAGGTCTTCTCTTAGACATTACGGGTCTCAAAATTGCACCTACTCCAGTTTCACTATCTATATTTAGTTCTGGTAAATCATCATATGGAATTTGATTTACCAAACTACCACCCATAACTTGACCCCTAATTATACTTAAATCAAAATTCTCTAAAGTATCTGTATCTTTATATCCATTTCCAGGATCTTGAATAATGACTCTATCAATGTATAAATCAGTTTCTGCATCGTTAGCAGGATAATTTACACCAGGAGTAATCATTGTAAAACTAGTAATCTGACCATATGTAGGAGAATTTGGATTCTTATCCACATGAGCTTGAGCATATGCACCACGACCTTTATCGCATTCATCATCAATTGTTACTATAGGGTCAGTAGTATATCCACTACCAGGATTTGTAACTTCTATACCAACAATACTTGCAGTTCTTTGAATTTCACCAAATAAATCATCCTTATCAAATTTTCTGATAAAATTACCAAGAACAGCTTTACCTGATCCTCCAATTCCACCTCCACCAAAAATTTCAATAAAAGCACCACCACAATTAGTAGGATTTCCTGTATTACAAGGATTGGCATCAGATGCCTCTGAAAGAGGATTTCCAAAAATTTCCCAAGAACCATATTCCTTTTCAAATGCTGTTGCCTTATCTGCTACTGCTTGAGTAAGAGCTGTTCCACTAAAGACTTTCTCAAAATTCTTTTTAGATTTTGAAATAGAAGAAATCTTTTTCAAACCCTTACCAATAGTAAAAGTATTACTTGAAGGACACTTAGATGAAGAACTACAATCTCCTAAAGACATGAGTTTTTGAGCAATATTTATGCCACCACCTAAAAAACTCTTGGCACTAAATGAAAATCCCAATACTTTAGTAATAGGGCCTAAAAGTGATCCTGTAACAGAATCAATCATGTTGATAACTTTATTATTAATTGCTCCTATTATTTGTTGTACTGCACATGGAACAGGATTTGTTATCTTTGGAATTGCTGCAGAAATCAAATCACTAATCATACCACTCATAGCATCCATAATTTTCTTACCAGCACAAAAAACACCATCCATTAATCCACTAACTGGTCCCATAAGACCTTCATGAATAGCTGTAACTTCTTTTAATGCTACACTATAAGGATATCCTGCACCAACTTTCGCAAATATTGCTGTTGATACTTTTTGCATTCCCTTACTAATTAATCCTTGTAATTTATCATTAACGGCAGCCGTCGATTTATTGACAAATCCACTCATAGTTCCACTCATTATATTAGAAACATTTTTTATTTCATTAGGCATATTAAGAATGGCATTTCCAGGTCCAGTAATTTTACTGAAAAAATTCTCCATTTGAACCTGCATTTCATCAAAAGTATTATCCTTACAAGGTTCTGCAAATACTATTGATCTTCCTACAGTAATACTATCTTGTTTTTCACATGCTTCAATTGATGCAATAAGTTTATCCTTTTTTTCTTTTTCTTTGGGAGTAAGTTCAGAATTTTTTGCAGCTTCTACACCCTTTAAATCCTCAGGATATTTTTCTTTGAGTTCTTTAATCTGCTCTTGTGCTACTTTACCTGGAGGATTTGCTTCTATTAATTCCTTTGCAGTATCTAACTGTTCATCACTTAAGTTTGGAGGAGCAGGTGTTTTATCTACCTCAACTACCCTGTCTAATTGATCATTAGGTACTTCCTCTTTCCCACTTACTCCCCTATCTGCTTGATCCTCAACTGCTTCCCTAATAACATTATTAAGTTCTGACGCTTCATTCTCAGCCTTCATTTGTGCCATGAGGGCTTTACCATCAACCTCCCTTGACCCATATGCAACCTGTCCATCCTTCAAATCAACTCTTGAAGGATTCTCATCAACAACCCTTGTCTGAGTATTTTGTGTATTATTAGTTGTACTTGTAGTTTGTACTACTGCATTAGAGTTTCCAACTGCTTGATCCCTTAAACCACCTGTTTTATAGACATTGGCATATCCTTCTGAACCAGGAGCATATGTGTTTTCGGTACCATCAGGATTAACTACAGTAATTGGAACTCCTGTCCCACCATACTTTTGTTGATTTCTTAGAATTTGTTTCCTTTTTTCAAATTCTTCTTTTCTTGATGACATAACAATCTCCTCTATATTTAATATTTATGATGATGTCTTAAATTTATTATTAACATTATTCCTATCATTCTCCAAAGTAGTTATCTGCTTTTGGAAATTTATCTTGTCTTGCTCACTACTACTTCTCAAATTCTTTTTCCATTCAAGTTTGTTTATTTCACTATTAACCCAATTATTATATTGTTCATTTTGCTGTTGTGCATTATTTGCTAAACTTTGACCAATTGTAGTTTTACTCTCCCTACTCTCAGTCATCCTCTTTTGAACATTATTTTTAAGAGTATTAATAGGTTTATTGGCTGCCATTTTTGCTTTTTCAATTTCCCTAAAGTCAGTTGTTGTGGATCCATCCTCTCTTATAATGGTAATTTTACCACTACCAGTACCCAAGTTAGTTGTATTAGGATTAGATGTTGTATCTAACTCACCTCGCTGATCTGAAAGTTTAAGTTGGTTTGTGAGTAACTTCCTATCTCTGCTACTCAAGTCATTATATTGATCATTAGTCAATCCACCTTGTGTTTTAGTAAGATCTATTCCTTTATTCATTAGGTATTTTTCTGTAATAGACGGTTTTCGTTCAGGAGTTCCATCTCTATCTAATTTTGGTGCCGTTCGTTCACCAGGATCCCCAGTTTCTCTATTCAATATTGGTGTTGGGTTTGTATTTGTTTTTTCATTATAAGTATTTACACCAATTTCTGGATATTGTTGTGCTTCAAATGCCTTAACCTGTTCAGAATTTCTACCATAGGTTCTTACAAGATCCCGCCTTTGCTTCTCATAATCCAATCTCTCTATAGCTTTGTTCATTCTTTCATCAGATGATACACCTCCTATAACAGTTCCTTGAACGCTACTACTAATTTCAGTAGTCTTAGTGGTGATACCGTCAGTAGTACTCTCAGTAGTGGTACTTTCAAAAGAACTGGTGATACCGTCAGTAGTACTCTCAGTGCTGATACTTTCAGTGGTGTCTTCTGGTTGAATTTCTTTCGGTAAACCAGTATTACCATCATATGTTACACCCATTACAGTATAATCCTCCACATTGCTGGCCTCTTCTCTCAACTCTTCATCAACCTCATCTTTAGCTTCAGCTATAGCTTCATCTTCATCCATTCCTTCTTCAACTTTTTCTGCAACTTTTTCATCAATTCTTTTCTGTGTTTCTTCATCTATTGGGGGTTCTTTCAAAGTATCTGTTTCAGGTTCAGTAGATACTCCACCTTTTTCTGTTTGCTCAGTTGCTTCTACTCTATCTTGTTTTGAAGTGGTATTTATTGCTAATGGAAAACATGGAGGATTATCTCCAGATGCTTCATCAGTATAAGTAAGAGCTAATTTTTTATCTGTTCCACCTCCACCATATCCACTCTTTATATCGAATCTACCTTTTCCATATTTAATACCTTTAGTTCTACCTAATACTCCAGTAATAATAGGGTTTTGTTTTGAATCTCCATCCAAGAAATAACCAACAACTACATCACCCTGTGCTATTCGAACTTTTTTAGTTCTATTTGCTGCACCACTACCATCAGTCACACCTAACTGAACTAGTGCGAATGTAATATTACTATCTTTTATTTCTCCAGTAGAAGGATGATGACCCATAATCGCCACTCTTCTTCGATACCCAAATCCTCCTTGACCTTTTAATTGCTCTTCTTGAGAATCAAAAGGCAACACAATACCAAGCCAATTATTACCCTTAGCTCCATAAAACTTATCGTTTAAATCTACGTCTTCGAATTTTCCTTTTACCATTTTAATCCCCCATATTGTCTAAATCAGTACGAAAAGCACCTCCAAATAGATCACCAGTAATATAATCTGCACTAGATCTCCACTTAAGAAATCCACGATCTTTCTGTTTAGTTACTTCATCACTAAATGATCCACTCATAAGGAAAGAATCTGAAACATCACCTGATCCATCTGTAGAGAATGAATCTGATGTTCCATAAGAATCACGAATCAATTCAAGTGAAGTAACAGAACGACTGTCATCAAAATAATGGCATAGTGCCTGAATAATATATTGACCAGATGTTCTTTCATCAACACCATCTATTCCTGAACAATATGCTACATTTTCTGTTTCTAAGTTAATTTTCATTCCAACCTCCAAAGCAGTATTACATGGTACAGTAATTGCAATTTTTTGAGAGAATAATATATTGTATCTAGTGGATCCAGCAGCATACCAAAATTCTGGATTATTCTCTATAGATTCTGGATCATCTTTATTTACCATACCATCATCTGATAATGGTTTAACACTCATCACAGCAGTTTGAATTCTGTGTGAAAGTTGACCATCCTTTATATCAAGCTCAACAACTTCAGGTGTAACAATCTCATCTTTTTTACCTAAAGGAGTAAAATCTTTATCCTTTATTAATTTTTCATCTTCTACACTAATATCTATTTCAGTAAATTTATATTCAGCAGGATTAAAGAAGAAATTCTTACTAGCATAAACACCAGACTCAATCTGTTTGATAAGATCTTGATCTCTTAGTATTTCAAAATTAGCAACCTTATATAGATTTTCATCAGAATCAACGTCTGGAGTTTTACCATTATAATGATATGTTTTAATAAAAGGTTTAGAAGTCACTATTGAACTTATAGATTTAAATTTAAATCCACTTTTTGTTTGATAGAAAAAATATCCAGGATTTGCCTTACCTTTATTAGTAGCAGGAATAGATTGTCTTGCAAGCACACCCAACATGTTAATAGGTGTCTTATTCATTCCATTCATACTCACACTATTCATAGTCTCATCTACTTCATAATCATCTTCTTTCATTTTAAATTGCTCTTTCAAGATATCATCTTCTACAACAGATGAAATTTTACCTTCAAGTTTCTTACCAATTTTTACAGTTTTATCTTTAGGTCCAACTACTGAAGTAAATCTAATTTGAACCACTTCTTTAGTAGATTGTCTATCTAATACTTGAACTTCATTAACAATAAGTTTTTTATGAACATCTTCTTCTGATGAAAAATTTAATCCAGGACCAAGATTAGTTCCAGGTTCTATTTGCATTCTAATCAAAGATCCAGCTTCAATTGGTAGTTGTTTTGCATTACCTAAACCCTCATTTTCACTAACACCCTCAACCGAACCAGTAGATGCAAGAGTAACTACTCCAGTTATATAAGGAGATAACAAATTTTCATAAAAATATATGCCAACTATAGATATTGCATTGGTTTTTATAACATCCAATTCTTTTTTACCATTAGCAGAAGTTATTATAAATTGGTTATATTCAGATGGTGATCCTTGTTTTAACATTTATTTTATCCTCTGTATACTCTTGGTTCTACAATTGATGGAGATCTTCCAGCAGAAAATTGACTTCCTGAAGATCTGGATGGCATTTGAATAGGTAGAATAATAGTTTCCGTTTCATTATCCATATCCGTTAATGTATTTAATACATTATTACGAGTCACATTTTTAGACATATTCTTATTCATCTTCATCGAAGGAAGAGAAAACTTAGGAACCATAGATTCTTTTGATGGTTTTGTAGATACATCTGCATTATTGGTAGTATAATTTAAAGGATCAATAGGAATACCAAACAAATTAGTAGTATCTGCAATCATTTCGTCTCTGCCACCAACTGGTAGTATAAGTTCTTGTTTTATTACTGAAGCAAGACCAGTTTTCCTAACAATTCCACCCCCATGAAACTTAGGAATATTTGATTCTTGATCCTCTACAATTAATACATCTGTACCAGATTCGGATGCATTTCTTGAAATATCAGGAACACTTTCAGATTCAGATTTATCTTGCGAAGTTGGTTCAATATCCAAATTAACATTACTAGAATCAATTTGCTTATTAAGAAGTTGCAAATCTCTTGATGCTTTATTCAGATCGTTGTTTATATTATTGACTCCAAAAAGACCACCAACAGCATTATACAATCCTGCCATCCCATTTGTTATAAATCGGAAAGTTTTAACAACTCCAGTCCAAATAGATTTAATCTTATTAAAGATATTTGTAATAGTTTTAATAATTTCAGGAAGTTTATTAGCTAGAAATCCTAACAATAAGTATCCAAAGAAACCTAATAATCTATCCTTTAAACTTGCAACAACACCACCAATTTTCCCAAATATACTACCAATAATTGGAACTTTTATTTTTCCCTTCTTTTCAACATTTTCTTCAAGATTCTTTCTTTCTATCTTCTTTCTTTCATTATCAATTAAATTAGATTTTCTATACTCTAATTTTTTTAATTTCTTATTAGAAGTAACCAAATAACTTTTAATATTGGTTACATTTATTTTTAACTTTCGTACTTGAGTTTCCATATCTTATACAAATATCCCCAACATATTAGAGACTCTTCTAACTTCCTCATTACTAAGATCGACAGCACTTACATAAGGTAATGATGCACCATTTACAGGAGGTGGAGTCAATCCGTCTCCTTGAGTTGCATCTTTACCAACAAGTGTTGGTGGCAGTACCTTAATGCTACCATCTTTCATTTTATTTACTGTACCACCACCTGCTAACTTACGAAGTTCTTTTCCTCTATCTATATTTCCATTTACTTTATTTGCACCCGTCAATTTATCAGCTATTGCACTACCACCCAAATATCCACCCATACCCAAAATACCAAGACCAATAGCACCTATTACAGATGTTGTTGGTTCTGGAAATAGTAGCATACCAGCTAAAGTAGTTACTAATGCAGAACCAGCAAGACCACCACCAACGCCAGCACCAATCTGAACATTACTCTGTCCTGCCTGTTTTCTACTATAAGCATCCAATCCCAATCCAACAGCACCAAGTAATTTACCACCACCCTTAAATTTACCCGCCCACTTAGGCATTTTTAATTTACTAAGAGCTCCAGCTCCCGATGATCCCGATGATGTTCCTTTTAAGTGAGGGAAAATTTTAGAATAGTCAGTTTTAGTAGCTTTTGTCAACCAAGAAGGAAGTTTACCTGCTTGACCTTTACCAAATCCCTGATTAAAAAATCCACTAACTCCTATTCTACCCCTTCTTAATAATCTTATCTTATCACCAAAATTTGCCTTTCCTGCTATAAATCTAGAATTAGAATCATTTAAGTTACTTAAAGCTGTTCCACCTTTCGGAGTGTCCCACCACGGTTTTTTAACTCTTGATGATAAACCTCCAGTACCTTCTCCTCTTGCAACTCTATCTTTAACACTCTTACCACCAAAAACACGACCAAGACCTAGTGCTGATGCCAGTCCACGAATAGATCTGAATAAAAAATACAAATCCGCTACGGTCTTGAGAATTATACCTCCTACTACTAAACCAGCTATTAATTGCCAGTTTTTAACTATAGTCTTAAAAAACTTCCCAACTTTATCTGTATTCTTACTTAACCAATCTATTCCTTTATTAGCTAAAAATCCTGCACCTATCCAACCAAAGAATCCTAATAATCTACCAAAAATACCTTTAATAGGTGAAACAACTTTATCAAATGTTTTACCTATTACAGATCCTACTTTTTTACCCTCTACACTACGCTCAGCTTCTGCTTGCTTTGCTTTCTTAGAAGATACTCTTATCTTCTTTATTTCTTCACTTTCTTTTGAAATTCTATTCGCAAAGTCTAATGCTAACTGATTCTGAATTTCTACAAGAATTCTATTAGTTTCAATTAGACTCTCTCCTAATGAAGTATTAGGACTTTGATCTATAGCGGTATTGGGAGTAGACTTACGAAATATAGACGACAAAGACCGCATAGGTCGAAAAGACCCAATCCCACTAGAAAGTTTACCAATAGGACTCTTTATATTAGTAACTGTTAATTTTGGTCTTTGAGATGTCTGTAAGTTAATAAGTGCCACTCTTTTGCTGTTGCTTTAAGTTTTCTTCTTCAATATATTGCTGGAGAAGTGAAACATATATTTCTCTTTCCCACGGAATCATATTTTCAAGTTCTGTTAAGCTATATTTATGGTGTTGCATCAGAGCAAAATTTGTCCGATAGTAATTCTCTAGACTCTCATGAGCTAGAGCTAACTGAAAAAAGATGCTAGACCCTCTATCGTCACGTCACTTTTTACTTTAGTGTTAGGATTGGTGACTTTAAGAGTATGAGATAACTTAGGCATAGTATTAAAAAAGTCTTCAACTTGTTTGAATTGTTTAGAATTCATTTGCTCAACAAAATCTTTCAATTCCTTTTTACTACAATCACTTGCATCCCATGCTTCCTCACTACTATATACTTGCTTAATACAAGACATAATAACATTAAGAGATTGTTCGACCTCACTCTTCTCTCCACCCACTTCAAAATTAGTTTCAATAAATTGATTCAAAGATGGATAATTCATTTGTAATGATAAATCATTATCCAATTGAATAATATCAGAATGAGTATCAGATTTCTGAACTTTAATCGAATCAATATCTATTTCAACCTGAACCTGTGTTTCATTATCATCAGGACAAGTAATGTTAACTTCTACTGTTTCTCCAACTGATTTAGCACGAACATTTAGAAACAGATATTCAATATCAAATGTTGCCAATTTTTCAATCTTTATACCTCTACTTAAAATACAATCAGTAAGAACATCCTTAATTGCATTTGTAATTTGTTTAGAATCTTCTGATTCTAAAGCCATGATTAAAATCTTTTCTTCTTTAACTAAGAAAGGTCTATATTTAATCTTTTTTCCACTAGAAGGTAAAACCAACTCATATGTCGGTGTATTAATTTTTGGTAAAGGCATAATATCCTAATAACAAGTCATATATTTATATAGTAGGGTTTTAACCAAGAACATATCGATCATAAGCAAACTGAACTGTTACCTTAACCAGATCAGCTGCACCATACTGAACAGGGATAGATATCATTCCTTTAGGGAAGGCATTAACAAATTCATACATTATAGCATCATCACTATTCAAATCTTTATTAAATTTTACGATTGATAATACTCCAGATTTATACCCGATCTTACTATCCTGTCTCATAGGATAATTAAATCTTCTATAATAACTTAAATTATCCTTCTTATTAATACCCAAATAATTATCATCACCAGAAATATAATCCATCCAACCTTCAAAGAATTTTAGTGTATTATACTCCGTATCCACATAAAAACTAAAATCACTATCAACATATAATCTATTATGTGCAAACTGTTGATTTATACCATGAAAATTATCCTTAACTTCTGCAGTAGCAAATGAAGTTGTTGGTAAAGTTGCTTCAGAACACATTATCCCAATTTCAGCACCAGTAGAATAATTTCTAGGTAAATCATAATTTTGACTTAAATATCTTTGCAAATCTGCAGTTATACCAGAGATATTTACCTGATATTGATTATTCAAAGCAACCTTACTAAGATCCATTCTAGTAAGGGCTGCCATCTTATAACTTGAAATAAGCCCTGCCACTCTAAATACCTTATATTAATATTATTAAGTATTTAGATGTCTTATAAAGGAAGATATCAACCGAATAACCCATTAAAGTATAAAGGTAACT
>Ga0209232_1001778_pt1 | contig 11281 bp, 14 predicted proteins | sample ETNvirenome_2_60_FD_184066 | JGI IMG/M metagenome (GOLD analysis project Ga0209232, IMG submission 184066) | Marine viral communities from the Pacific Ocean - ETNP_2_60 (SPAdes) (version 2) | ecosystem: Environmental > Aquatic > Marine > Oceanic | place: Pacific Ocean | collected 2013-06-22
ATACCAGACTTTGCAGTTGCAACTCTTTGTGCTGATACTACTCGTTCTGCATTCTGTCTTAGATTTGCTTCTTGCTCAACCTTTGCTCTTCTCAGTAATACAGCTTCATTCTCTGCAACTCTTGCATTATAATCACCAACTGCTTTTGCATTTTTAGCTGCATTCATATTTCCCTTGAAAGAGAATACAGAACCTAAAGCACTCGCTGCTTGTCCAACTGCCTCACTCATGCAAACCTCGCAAGTCTAATATAATCATCACCATTCGGACCATATTGTTTCATAACACCTTCTTCTTTAAAACCTAACCATTTTGCAAAACTTATAGATTTATTATCGTTTACATTTACAGATGCCTGTATTCTAACAAGTTTATTGTCATTATAAAAGGAATCAATTAAGTTTGCTGTTGCCCTTGCCATACTGATTGGAAGTTGATACGCATTCTTTGACATGATAAACCAACCCTCTGCAACGCCTTCCCACATAATATGAACACCCCCAAGTGCAACGATTGTTCCATCGTGAAACGCTGTGTAACCAACTGCATTTTTATAGTTGGCAAACATCTCTCTGGATTCTTTTGGAAACGCATAGTCTGTTTCAATAAAATATATATCGTTTGGGGAAAACTTTTTTAAACTAAGCATCAAATGTATTAGACCTCCTGATTACAGCAACAACTGTCATTGGTAATGCTTGCAGTTGTCTAATAACAACATGAGCATCATTATCATAACCTGATGGAAACGAAATCTCTTTGTCTCCACTAAACATTGGCACAGCTTCATCCATTGCCATACTACTATCTCGAAATGGTATTCTATCAAGTGAACTGGTATTTGGACCTAGTTCTGCACCGACAGTATCTACAAACCTTGCAGTTACACCATGTATTCTTTTAATTTTACCTTGTGCAATTCCATCATCTGCACCAGCCTCTAATCGCAATGTTTCTAATATAGACTCAAACCCTTTTCCAACATGCACCTTTGATGCACTTCTATCTAATGTTATTGCACCACCAGAAACAGTTTTATCAGCATGTGCAGAACCATCAGCCAATATGGAAACAACCTCTCCTTCTAAATGATTTAGTCCTGTAATCGTGCTTGTTGCTGTGCTGTCATAGGTCAATCCACTATCAACAAAAAAAGCATCTGTTATATCTGTTCCAAAATTAATCGTATTCATAAACTCTACATATCGAACAGTTGCATCGTTGACAACTCTTTTTACAACCATATACACTTGGTCCTCTGCACCACTTGGAATTGCATTGATACTTTCAACAACTGCTCTGCTTTCGTTGGTTGTCGTAAGTCTTGTTGTATCAGAACTTTTTACAGTTAAAAAACCACCAACTGTCGGTGCAACTTCTTTGATGATTACAACAGCAGCATCAGGGTTGTCTACAACAAAATCATCATGTGCATTTACTGCTGTAAAAATATTATCGGCAGTTGTATTGTTACTTTCATTTGGTCTAAATCCAAGTGATGAACTTGGTGAATCACCACTACTTGCCTCCGAAGTAAATGTTACAGTCGTACCATCTGACTTTGTAAATGTAAGTGTTGTTCCTACCGCTATGTTACTATAATCACTAACTGTAATGGTGCATTGAACAGCTTTGCCACCTACAATATGGTCATGCCAACCTATTGCTGCATTTGCCCTATCATAAGTTAAACCGATTAATCTTCCATCAGAATGCACAAACCATAATATTAATTCTGGCTCTTGTTGCCATACCATATCATCTAATCCGTTTCTTGGAATATGGTCTGCTAGTATCGTTAAATCTACTCCCAACAATCCATCGGTATCTAAATCAAATGTAATCTCCTTGACCTTTTCCTTACCTTTTTGAATTAGTATCGTAGAGTTACCAGCTCGTACAGGTCTTACCTTTGAAGTACCAAAAGTTGTTTCTCTTAAAACATTTACATTCGTGGGTGTAACTGGTGATGCACCTGTTCCGCCTGACAATGTAAACTCAGAACTTGTTGTAAGTATCTGTAAAAATCTTGCTGGCAATAAGTGTTTGATAACATTCACTTTATCTGATGCTATTGTAATGTTAATGGCATTATCATCATTTGTACCAGGCGTATGATTTTCAAAGTCTGCACTTACAGAACCAAAGATAGATTGTGGTTTTCCTGTTGTTCCTGCAAAATATAAACGTTCTTCATAAAAAGCAACTGCTCTTGGAAACCCTTGGTCTCCATCAAAAGCACCTAATGACCAAAGTGTGGAAGTATTACTTGAACTTACAACACTTGCTGGTAATACGCCATTAGCATTTTTAAATGTCGCTGTAACAGTTGTTGCATTAGTAACCGCTGTTATTTTAACAAAACCAGAACCACTATGTTGAAACTGCCATGTAATATCACCATAAGTTTCTGAACCTGATAAATGAACAGGTGGTGATGAACCACTTGCATCTGTTCCTGAATCTGTCTTTTTATATACATTACCATTATGTCTTACCAAAACATTCTGGTCATAATTTGTGCTTGCCGCCCACGCATCATGTTGTACTTCTACAACTTCACGAAACCTTATTAATCTTCCTACATCTGCACTTGCAAACAAATCTGCTGATGCAACTATCGTTACTGAACCTGTGTTTGCAGAAGCATACAAAGTTGTGGTTGTAATGTTTTCATCTAAATAAGGACCATCTGTAAAATCAATATCTGCTAAAGTAAATGCTGTAGCTGATGTTCTTGTTAGTTTTGCTGGTTCATGGTTTTCATGTGCTAAAAATAATACATCAGCAGACTGTGCATAGTTAATCTCAAATATCTCTGTTGCTGAATAAGTTGTTGTAACTTCTACAATTTTTCCTGATGTACCTGCTGATGAATAGGTTGTAAAACTTGAACTGTTTATACCACTTAATTCAAATGTATTTGTTGTTTTGTTTGCAACAGTAAATTCAAGATTATTTACCTCTGTCATACCAACAACACCTGATATAAATACTCTATCACCATCGGAATATCCATGTGATGAGGCTGTTACTACAGCAGGGTTTGCTTTTGTTATAGCAGAAATAGTTTTGGTTGCTTCTGTTAAAATACCACCATTTGCATAAAACCGAATATAGTTTTCACCAAACTCTAAGATGTATGCTTGTGTATCACTAAACTCAAAGTTTATTAGTCGAGCAACACCACTATCTTTTGTCTTGCCAGCATACTTTGTTCCAGGTCTGCGAGTTACACCACCAGAAGGATATACCAACATATTCTGTATTGTTTTTGCAGCTTCGTTATATTTTTGTAAGTCTATGCGACCTTCAAGTTTTGGAGATATTTCTCCTGCACGAAAATTTGTAACAATCGTTGAAACTCGTGCCATTCTATAACCTTACATTTGTAAATTCATCTGTAATAATTCTATCTGGTACACCTTCAATCGCATCCATTGACCTTGCTTCTTTTAACCTGTCTTGATACAATGCAAACATTTGTTGTGCAACTGTTGTACTTCCTGTAATGGAATACGCTGTATCTGCTGCTAAACGATGTGCGATTGCATTACTTAACAACGCATCATATTGTTCTGTATCTATTATGCGACCAATATATACAATTCGACAAGTATCTTCGTCTGTTAAAATACTTCTTCCCTCAATCTTAAACATTGCCTGACTATCGTAAGGAGAAATCTCACTATCAACATTGGATGTAAACAATGATAATACTCGCAAACAAAATGGGTCTGTTGGCAAAGGAAACTGATTTGAAAAACCAAAAGAAGGACTTGTACTATCCTTTGCTAGTGTTGCTCTTGCTATCGCTGGATTCCAAGGGTGCGACCTTAACACTGCATCTCTTGCAGTTTCAAACCTACGATTACACAATCTAGCTTCTTTTGAATTTTCCGTAAGTGCTGTAATTGTATCTGCACCTAATAAATCCATAGCTTCATTACATATATCAACTACCGATGGCATGATTCTTCCTTCTCGAAAAGAAAGGGGAGTTTCCTCCCCAATCCATTAGTTTACAACATACTCAATGATGAAACTTAAATCACCTGCGGTATCACCTGCTGCATCGAACTTTAATCCAATGTAGAAGTACCCACCAGGGTCGGAACTTTCGCCAGCATCTTCAAAAACTTGCTGACCCATTGCATTAACATTCCTTGCTTCAAATGCGACCTCTGTTCCTGTTGTTACAGCACCACGAAGGTCCTGAATTGCAGAAGCATAGCAATCATCATCTTTTGCACTTATTGTTGAAGAATCAGCTGTGTAAAGACCTACATCACAAGTATTTGTTGTACCTGAATCTAAATCATCATTGAACAACTTGATACTTGTAACACAAGCATTTGTTGGAACTGGTGCTAACATAACTGTATCTGTTGCACTCAAATCACCAGCAGCTAAAGCTATTGTACCCAGTGCTACACGCTTCACGCCATGTAACTCGTGGGCTGCGTTCATAACTTGAGGAGAAGCCTCAAAGTTAGTAACTAATGTTGTATTAACATTCGCCATTATTCACTCTCCTCTTTAGTCTGGGGTTTCATCACAAAAGATTTTTACAACCTTGTTTTCTTCCATACGCACCGCACCGATGCTCATACAGTAGTAAACTTGTGTTGCATAACCTTTGTCTGCTCTTTCATCAATCCTTGCGGAAATATCTTTTCCGATACCAAGGGTGATGCCATCCTCTGCCCAAGCAAAACAACTTCTTATGTCGTTGCTATCAATAGACAATCTGTTTGTCATGATAAACTTGAATCCCATAAAAGTGTCCACTTCACCTTGAACTAACGCTTTTACAGTATTGAAGTCTGCTGATGTTACAGCAGTTTCAGACAATAAAGATTCTATTTGGCTTGGACCTACAGCAATATATCTTGGGATTGATGGGTCAACATCTTGTGCATCCAACTTTCTTTTTGCTTCTCTTAGAATAGAAACAGATAAGTTGACGTTTGTTGATGATGAACCAACCATATTTGCTGTTGAATCAAGGGTTGCTGAACCTGACCCTGTTTCACCACTTGATGCAGTACCTAATGCAGCAGTAATAATAACATCATCCATAGACCTACCCATTGCTGCAGCAGCAGCTTGAGCATAACTTGATGTTGGGTCAATAAGCATTCTTACCTTATCTTCATCGTCAATAAGGTCTGCATACTCATAATCAGCTAGTGATAGTCTACGCCTAGCATGTGGCGTATCTAATTGTGGAGTATCGGCATGCCTACTCGTTCTTAATTGAGCAGTCGCTACGCCAATCTGATCCATAAAAGCATTCTTGCCAACAATACTCTCAACACGCACCGCATCTCTTAGACGGCTTCCCATCTGTTGAGATAACATCTGCACATTCGCAGAATATTGTTGCACAAATGCGGTAGTTATTTGTGAGGACATGATTTATCTCCTTTCACTCACAGTTACATTTATACAATTTGCGGTTTGCTACCCTTTCGGACAACCCTAAGATTTTTAGTCTCTTTTCGACTGCCTTCTTTCTTGCTGTCATCAGGACCTTTTAAGCTACCCTGAGTTACCCACTTGTAATACATTTCTGCAAGTAGGTGTGGCTGTGAGATGTCTCGCTGTGTTCCAAACTCAACTGCTAATCGTAAACACTCTAGTCTGAGTTCTTTATCTAAATCAGCTACCATGAACCATCTCATGTAATTCTTGCATTCGTTGTATGGCTTTTTGCCTTCCTACAACATTCTTTCTATCCCAATACGCATGCGACTTGTCTGCCATAATAGCGTTGATTTCAGATTGTGCATCGTTTGGTGTCATTGCAAAAGTTGTCGCATTTTCTTTTATTGAATCTTCACTTGTTACACTATGCCTAAATTCTGCTATTTTTGCAAATGCTTTTATAAAGTCTGGATGATTACCAACCTTTACACCATCCGACAATTCCATGTTTAACAAATCACTTGATGCAAAATCCTTTGCAACTTTTGATGCTTGTTCAATCTTTTGGTCATACGCCTTTCCCCATTCTTTCTTTAAGGATGCCTGCGTTTCTTCTGCTGTTTCTTTGTTTTGCTGTTCAAAGTCTTGTGAAGAATTTTCAACTGAGCTTTTATAATACTGCATAATTCCACTAGCTTGCTCTGGGTTTAATCGCAGTTTATGAGCAATATCGGAAAAATTCTTTGCAACATCTTCTGTTACAATATGTCCATCAACTGCAATTTCATATCCGTTTGCATCTGCTGGTCTACCTAACTTCCCATAAATTCTATCTAAATCCTCATCGGTTGGGTTCGCTGGTAAAGGAATCTTATCTGTTCCAATTAATCGCTGTGCGTTTATATATGCCTTTGCTAAGTTTGGCACATCTTTGATTGGTGATAAACTTGGCTCGCCTCTTAACTCTTCTGGTATCATTTGTAAAAATTCGTTACCAGACCCACCTGATGCAACTTCTGCTGGAGTTTCCAGATTAAGTTCTGGCTGGGCTACCTGTTCGATATTTTCTTCTGACATTATTTCTCCTTATCTAGCATGTTATGGATATGCAAAAGGACAGACCTTTTGCCCTCTTCAAAAGCTGTTGCGTTTGGGTCTCCTTGCACATAACTACTTGAACGCCAAGAACAACGAGCTTCTAAATCATATAAAACCTTTTTACCATTATCCGATGTAAAAACATCTTTATACATGTGTATTAACTGTTCAATCTCTTTTGTCATTTACTAACCATGCGTGATGCTTGTGCTGCCTGTGCCACATCCGATACATCTTGCGATAACTCTTGTCTTTCTTGCATCTGCTGTTGCATTTCTGCTCTTTGTTGTCGTATCTGTTGCACTTCCTGATTAGACTTCAATGTTGTCTTTGGCACACCTAAACTATCCGTTATATGCTCTACTAATCCATCTGCGTCTAAATGGTCTCCAACAGGTAAAGATTGTGCTAATGGTAATAATATTTCCAACGCTTTCATCGTACTGTTTAAACTGCTTGACTTTTGTGCCTTTGCTAATGGAGATACATATTCAATATCAATGTCTCTACCTTGTATAGACTCAGGTGGTAATGCCAACATTTCTTTGCGAAGTAATAAACCAAACACTCTATCAATTAAAGGTCTTAGCATTTCGTTCATCAGTCTGCCAAGAACAGGACCAATCACTCGCATTCTTTCTTCTTGTCTTTGCACTACCTCTGTTGCAGTCATGTTTGGAGATGAAGGCGATAAAATCTGGTCTACATAAAATGCAGAACGAATTGCCATTCTTCTTTGCTCTTCCATATTTAATCCGATTGGAATACTCGCACCTGCCTGTAAAGGTGTAATCTGGTCTCTTGTACCTGAACGATAAAAGTTCAATCCTCCAGGTTGTGTTCTTACAGGTAAAATAAACCCATCATCAGGAACAAGTAAAGGTGGGTCTATCTGTTTTTGTGCAGCTTGTATTATCGTTTTCGACATTAAGTTTAACATCTTAACATCAGGTAATGCTACCATTGCTGGAGAACGACCCATAATCTCGCCTGTACCTTTTAAAAAGCGTGGCACAATGTAAGGCATTTCTTCAAACCCACTTTCCGAAAGCAAACTCGAAGATGCAACATCAATATAATAGGATGCAAATGGCATGTTCTTGTTATCTTTTTTATCAGGATTACGATTAATTCTTGGCAATACCCCATGCAATAACTCAACTTCTTCATCTGGTTTTTCGTTAAACTTCTTGAAAATATTGCGAGTAACATTATCCAAACCAAACCTTTGTACGACTTGTCGAACAGGAAGTTTGTATTTACGAAATACTGTATCTACAATTCCATACTGATTTTCCTGCACATAAAATTCTGATATATGTCTTGTACTAAAACGCAGTTGGTCCTCTTCCATTTCTACAAACATACATCCTGTACCAAACACAACAAGGTCTACATACATTTCATGGATTTCTGTTTCAAAGTTTGAATGGTTAAAACAGCGTATCATTCTTGTGCTAGTATCTTGTAACCATTCCTGCACATCGTCATCACGACTGACATCTGCATCTTTAACATCTAAGTGAAACCAAGGTGTTGCACCACTTGTTAGCATGCCATGCAAACTTGCCGATAAAAGGTCTACCGCTTGTAATGCTGTGCCATCATAAATCTGTTCCATACGCTTTTCGCCTTTAGAACGCTTTTTTACAATGTCTGCCTTTCTTGGCAACATAAAGTCTGCAAGCTCTTGATAATGCGTATTCCAATTATCTCTTTGTGCGTAAATATGGTCATAGCGTTTAATTAAGGATTTTACAAAATCTTCCATCACTATCCTAACAAGGTGGGTGTGCCACCTTCTGTATCAGGTGCAGCAAGTCCAGATGTCATAATTGTTGAACCTCGCCCTTTTCTTTTTCTGCGTTCTTCCATTGTTGCTTCTTGAGCCATTGCTGCAGCTCTTTGTGTATCTTCATCACCTGCTTCTATTGCTGGAGGTGGTGCTGGTGGTGGGGGTGGGGTATACACTTTTGGTCTTAAAAATGACATTGCATTCTCCTATGCTACAGATTTTGGTGAACCGCCTCGATACAATGCACCATAACCCTCTAAAATTGTTCCTGCCTGCCCAGCTCTTTTTCCTTTTGTTCTTCTTCTGCCTCTTCCCATCATTGTTTCTTCCTCTGCAACTTCTACCTCGTCATCTCTTTCAGGCGTTACTTCTGGAGTTGTCGCTGGTGTAATCTCTGGCGTTAATGGACTAAGTATTGTACTAATTAACTGCTTTGTTGGTTTTTCAAAAGGCTCTACAATCTCTGCACCAACCGACTGAATATCCTTTGGCAAATCCCCTAACTCCTTTACAATCTTTGTTGGAAGTTTTTTTACAGGTCTGACAATTTGCTTGATTGGTCTTTTGATAATTTTGACTGGGTTAAAACTAAATCCACCGCCCATTTACTTCTCCTTACTTTTAAAATATCCAAGTTTCCCTGTTTGTGTCCGATACCAGTTAAAAGATGTGTACCCTAATTCATATCGCATGATATCTCGTATTGTTCTAAATGCTATATATAAACTATTTTTACCACCTATACAAATAAAATCAATCACCCAAGGTACATTGCCCTCCCCATAAAATCCATTCGCTGGAAATTGATTCGTTGTTAAATACTCTGTTATGTGATGTTTTTCAGGAAATGCCCATGTCGCAAAGATTGTCGGCAACAAACTTTCATCGACTGCAAAAAAATAATTGCCTAAAGATAAAGGAGGCTCAATACAGCGTTTTATATCTAAATCCGTATAATTCTTATGGTAAGGACTTTTTTGCAAAATATGCGATATACCTTCCCAATCTATCTTTTGCTCACTTATCATGTCGCAAAAATGTTGTAATCATTACTCGCAACTTCCTGCGGAGGCTTATCATAGTTAGTTCGATATGACATACCCACAGCGAGGTAACGAAACGCATCCGCCGCATGCGATGTAAAATCATGCCTTGGACGGTCTCGAAAAATCTTTTTCCGCTCATCCCACTCCTGCCTATATTGTTTTAAATAATCTAACCCCTCTTCGCACTTATCCCTGTCAAAATAACATTTCGGTAACAACATCCTTGCTGCATTAATGCCATCGGCTATTTTAACTTTCGGAACAACCTTAAAACGAATCCCCAACGAATACGCAGTCTCCAACCTCGACTTGCCACTACCCAACTCACGCACCTCAATATCATGCGGTGCAAGATGGTCTCCGTACACATAATCCCTCTTGTTGATTTCGTTTGCGTAATAGTTGAGTCCAACCCCTGTGCTTTCAAGATAATCAATGATATGGACATGCCCACCTCTAAATATTTGTGCAAACCAAATTGCTGTTGAATCATTAATTCCTAAATCCCAAGCAGTATGCACAGGATATGCAGGGTCATACGGAACTTTTGTTATTCGACCTTCATCCTCAGACTTTGCAATTAAGTTACCATAGTATGCACCAATAATCGCTGCTGTAAAAGAACATTCGTATTCCTGGTCATATTGCTCGGCAGTCATCTGTGCCTTTGCAGCATCTAACTCCGTTTCTTTTACAATGCCAGTATCACTTGCCTTGCAAATCTTACAATACCAATCATCACTTCCATTCTCAATACTAGACCTTCCCTGTTGCAGTAAATCGTAAAAATGATTATGACCTGCTGGTGTTCCTAAAAATGTTGCCGCACCTTGTCTGTCTGATAGTGCTGGTCTTACAATCTCCCCCCATACCCTAGGGTTCTGCATTCCAAACTCATCAAAAAAACAATCATCTAAATAAATCCCTCTAAGAGCATCAGGGTGTTCTGCCGATAACAACATAATCCTACCACCATTTGGAAAATCAGCTCGCAGCTCTGTCTCATTAAACTTTACCTTTGGAATAACCCCTGCATAAAACTTTACATAATCCCATGCTATTCTCTTCGCCTGTGCAAAGGTTGGTGCAATCATTGCAACTCTCGGTCTTGGCAATGGATTGGTCAACACTCGTTTTATCATGTGATTAACTGCCCATACAGTTTTGCCAAATCTTCTGTGCATGACCAAAACATTAAAGCGTTTTAAATCATTGTGCATTTCTGCCTGTAAGTCTCTAGGCTTATACGGAATCTTTACTTGCATCTGTCTCCCACACTACCTTTATTGTTCCATCACCTATCTCAACACCTGCTCTATTCTTCTGGTCTCCAAATCTCTCTGGTAATACCTTGCTTGCTCTCCATCGCAAATGATGAGCATAGTCTCTTAGAACCATTGTGTCATAACTCTTCTTCTTATTTAATGCTTTATCAAATATGCCATCTAACTCTTCTAACGCTTTTTCGGCACTCTGTTCTTGAGCATATCGTACCTCTTTGGCAAACTCCTCATCGTTTCTCATGCGTTTGTAAAACGCAGCCCTACTTATATCTACTGCTTTGCATACATCTACGATTGTATGACCATCTGCAAGGCTTGATATTATGATGCCTGTTTTCTGTTTGGTTAGCTTTGTCATTGTGTGTGCGTTACTCCCTTTTTATATATATATATAACAGATAGTCGGCGTTTGGGGTGCATTGCCATTTTTTATGCCCCGCCTATGCAAATATATTTTTTGTTTGCTTGCATTTTTATTTTTTCTAGCTGCATTTTTTATTTATTATTCATTTTATTTTTATTATTTTTTATTTGTCGCATTTATTTATATATGTTATTTATTTTTTGTCTCTTTGACGGGGTGTTGTTTTCTTTTTTCTGTGTATAAAAATACTAATTGATTATATATA
>Ga0209232_1001779_pt1 | contig 11272 bp, 8 predicted proteins | sample ETNvirenome_2_60_FD_184066 | JGI IMG/M metagenome (GOLD analysis project Ga0209232, IMG submission 184066) | Marine viral communities from the Pacific Ocean - ETNP_2_60 (SPAdes) (version 2) | ecosystem: Environmental > Aquatic > Marine > Oceanic | place: Pacific Ocean | collected 2013-06-22
ATTATGACTTATTTATCAGACTAAGGATTGGTATATGAAAGCATATCCTCTGGACAGTTCTCACGTACAAAATGCAACACATTCATAAACTCTTCTACACTCTCACACTCTACTGTTCTTGCCTCTCCTTCGTCTGAATATAGGTGTACTTTACGGTGAATTGTATCTACAACACAACTAGTAAGGAAATCATCTTCCATTGTAAACCTTATAATGGTCTATCTAGTATACCAGAGTTACTCCCCTTTGTCAAGCAGGTCACCAACGACCATATAATAACAGTCCACAGGAATTCCTTGACTTTGCAAATGAACCTCAAGTCCTTGTACTCTTTTCACCACAAGGTTTTGGTTTGCTCCTACCTCTGTAAGGTGGACTGTAACGGTAGATAAATCAACCAACTTCTCCCATTCTTCGGGAAGATTAATTAGTTTCTTTTGGGTTCTACCATGTAATGTTAAAGATTCGCTCATTCTATAATATCCTCAATTGTCTCATTTTTTATATAGGAATCTACTGATTCTAACTTTGTAATCTCCTCATTTAAACCTCCTATACTTTGCCTCATTCCCCATATGCTTAAATACATTTCATTTCTTTGAAATCTTAAACCATTAGATGCCTCAATCATTACTTTATGTTTTCCATCATCATCCGTAAAAGAACTTTCTATTGTAGTCAAAGCAGAAATTGCATTATTAATAGGATTATCCACAGTAGCATCACATGCAGATAATGTTTCTAACATACCCCCACCCCCATATCCAAATGGTTGAGTCAAATCCATACTGCCTGTAGGATCACCAGCTGAAACACGATTAGTCTGATAGATAGGAGCAGTTTGGAATCCTACTTTCCAATAAGATTTATCCGCACCTACATTCGGAGGGTAAACAATTCCACTACCATCCATCCGAGGAGAGAAATCCCATCCTTCATTCATAGGATCCCATGCTTGAGACCCTTTAGGTGCTCCTGAATTATCCAAAGAAATAGAAACTCCAATTCCAATATTAGCTGTCTGCATTATTCCTACAGTCTCAGGATTAAAGGGATCTATTACACTGTCAGGATTATCCCCTATAGGTAATGAATATCTATATCTTCCTTTATCTCCAACTATAATCTGAAAAGATATATTATCAGCAGGAGTACTTCCTCCAATCAGACCTCCCTCAATTGTAATAGTTTCTCCAGTCGCATAACCATAACCACCTCCACCTACCGCATCAATGGCAACCCCACCTATCGTAGTTGATATTCCTGATGTAGCAATACCTCCAGATGGATTAGTAAATACCGTAAATGTTGCACCTCGACCTCCTAAATTTGACGAACTTGGAACAGCATAATATGGTTGTGATGCTTTATATACCTCTCCATTAGAAGTTACATCACCGATAGCAGTCACTGGCCCTGTATCAGGATCATCAATTACTCTAAAATCTACAGATTCAAACGCAGATGCTCCCAAACCTGTTGTAGTACTCACCGTCAGAACATTAACCAATGAAGAATTCGTAGTAATTCCCGTTAAGGATGGTAGTTGACTTAAATTAGTATATCCTGTACCAATTCCAGTAATCTTAGTGGTAGAACCCCAAACTCCTGTTTTACCACAACTTATAATTTGTCCTACCTCAAATACAGTATCAATTCCTACTGCATCCTTAGGACTAAGTACTGTTACTCTATTGGAACTCGGAGCAATAGATCCAATAAAACTTGTAACAAATGTATCTCCTATATCTTGAGCATATCGTTGATCATAATATTTTATCCCATAATAATTCTTAGTATCAAACCCAAATCTAAAAGTATTTTCATCATGTGTAAAATAGGGAGGATAAGGTGAAATACCTTGTTCTTTACCAGTTATCGCATTTGTAGGAGAAGTAGTCAATATTCCAGTAGCAGGATCTATGTAATGAAAAAAAGTAACACCTGCACCTAAGGCAGTTCCACCCCCTGCTTCTACGTCAGCAGTATATCCATTTCCATTTAATGCTACAGCTTTAAATGTAACTTCCTTTGGAGTAGGACTAGAATTAATTCCTGTCATCATCCAAAATAAATCCGATCTACAAGAATTTACCCCTGTAAATCTAACCTCATAAGCATCCTTTACATCATCAATTGCTCTATTTACAAGTTGTATTTCTCCCATCAATTGATTCTCTACTTTATAGATGGCATTATCCCATGTGGATTTTGCATCATCTATAATGAGAATTTGATCTTGAAAAAATTCAACTTGTTGATAAACATCCTTTAATCGATCCGAGACTTGATCGATTATATCAGCAGATAATCCCATTTTTAATCCTCCCTATGATCATAATGATAACCTGCAACAGAATAATCTGATTGATCTCCAGGATAATCAGCAGGTGACTCTCCTTTATATTCAACATGCAATTCTGGTCCTATTCTATTTGCCCATATATGATAAAAACAATCAATCAGTTTATCATCTGCTTCTTTCACAACTACCTTTTCCTTATCAATTTCCTTCACATTTAAATGAAAATGTCGGTCACCAATAGGTTGCAATTGTACAGTGATACTATCATAATCAACTAAACCATTCCAATACTCAGGTAATTCTATCATACTTTTTCCAGTTAGTCTACCTCTTATATAAACTGCAGATTCTGGACCCTCAACACAAACATGTCTTAATCTATGACCTTCTTTATTTGGATGAGGAATATCAAAAGATTTATTTCCTTTACAATATCCATTTATCACAGGAATGTTTGCCACAGGTGCTTTTAATGGACCAGTTTTTGCAGGGCCTGAAGTTTTCTTCCAACTGAATAAAGCGGAAAATCCTGCTCTGGTTTTTCCTCCTGTCTCTGCCGATGCTCCTGTTTGTGCTTCTGCTCCTACTTTATTATTAGCACCCGCATGATTCTTAACCCCCGTAATATTAAGAAGGGGAGTTGCAATATTAATAGCAGTTGACTCAATAATATTAATGGTCATGGAATTAATAGTAATTCCTACCATACCAACTGCAGGATCCCCAAACATAACATCGGTAGGTAAGGGAGCACTGGGTGGTGTCCCTTTATTAGTTACCTTCAAAAGAGATATACACTTTGCTCCCATTGGATTAACAAGAGGATTTGGTCTCGCAACCATCAATGCTGCTTCCTGTAGAGGAAAAGCAGTGGGATTTCCTATTAAAACATTTCCATTCGCATAAATCGAACCTGGAACTGATGCGTTCCCTACTCCTAAGGTAGTAGGAAGAAGATCTCTACCTGGAAAAACAATACTATTCATTGCGGTAGGGAGTCCCCCTACCACTGTTAAAAGGTTTCCTACATGAAATTCTTGTACTCTAGACATTTATTTTACCTCCATTATATTATATACTACTGATAAGTCGTTTAACACCATCCAGCCATTCTAAGAAAGTCTCAGAACCTCCTCCAGGAGTTCCTACATTCAGACCTTTTGCTTCTCTAGAAACTTCATTACCAGCAACAGTTTGAACTTGTCCAGGAGTAATAATGGATATGGTTCCCTCTGCTCCTAGTGTTAGATTATCCCCTGATGCCCATTGAATATCATCAGCAATCCCATGTATTTTACCATCGGCTGATGCTAATATATGACCTGTCTTAAGACTATCGCCTTTTGATATAATTTCAATATTATTGGCCTCTAAAGTAATTTTTCCCCGTGGTGCTCTTATATCAATATCCCCATTCTCTGCTAACCATACTCCTGCTTGACCATTGACAGGGTTTTCTCCACAAAAAATTGAATAAACTGCAGGAGCACTATTAAGAATAGAACCCCTCATTTTTCCACTCTCTTGCAATGCAACATAATGTGCCTTCAAAAAATTTGATGGAAAAATAGCACGAAGAGCAACAGCCATCTTGGCATTGTTCTCACAAACATGTCCAAAATATATTCCACCCTCGGTGGTATTAAATTGATTTTTCTGATATGATTTAGTTTCAGCCATTTACTTTAGTTCTCACAGAATTGCCAACATGTCCTACACAATCAATGACTTGTAAAACATTAGTGCCTTCAGGCACATCTACTTCCTCTGGTTTATGGAATTTTAAAATAGGTTTTAAAACACTATTATAACCAGTGTTAGTATTTATTGTAACTTCAGGAAGAGTAGTAAATCCTGCTCCACATCTAGTAACTCTGATTTTCTTTATACCACCATCACATTCTTCAATCACAGCTTGTGCTCCATTATCAGGAACAATACTCACAGTATCATTACAACAATCATATCCAAATCCCGCAAGATCTACATAAATGTCATCAAGACATGCAATTACAGGATAAGTATTATCAGCAATACAGGGGTTAGAAGGACATCCAGGTGCAGTAAGAGATACAGCTAAACTACTACAATTACCCCAATTAGGATCATTTAATTTATCTTGCATACATTGATCTAACTGTATATCAGGATTATTCTCAAGAAAATGTCTTATATCACAATCACTAAATCCTAACAATTTTGCCTTATTCAAATCTTTTACACATCCAAACCATTCAGTAGGATCTCCTGATATAACATCTTTTACACTTTCTACACTATACATTTTGATATTATAATATGTACTAAAAGATATCTCTTCCAATTGAGTCTCAAATGGATCCAAAGAAGTTTTGATCACTATACCATTAGGATCTTTTAATACCCATGCAATTGCAGCAGGATTTTCAGTAATAGAGGTGTATTCAGCAGCAGTTCTTCCTTGATGAGGTACATTTTGAATACTTGCGGTTATAGTATGTACATTCATTCCATACTCTTCGCCAGCATAGGCATTGGAAATAACAAATTTATTATGACCAGAGAAAGTTTCTGTTGATGCTAATTCAACTCCATCCCATGAAATGGTTCCAATATTATCTGCTTGCATTTCCAAGGTATAAGTTCCTGGTAACACAGTATTAACTTTCCATGTCGCCGTATGGTTTCCAATAACACTATAAGTAGGATCACCTGGAGAAGGGTAAACTCCATAATTTTTCAAGAAAGGAGACCATCCTGTTGTTAGAACCCAATTATTAGCAGGTAATATCGTTTCTGATCTTACCCAAGGCATTTGATCACTCGTAAAGTCAGGTAATTCAAAATCAAATTGCCTAGTTCCTATGCGATATAAAATACCATCCTGATAAAACTGCGGAACTTGTATAATCTCGGTTTGTATAAATTTCCCAATAAACTCTCCATCGGCATAAAAATTCCATAATGCTATAGGACTATTTGCATAATCAGGTTCATAGGTTTCGGTATCCGCATTCCATTTCTTCACCTGAACTCTAGGATCACTTCCATCAATTCTTTCAATTCCATACTGACCCTCTGGTACATTCTCTACATATGTAACTAACCCCTCATCATTTATAACAGGAGTTCCTATCTCAGGTATCTCTTGCCAATTAAACTTTTCATCTATCAAAGTTATTTTAGAGAAATCAGTAATAATATCCTCACTTCCTCCCGTCAAGGTAGTAGATAGAGGAAAATTAGTCATATCTTTGGGTACATATTGCCCAGTAATAATCGTAGATCCAGGAAGTTTACTAGTATCAAAATCTTCATCAATACATACTACGGGTTTATTGGGAAGTCTAACACAATCCCCCAAGGATAAAGTAATCAAATCATTTTCATCAAAAGGATAATCCCAATCTCCATTTGCTCTTCTCACTGTTGTCTGACATCTTCCAGCCCATGTTCTATGACTTCCACCCTGACTTCCATCAGGAGCAGGAAGATAATTATATCCCGAATCCATTATTAAAACTTTCTGAACTCCATATCCCGTAGGTTTTATAATCTTTTTAGCAAATTTAGATGTAATAGTAACAATATCTCCTACCGCATAACCAGAACCTTTATTATTAACAGCAAGAGCACTTATAGTAGTATTATAAGTTTTCAGAATATCAACCGTAAAACGAGTTCCATTACCACCAACCGTTACCACATTCATAGAACATTCATTATATCCACTTCCACCAACAAGATTTCTAAAGGCAATAACTCCCCCTTTCGTATTAACTGCGGAAATTTCAATTGTAGCATTCCTTCCAGGACCATTAGAAACAACCACCTCATCCCCACCTACTACATTAATAACCCCTCCCATCTGAGGATGATTTTCGCAATAGTAAAATAATTTATCAGGAGTGTTATTATTAACCACCATTCTAGAATAAGCAGTATCGGTAGCAGATACTCCTAATCCAGGAATTCCATCAATCGTTACTCCTCGTATATATTCCGAACCACCTCCCCATTTACCACCTTTTGTTTCAGAAAATCTTAAAGGATGGCCATAATTAGACTCATCTTCCTGATTTAGAATATAAGTATTTCCTCGTTCAAATGTAAGAGTCCTTTGCTGTTTATTATCAATAAAGAATTTATTGTCACTACCACCAACCACTCCTTCTGGTATTAGATCATGCACCGTTACATAATGAGTAATTCCTATTCCTGCAGTTGTACCTTGACCACCATCACCAGGATAAGTAGTATCAGTTAAATCAGTACCTACACCAGTTATTCCCCCAGTCGTTCCAACTCCAACCTCACCAATTCCTGTGATGGGACCTACAATAACTTCTCCCCATCCTCCCTTACCATTATCACACGGATCATCAAAATCAATATAAGTTTCTGTAGTTCCAGTCACATAATCCTCATAGTCCCCCTCACTCCATTGTCCCGCACTCGTAATATCTACTCCTATAAGTTCACCATTCCCATTTATAATCGAATTTCCTAAAGCACCATTACCTTTTCCATCTCCACTCCCCCAGAATGTAACCTTAGGAACTCCACAAAATAATGGTCCTGGATCACATTTCTCCCATATATCATTAAAAGTATCTCCTATATTAATATCAAACTTATAATCACTAATATTTTCAGGAACATTAGTTACTGCTTCCCAAGCCTCTCCAACTTCTTTTGCTTTATTAAAAATATCAGTAAGACTTATCATCCCCGTATTTGGTTTACCTCCATTTATCATATTCCAATACTTAACTTTTGTTCCTCCCTCAGTTACTGTACAAACCTCTATCTCACAATCTATAATATTTAAAATATCCTCTAATAAATCTGCCACAGAAGATAATAATTCTAATCCCTTCCCGAAAAGATTACTAATAGGACCAAAAATACTATTCAATAATGCAGTTAATTGCCCAATAAGTTGCCCAATAAACTCCGAAATAAACTCTTCTATTACACAATCTACTACATTAATAATCTTATTAATAAAAGACATTACTGCTTTCAATACCATATTGAATAAACTACTAATAAGCAACTTGAAGATACAGGTAATAGCCTTGCTTGCTACCTGCTGCATTTCACTTACCGTCTTGTCTCCTGCACTAGGAACTTTGGACTTCCATATATTGAAACCTAAATTAGATTTCCTCATGATATTCTTCTTCTGCTTTGTTAATAATTTAGAAATATTTTCAGATATTTTCCTTATAGGTTCTTCTAAGTCCTCTCTTAAATCCTCTATATCCTGCTCCATATCCTCTTGAGCTTGCTCAATATCATCATAAATTTTTCTTAAAGGATTATCACCCCCTTCCTTTAAACTCTTTTGAAAGTTCTCAACACTCTCTCTTATCTCCTGCATGGCTTTACTAGTACCATCTAAAGACGACGTTCCTCCTTTCTCAGAACACCAGGTCGGAAAATCTAAATCCTCATCTAATTCTGATTGCTCTTGATCATCTTTACTGTTAACAGCAACTGTTGGTATTTCACTACACTTTGCTATTTCATTACCATTATAAGCAATGGAAGTCTTAGGAACCTGATACTTCGCATCCTTGGTGTCAAATCCACTACCTCCTATATTATCCAAATCAGCATCATTTGCTGTTAAAAACTCACAAAGAGTATTAACAGAAATTTTTTCAATCCAATACTGAGCACCAGTCTTACTCAAATAGACAAATGTACCTACTGGTAAAACAGGATCCCCTTGAGATTCACCTCTTAGTCCAGAAGTAGAAGATCGAGGGTAGGCCCACGGTAATTTACTAATAGGTATGTCTTTAGGTTTTCCATCTCTAGTAAAATGCTCGCTTAATATACGAACCTTATAACGAGGGAGAACTACATGTTCTTTTTTCTTTGCTGAAAACTTTGGTCGATCAATAGTTTTTATATAACTATCATCATCAGCAATCTGAGCTAATATATGATTTTCGCCCAGAAGAAAATCTCCCTGCTCTATTAATTTTTGATTGGATGATTTTAATGCCATTTTCTACAATTACTCATCATACACTCTGCACTCAAATGCATCTGGATGATTATCACAATACACTTCTAAATGTGTATCCTCATGTCTGGTATGATAATCATTGATCTTGGCATCATTAGTGTCTACCACATCACCTTTATGATATTCATCATACTCTGCATGAACATCTTTAAGATCGGCTTCACTATATTCTAACATCCCATGATTAATATGTTCCTTATGATCCTTAGGATCTAAGTAAACTTCGTGCTCTAAATCGTGTTCTTTAGCGGTCATGTTAGTTATGCTTGAGTACTGATTCATTATATCATGAAGAAGAAGATTTGACACCATAGGAATCTCTTACTAAGTGTAAACCTGTAAAAGAATTACCCACTTCACCATAATGGCATAAATCTGCTATCATATATATACCACTTTTCCTATCAATACTTCCAATTGTAGTTGGCTTTGTAGAAAGTTGTTGAAAATCACACTCTATCAAATCTCCTGCATGTAAACTTAAATCAGCATCAATCACAATATCCATCGAAACAGTCATCTTCTGCCTATAATTTTGTTGAGATTGTATAAGAGTATCCTGTACCGAATACTGTGGTTCATCAGTTTTTTCGACTTGAGTCTCAACATCATCATCTCCTTTAACAGTTTGACCTACAGCAGCATCTTGATAAGTAATCAAAGTAGGTAATGGATCATTATCACTATCCACATACTCTGGATTAATCTGAGGTAAATGTTTTCCTGCACTAACTCCATTCCCAGTATCCTTTGAGGCAAGAGATTTGTTAACGTATTTCTTAGTTACGGTATCATAATACATTATTTGACTAGACCATGCCCCAGTTTCAAATTGATGTAGTGCATCAACATTCTGCGGCATATTAGACCAAAGAATTTTGGCATCAAATCCTGGAGGTAAATAATCATCACCCCTACTATTTTCAACATATTTCCGAATAGGTTTACCGTTATGCATTTTTGTATTCCCATCCTCAGTCTTAAATAATGAATCTAATGATCTAAAGTTATACCCCTCAGAAGTTTGCCAAAAAAGATACCCTGCAGTATTTCCTAAAGCACTTTCAGTTTTATTATTTTTATTAACTTCAATATTAGGAATAGCTAATTGCTGCAATTTTAAAATTAATTCAAAAGGATAATCATCATTTCCCCATGCATGATATTCATTTAAACTCTCATTGGACGCTCCTCCATCCTCAACCTCAATGGATAACTGCCGTGCCTTCGGATTAAGTGCTTGCTTAGGACTCTTTAAATTATCTTTAAGAAGTGCTGTTACAATAGTAGATATGCTTCCACTGTACTGTCCTGTACATCTATTCTCCACCAAAGTATTATTGAATGCTTCAGCAGATACAATGGTTAATGTGAAAACTTCCCTTTTAAAAGATTGAGACTCACTTGTTACCGAAGCAAGTCTTAAATCATACTTATTAGTCAAATCAATTTTATGTCCCTGAGCATCTTCAATACTAAACAATATAGTTTCTGTTCCTTGTCCTAATCCTGCTTCTAATAAACCAATTCCTGAATTTGTTCCATCATCTGCAGGTAAGGTATTACCCGTATCTATAATCTGAGCTACAATTTCGACATAAGGCATAAAGACACTTTCACGATACTCAATGACAGGGTTTCCCGATCCCATCAAACTCACAGAAACTGAGTCATCCACGTTAGAATACATCTCAAACATATCAAATTTTAAGGATTCGGCTGCCATTTTTAATTAGTGATAACTTGTTCTTTTAAAATATATACTTTACCCTCAATGATTCTTTCATCAAAATCATATTCAGCAAGATCTTTTGCTTGTTCAGGATCTTTCTCACCAAATATAGCATCATATAAAGCACGTCCTGCCATATCACCCACCACACCACCTGCTAAACCCCCTAAGAGAGTACCCGCAAAAGGAATTAATGAACCAATTGCTCCCCCCACAAGAGTTCCTAAACCCGCAGCAGCCGCTACAAAAGCAGATTTTCCTAAAGGTTCTTTGAATATAAAGTAGTTCATCAAAAAATCAATCAGAGTTCCAACAATAGGAATTTTCTTCACAATAGGACTAATAACTTTTCTAGTTATTCCCAATAAAACTCTAGTACCCTTTCTCCCAAGAAGTCGCATCATTGCCTTTCTTGACATATTGGTAAAAGCACTTCTACCAAAGCTTCCCCCTTGGGTGAAAAATTCTCCTGTTACTCTTGGAGTCCCACTTCTTACCACAGAACTACTAGTCCTCGATTGTATGCGGCGGCGACCCATATCTCGAAACCGATCTCCAAATTGACGACGAGTATCATGACCTCTTGTTATCGGTGATCTTGAACCACCCATATTACGACCCCTATTACCACCCAAACCAGGAATACCACGACTTCTTAGTCCAATCATACCCAAAATAATAGCACCATTGATTACTTTATTAAGTAATCCCATGAATTTTTCTACCTTCTCTCTCAAATCTTTACCACCCACATCTTCTACCTTTTGCATTACAGCATCATAACCTTCATAACCTGCATTAATCATATTCATTATTCCACCCAATACATTATCAGTGAAATCCAAAATACCCAAAGCTATAGATTTTAAAATATTACCAATACCCGATAAATCCTTTTGAAGAGATAAAAATTTATTAAGTAAGAGTCCACCTGCTAAGAATAAAAGAAAATTACCAATCGTATCAAAAATACCAGTTCTAGGAAGGAGTCCCTTAAATGGACTGGGAGCTTTTTTCTTATCTTTTTCTATATTCTCCTCTCGTTGTTTTCTTTTTTCTTCCTCTCTTCTTCTCTCCTTCATGATAGATTCATCTCTATCACGTTTATATCTTTCACTTAAAAATTTCTTAATTGCTTCAAATTTTTCTGCAAGAGAAGAATCTTTAGTTGCTGTAATTTCAGGTTCTTTCTCTACAGGTTTTAAATCCCGTA
>Ga0209232_1001780_pt1 | contig 11270 bp, 16 predicted proteins | sample ETNvirenome_2_60_FD_184066 | JGI IMG/M metagenome (GOLD analysis project Ga0209232, IMG submission 184066) | Marine viral communities from the Pacific Ocean - ETNP_2_60 (SPAdes) (version 2) | ecosystem: Environmental > Aquatic > Marine > Oceanic | place: Pacific Ocean | collected 2013-06-22
ATTTCAATTTAAGGCAATATTAACAAGTAGTGACACAAACCAAAATATAGCTGTAACTGAATTAGGAGCTACACTAGAATTACAAGGAAGGACAGAATCTATCTCGACTCCAGTTACTACTGGATCGTCACAATATACTGTAACTTTCACAAAAACATTTAAACAAACACCAACTGTCGTAGTGACTCCAACAACTCAACAAACAGGTGATTTCTTTGAACTTGCTAATATAAGTAGGACAGGATTTCAAGTGACGTTTAAAAATGGTAGTTCCGCAGTTGCAAGATCCTTTGTATGGGCTGCATCAGGTTTTGGAAAGGAGGTTACATAAATGAGTAATGGTCACGATTTTGACATAGCCAATGCTGTAGGCCAAACATTCCGATCAGATTTGAATGTTTGTCTTGGAGATATTCAATCATCTAATAGTGGTTCGTCTGCTCCTACTACTACTGTTGCTTATAAAATCTGGGCTGATACCGCAAATAATTTATTAAAAATTAGAAATTCTGCTAATAATGGTTGGTTGACTTTAGGAGATTTAACAGATGCTACTAATCTTGGACTTGCAACTAAGGCATCTCCAACATTTTCTGGAACTGTAACTTCTGGTGGCGATATTGTTATGTCTGGTACTGGTTCTTTGCAGTTACCAACAGGAACTACTGCTCAACGACCAACCCCTGCTACTGGAGATATAAGATTCAATACTAGCCTTACGCAATTTGAAGGTTATAACGGATCTGCATGGGGCGAGATTGCTAATGGTGTTCCAGCAGGGTCAGTATTTAGTTTTGCAACCTCTACAGTTCCATCTGGTTATTTAGAGTGTAATGGTGCTGCTGTCAGTAGATCAACTTATGCAAGTTTGTTTAGTTCAATATCAACAACATGGGGAGTAGGAGATGGATCTTCTACATTTAACTTACCTGATCTTCGAGGACAATTTGTAAGAGGTTGGGATAATAGTGCTGGTGTTGATAGTGGAAGATCATTTGCTTCTAGCCAATCAGATCAAAACAAAGCTCACAATCACTCAATAAATGATTCTGGTCACAATCATACTGCTGGTAATTGGGGTGGAAGTTTTGGAGGAAGTTCTGGAGTAACTGTATTTAGAAGTGACCAATCAGGAACAAATAGTTCCATTATTCAAAGTGCAACAACAGGTATTTCAATACAAAATGATGGTGGAACGGAAGTTCGTGTTAAAAACTATGCTCTTATGTATGTAATTAAATTCTAATTATGACAAATAAAAAAATATCAGAATTAACAGCATTAACCGCACCAGCAAGTACCGATGTATTGCCTATAGTTGATGTTAGTGGTGGTGGTACAGGTTCAAACAATAAAATTACATACGCAAATTTATTAAGTAAAGCACCTGACGGATCTGCTTCTTTACCATCATTTAGTTTTAATTCCGATCCAAATACAGGAATTAGTGGAGGATCAGATACTTTAACTTTTAGTACTGGTGGAAGTGGCAGAATGACAATCAGTTCTGCTGGTCTTGTAAATATTGTCGGAGATTTGACAGTTGGTGGAACCACGACAACGATTAATACAACAAATCTTGATGTCGAGGATAAAAACATCACTCTTGGCAAAGTTTCTACTCCAAGCGATACAACTGCTGATGGAGGTGGATTAACGCTAAAAGGAGCTACAGATAAGACATTTAATTGGGTAAATGCTACAGATTCATGGACAAGTAGTGAGCATATTTCTGTTTCTGGTCAAAAAGAATTTAGATATTTAGATTCTGATTCATCACATTATGTAGGTTTTAAATCTCCAGCTACAGTTTCATCAAACGTAGTTTGGACTTTACCTTCTGCTGATACAGGAGTTAGCGGATATGTTTTATCTAGTAATGGATCTGGGGTTCTTAGTTGGGTAGCACCTGGTCAAAATGCAGATCCTAGTTTTACAGGAACATTAACCCTTAGTAATGATGGAAACATAAGAGGATTCGCTTCTACTCAAGCTACATATACTGGATCGGTAAAAACTTTCACAGTTACAGTAGCAACTAAAACAGCAGCACATAGATATAACGGAAGTGGTTCAAGTAATGGCTATGTAATTGATGGTAAAGAAGCACCATTTTTAACTCTTACACCAGGTCGCACCTATAAGTTTGACCAATCAGATAATACTAATAGTGGACACCCTTTACTTTTTTATCTTGAGTCTAATAAGACTACAGCTTATACAAGCAACGTAACAACAAACGGAACTGCTGGTTCTAGTGGTGCTTATACACAGATCGTTGTAGGCGATACGACTCCAATAGTAATTCATTATCAATGCTCAAGTCATTCCTTGATGGGAAATGGAATAGCAACAAACTCTGCAACAGCTACAGGAACTCTGCTATCCAGTTTGAGTGTTACTGGAAATATGGATGTTACTGGCACGTTTACTGTTAGTGACAATATTTTGATGACAGGAACAGGAGCTATTGATGTTGCTTCTGGAACAACTGCTCAAAGACCAGGATCTCCTTCTGCTGGTATGTTCAGATTTAATAGCCAAACTACAGAATTTGAAGGATATGATGGAAGTGCTTGGGGTGAGATTGGTGGTAGTGCAGCTACAGGAACAGCAGATTTATTAGATATTGCATCATCTTCTGGAACTGGTGGTGGTTCTGCAACATTTAACGGATCTGCCTATAGATTCAAGTTAGTTACTAAAGGAACAAGTACAGCAGTAACACCAAGCAATGCAGAAATATTGAGGGTATCTATCAATGGTGTAATGCAACAACCCAATGATGGGTCTGGACAAGGAGATATGACAGATGGATATGTTGTTAGTGGTACAGATATTATCTTTGATTCTGCTCCTCCAAGTGGTGCAACATATTTCATTATTAATATGGGAGCTACGATTGCGATTGGAACTCCAGGTGACAACACAGTAACAAGTGCAAAAATAGTTGATGGAACTATTGTTGGAACGGATTTAGCTACGAATGTTGACCTTGTTGACAACCAAAAAATTAGATTTGGAACAGGGAATGATTTATCAATTTATCACGATGGTAGTAATAATTATATTGATGGAAATAGTGCAGCAGAAGATCATATCTACATAAGAGCAAATGTTGGATCTGACCAAAGCAGTAATATTCATTTACAAGCAAAATCTGGAGAAGATTCGATTGTTTGTAGAGATGATGAGCAAGTTGAACTTTACTACGATGGAAATCAAAAACTTAGGACAAGTTCAACTGGTGTTGTTGTTACAGGCACAGTAGCAGCAACAGCTTATACAGGCGATGGCTCGGCTCTTACAGGAGTTTCGTCACAAGTTGCTGATGGTTGTATTACAGAAAACTCGCTAACAATTTCAAATAATTACACTATGACTACAAACAAGTCAGGAGTTAGTGCAGGGGATATAACAATAGCAAGTGGAGTAACAGTTACCATTCCGTCCGGTTCACGTTATGTTATTGTCTAGGGGGTAAAATTATGCCAATCGTAATTAACGGAGATGGAACTATATCAGGAATAACTACTGGAGGGTTGCCTGATGGTATTGTAGATACTGATATGATCGCTAATAATGCGGTTACAAGTGCTAAATCCTCTGGTCTTGGTGGTTTAACTGTTGCGGATCAATATGCTGTAAATGCAGCAGGCAATGGAGGTGATAAAGACCCTGTAACTGGTTGGTATAGACCTTCTAATAATTCAAGAGCAAGTCTTAACGGAGGTGTAACTGAATCTTCTGGAATTTTTACACTTCCTTCTACAGGATATTGGCGAGTTGATGTAATTATATATAACGTACACAATGTTGATGAAAGATATAATCAATTTTTTCTAGAACAAAGTACAGACACAGGTAGTAATTGGAATCATTGTTGTACTAACAGTTCTTCTGTTGGGAGCAGAATCAATAGTACTGGTCATTTATCTGGTTGCATGAGTGCAGTTATACTAGATGTAACTAATATAAGTACATTTAGACTAAAACTTAGGACTAATTCTGAAAGTAATTCTAGTAGCAGTTACCTTTCTTATGATGCTGATTCAAACTATACATGTATGTTATTTATGAAGTTAGGAGACACATAAATTAATGACATATATAATAATTATATACATGCAATGCAAACCATGATTTACGAAAAAGTTAATGCGTTACTTAGTTTAAAACCAAATACAAATTGGTCTTGGACAGGTACAGATTATTCTGGATTAAATTGGGTTGATAGTTCTACAAAACCAACTGAATCTGCAATAGACGCAGAGGTTACAAGGCTAAATAATGCAGAACCCATGAAACTTTTAAGAGAGGAAAGAAATACAAGATTAACTGCTACCGATTGGAGAGCTAGTTCTGATTTAACACTTGCAGATGCTTGGAAAACATATAGACAGGCATTAAGAGATTTACCAGCTAGTGCATCGCCAACTCTTGATTCAGATGGTAATTTAGATATGAGTTCTGTTACTTTTCCTACTGAACCTAGCTAAATATGAGTCAGATTAAATTATTACATAGTGGTGGAAATGGAGTTATATTATCCGCACCGACAAGCAACCCTGCATCTGATACAACTTTTAAACTCCCGCAAGCTGACGGGAGTGCCAATGAAGTTTTAAAAACTGATGGATCGGGAAATTTGTCATTTGTAGCTCAACCTACTGGCGGACTAGCAGTAGCACAGGAATGGGCATATGGATCTTACCCCGTGTATTATTCAACTACTACAGATCTCAATGGGACTTGGAACGCAACAGCAGCAAGCGTAGGTAGTGCTATGACCGTATCTTCTGGAGTTTTTACATTTCCAAGCACAGGTATTTATAAAGTATTTTCATCTAACACTTCTGTAAGAATTTCAAATGAAAGTAGAGTTTTTTCTATTTTTACTTATCTTTCAACTGATAGTGGTAGTAATTTTACTTTACAAAGAGAAACTTATGGCAATATTAATAATGATGCTTCTTCCTCAACAACATTTACAAATACTGTAATTTTAGACATAACAAATACAAGTACACATAAAGTTAAATTTGCTGTTACATCAGAAACTCAAATTAGTTTATCAACTACCTACGTTCATTTCTTAAAGTTAGGAGATACATAATGAGCAGACTAATAACCAACTCTATACGATCCACTTCTGCTTCAGCAGATGCGATTACTTTTGATGGATCAGGAAATGCAACTTTCCCTGCTAACGCTACTTGTTCTGGTACGGCAACTGGATTCGGTGGTGGTAAAATTCTTCAAGTTGTAGAAGCCACAAGTAACACTACTGTGACTACATCAGGGGGTACTGAAGTTGACTTGCTCACTATATCTATAACTCCATCAAGTTCAAGTAATAAAGTATTGATATCTTGTAATTTTGTTGGTCAATGTGTTAACAACACTAATGCCTACGCATGGATTCGTGTATATAGAGGAACTGCAAGCGGAACTAAAGTCATTAATTTGGGTGAAGGACAACTAGCTGCAAATTACAACTATGTTTGTATGTCTGGTCAAAAACTTGATTCCCCAAATACTTCTTCTGCTCAAACATATACTATGACATTAGCTAGATTATCAGGCGGTACAAATACAGTTAGTAGTGATGGTAATGATTATTATTTACACGCAATGGAGGTAGGTGCATAATGGGATTAACAAAAGCTCAAGCTGCTGGACTCGCTGATACCTCTGTTAGTGCAGGGAGTTATGGTTCGGCTACCGCAATACCAGCTATTACAGTTGATGCACAGGGAAGAATAACTGCTGCCTCTACAAATGCAATATCGGCTGGTGGTGAAACTGATGGTATATTTCAAAATCCAGTAGCAGCAGCAGGGAATATTACAATCGGTAATAATAAAAATGGTTTAGCTGCTGGTCCTTTCTCAATGGCGACCTATACTTTAACTATACCTTCGGGTTCTGTCTTTACAGTAGTCTAATGCCAGTATCAATCAACGGAAATACAGGAGTAGTAACAGGACTTGCAGTAGGTGGCTTACCTGATGGAACAGTAGATGCGGACACGCTTGCCTCAAATGCTGTTACTGCTGGAAAACTTGCTAGTGGTGTAGGAGGTAAAGCTCTTCAAGTTGTTAGTCAAAATTTAACTACTCAAATGACATCAACAAGCACTTCTTATGTTGATACAGGGTTAACTGCATCTATAACACCAAGTGCTACAAGTAGTAAAATTTTAATTCTACTTAATGTTAGTTTTCATATACAAGGTGATAGTAATGGTTATCTGCGGTTATTAAGAGATAGTACCGAAATTAATAGTGGAGCAGGCGGTACTTATAATGCTATGGTAGTTCTTAACGGAAACTCAACTGCTTTTAGTTATTCGGGAGCGCAACAAGCTTGTAATTTTTTAGATTCACCTTCTACAACATCAGCTATTACTTATAAAGTTCAGACAAAAACTGTTAGTAGTAGCTATACAGTTGGTATTAATAGAAGGATTGTTGACAATAATCATGGCACACCTTCCAATATAACTCTTATGGAGGTAGGAGCATGACAGGAAAGATTAAATTAGTACATTCTGGTGGTAATTCTGTTTCAATAGCAGTTCCAACTTCCGCACCTTCAGCTAGTGAAGTTGAGTTTAAGCTGCCACAGGCAGATGGTAGTGCAAACCAATACATAAAAACAGATGGGTCTGGAAATCTTGGATTTGCAACTCTCGCAACTACAGTTCCAGGAATTACAGAGTTTGACATTTGGAATATGCTCAGTAGTAAAGGTAATGGTGACATAGAATCAGCCAAGTTAGAAAGATATAATATTACTGGTGGTGCTTCACAAATTGGTACTGGTATGACCGAATCTAGCGGTATTTTTTCTTTTCCAAACACAGGAAAATGGTTAGTAATTTGTAAGGCTCACGCTGAGATACATAATGCTGATTCAGTTTTTGTCGATACAATGGTAACTATTAATAATAGTTCTTATACTAAGCATGGGAGGGCTGCTGCTGGTGCTACTGGTGCTAGTTCGGGTCAGATACAATCAAACCAAGGAAGTAGCTTTTCATTTATAGATGTAACAGATACAAGTAACGTAAAAGTAAAATTTACTGTTTCGGGAATTTCTGGTAGTAGTTATTTATATGGCGATGGGTATTTAACCCAGTTTATTTTTATACGTTTAGGAGACACCTAATGACCAGCAGATTAATTGTAAACAGTATCAGGCACACAGGAGCTTCGGCTGATGCCATTACTCTTGATAATTCTGGTAATGCTACATTTCCTGCAAATGTAACCTGTTCTGGAACAGCATCAGGTTTTGGTGGTGGCCGAAAACAAGACAACTTGATTCTGAACGGAGCAATGACCATAGCCCAAAGGGGAACGTCATCTACAACATCTGGATATAATAGTGTTGATAGATTTCAAGTTAATTATGCAAGTACAGATGAAGCTGCTACACAAGCACAAGTTGATGTTGCAAGTGGAACAACACCTTATACATTAGGATTTAGAAAAGCGTTAAAAATTACCAATGGAAACCAAACAGGTGGTGCAGGGACTAGCGATTATATAAGAACAATTTATAAGATAGAAGCACAAGATGTAGCAAATAGTGGTTGGAATTATACTTCAGCATCTAGTTATATAACATTATCTTTTTGGGTAAAAGCAAGTGTTGCACAAACTTATTACGTTGCTTTAAGATCATATGATGGCACAAGTAAAGGGTATTGCTTTTCAATGGCTTTATCAGCAGATACTTGGACAAAAGTAACACATTCAATTCCTGGTCATGCGGATTTATCTTTTGATAATAATGTTGATCAAGGTATGTATATACAATGGTTTCAGTTTTGGGGTACAAATAATACAGGCACAGTTACACTAAACCAATGGAATAATTATAGTGCTTCAACTTTAACACCAGATCAAACTGCAACATGGTACACAACAAATGATGCAACTTATGAACTTACAGGAGTTCAATTAGAAGTTGGAGACTCAGCTTCGGATTTTCAACATAGGTCATTCGGTGATGAATATTTAAAATGTTGTAGATACTATCAAAATTCTTTTGATGAAGGAAGTGTGCCTGGTACAAGTACTGATTTTAATGATTGTATTATTGTTACTGCATGGAACGATGGTAATTCTCCCGCACCACGTTTTGCTGTTGAAATGAGAGCAGCACCTACGATGACAATTAGAGCTAGAAGCAGTACTACTACAGGACAAGTATTAAATGCAGATGTAGTAAGGACCGCAAGTACTCCTCAGATAAGTACTAAAGGTCCTACATATATTGGTGTATCTAGCGGAAGTGCAAACTACTTTACCGCTTATACATGGGAGGCTAATGCGGAACTTTAATTATGACTTATAAACTTTTAAAAAATCAATACACAAATACTATAAGTGCTGTGCAAAAAACATTAGATGGAGTAGTAACTACAATTCCATTTGACGAAGCAAACATTGACTACCAAGAATACCTTGAGTGGGCTAAGACCAACACAGCAGAGGCAGCAGATTAATGAGCAATCCACTAGACGCACTTATCAAAAAATACGAGGAACAACTCGTAATCATACAAAAACAAAAAGAAGAAGCTAAAAATGCTTATGATATTGCCTGTAAAAATGAGGACAGGTATCAAGGTGCAATCATTGGTGTAAAAGATGCACAGGCACAATTATTATCAACAGAAAATCAAAAAGAAGAAATAAAACCTTCTGATGCTAAAAAAGCTAAAAGTTAATTAGATTTATCCTGCATCTGCCTTGTCATTAAACCCATAGTGACATAAAGGGGACTCAAGGCTACTATAAACAATAGAACAACTATGCTCATCATTGAGCAAGCTCTTATTATTGCCGAATAAATCATGTTTCAAAAAATTTGTAATTATCTTTCCATCTTATCGACAGTTCTAGTATTAGGAATCTTAGGCGGTGGTTTTTTTACATTTAAGTATGTAACTAGCGAACAATTCAAGGCAAAGATAATGAATGAAGTTCTTGGAAATGTACAAGGAATGATGCCAAAAGTATTAGATCAAGGTTTACCAAAAATGACAAGTCCTGCTATGTCTTTACCAACAAAATCTTTACCTAAATTATAAAAATGTATGAATAATAATTTAATTAAAGGAATATCAATAGGACTTGGAACTGTTTTTGTTGCTTCTAATTTTTATACAATTAATTTATTGAGCAAAAAATCTTCGTTACCAATGTTCGATTTACCTGTAAGTAAATATTCTACTTATGAGATCCAAGCTGATAAAGAAGGTTATAGAATATTACATCGTATGCACGATCCAAGAATTATTGCTTCTGTAGAATCTATAAAAAAACCAGCAGGGTTTTTAGGTGCTAGTAAAACATTGGTAAGAAAAGATATACAAACAATAGCAGGCGAGACTAATTTAAAAATTGAAAATAATAGCAAATTAACAGAAAAACAAATTGCTTGTATAAAAGAAAAAGCAAAAGGAGAATCTACAGGACAACTTATTGGTACGTCAGTTGCTACAGGAACAGGACTTGTAACGTCATTATCTAATGTTCCTATCGTTGGTTGGTTCTTATCTGGTTTTGCTACGAATACTGCAAGAAGAGAAGGCGGTAAGATTGGAGAAAATATGGCGAGTGATTTTAATGATTGTTAATGGAAATACCTGAGATAAGTATTCCTGAGATTTATATTCCAGACGTTCCAGAACCTTACATTCCACATTATATAAACTTAGCAACCCCACCTGATATAGATGTAGTTGGTTGTACTTATCAACATAGAGATATAAAAAATACAGGTAATAGAAATTTATTATTAGAAGACCCAAACGGAGTATATACTACCTGTGATTTTCCGTTTCCTAGTTTTATACCGCTTGATTATTCTCCAGAAAATTTAGTAATTGTAGAAGAAGTTCCTATTAGTAACGATCCACCTCCGCTACCAGAAACAGAACAGCCTAAAATTCCTAATCCACCAGAAGATCCACCACCAAACTTTCCTCCCTGTCCTGGTAAAAATGACCAAAGGGTTGGAGATTTTCGTAACGATAAAAAGTTAGAACGTGTTATTGGGCATGAAAGAGGGCAAGATGGGAGTGAATGTATAACTCTTTATGAAAGCGTTCCATTTAAAGATAAATATATTCCGTCTGCTCCACAGTTTGTTGGGGTTTTTAGCCTTGCTTTGGTTGGTGCTTCTGCACCGCTTGTACTTCAGCTTGTCCGCCCAATAGTTAAGCAAGTCGTGACAAAATTGACCAAAAAGAAAAAAGACAAGGTATAAACATAAGCAAACAATTTTACAAGCCCTTTACAGGTCAATCTGAAAGGGCTATTTTTGTGATTTTATTTCGATTTTGTGATTATGAGGTAATACTTGGTTTGGTGGGATCGTAACAACAATATCTTCACAAGTAATAGCACTTGGAGTATTTGGCTTGAAGGTAACTCCTAATTTTGCCATTTTTGCACATTGCTCAAGACGATAAAGGCTGATCTCCATTTTGGTTTTCTTTATCAATAACTTTTGAGCTTCTATATTTACTGTTGTCGCTTCATGGCAAAGAGCAGGAGACTTGCCTAATGGAATATTTATTTGAGCAGATATACCATAATTTAAGTTAAAATTTTCTTTTTCAAATCTAGGAGTTTCCTGCACATATTTTATTGCTCCAGTAGTTTCATCATAAATATTTTGTCTAGTAACAGTTTCTCTGGGTAATGAAAATGTATGTGCATCTGTTACATAAGGAGTAATTGTAAGACTAGGAGAAGCACAGACAATGCCTTGACTCATTCTAAAAGATGGCATGGCTGAAGGAGTTATCATGGTGGCATTGTTATTAACGACCCCTTGGGCATTAGAACTGGGACTGGCAACTGTTGTATTAGCAAAAACTTTTGTAGGACAGAGAAATAAAGCTATTGCCCAAAGGTAGTTGTAGTTTCTGTTGTTGTGCTTGAATTTATTGTTCTGGTTATGGTTGTGACTGTATCTAACCCCGGTGTGATTAGTGTTTCTTGTAGAGAAAAGGCTGAACCTGGAGTTGTGATCTTCCATCTTGGCACAGCTTCTAAGTTTGGTGAAGTCCAACTAAAATTTACTCCCCCAACTGTTTGTTCAGTAAGAGTCGTGGCTGTAGGGTTGATATATCCGTTAAGATCAGCACTTTCAATATTATGTCCAGAACTTGAGTAGCTATATCCAGTTCTGTATTGATGACTTGTGATAGTTTCATTTATTACTGATTCAGAAGAACTTGAAGTT
>Ga0209232_1001782_pt1 | contig 11266 bp, 2 predicted proteins | sample ETNvirenome_2_60_FD_184066 | JGI IMG/M metagenome (GOLD analysis project Ga0209232, IMG submission 184066) | Marine viral communities from the Pacific Ocean - ETNP_2_60 (SPAdes) (version 2) | ecosystem: Environmental > Aquatic > Marine > Oceanic | place: Pacific Ocean | collected 2013-06-22
CTTTTTAACTTTAGCATTGAAAAAAGCAATGTTCTCAAATCTATCTGCCTTGAGGGCACTGGGAATTCTAATAACTTTTCAACATCTAAAATCTGTGCTAGTTTTGATTTATCTTTCAAAAGTGATTCAAATCTAAAAAAGAAGAAACCACCATTAGATGATAGATCATTGTATTCGTCATCCGATAATCTATTTCTTTCTATGAAAAAAGCATCGCGAGGAATAAATTCACTAGATTCTGAAAAAGATGGAACCGAATCTGTTACTCTAGGCTCCTCTCTTCTGTCTATAACTTTTCCAGTTATTATTCTTTCTTTTGTTAGCCTTTCTCCGTCTAAAAATGAAGAATTTACATTTATCAATAACCTTGATAAAGCAGCGTAAAGGTTGCCCAATCTATTATTATTTGTTTTATTTGGAAAAGATTTTCTGACTTTATTTAATTGAACTAAGAACTCAGCCCTTGCGCCAAATGTATCAATAACATAATTTATAGAATCTATCGTCTCTGAGAGTGGTCCAATGCTTAATTTTGAAGTAAATCTTTTTACTAAGTTTGTAACTTTACTAATAATTTCTTCTCTTGTTACAGTTTCCGTTTTATAATAAACACCACCTAATGATAAAATTGGAACATCAGGATATTTTTGACGCTCGATATCAAAATACACTTCTTGTATTTGGGTTAAAATATTTAAATTTGGAGAGAATATTTTTTCAAAAGATACGTCGCTAATAGACAAATCGTAAATTGCTGTCGGGTTATCTACATCTCGATTTAATTCTGCATAAGAATCAGAATTATACAAGGATGTAAAAGCATATAGGTATATATGTGATTGTGTTTTGTTTTCGGTTTGATAGTTTATTGTCTCTTCCGATTTAACAATCAGCACTTGTCTATCATTTGAATCATATATATCATCGCTAAACAAGTCGTTATTTAAATTTTGTATTATATTTTCTTTAGAAAACGGATAGAATATTGTCTCTGGATTGTCTTGCGTTGCAACGTTTAGGTCGGATGTAAAAAAGAATTTTGTCTTTAAATCTGCAATTAATTCATTTTTTGTTAATAACTGCTTGTTTTCGTTTCTTTTGTTTGACACAGCGAAGTAAAAATTTACGCTGTCTAGTAATTCTATGATGTCTTCTTTATCAAATTCGTCAGTTATATGAAATAGAAACGTGTAACTGATATCTAGAAAAACGTTGCTAGTCCCGTTGTTTCTTACTACCACATTATCAATATAAACATTTGGATAAAATTCTCCAAAATTTTTGATTGCGTTACCTTTAAAAATTATGTTTGACATATCTCTGCCTCTGTTTCACTACCATATATATCAAAAAACAAGTCTTCTGTTAAGTCAATATTACAGTCGAAGTCCAAATCTATGTAATAACTTTCTTTATTAAATTCATTCGCAAGTTTACAAGCCGTCTTTTCATCAACTTCCCTATCAGCAAATAGATAAAAATATTTCTCTACTGCATCATCCGTTAATTCAGATACTAATAAATCACGTTCGTTGCTTGTAACCATAAATCCATCAACTATTTGCTCGTTTTTGTTTTGAAAATATTTTCTTATTAGCTTTTGTCCGTTAGAAGAATCACCTTGTTGCACCTCAAAAATTTCAACTTCAAAATTTTCATTTAAGACCTCGGTGTTTACCTCTTCTAAATAAATCAGTACATCTTTCATTTCAAGATATATCAAATTACCATCTGAAAATTGCCGGCTAACTGCTTCTAAATCTCGCCCTTCTGATGTATTAAATGTCTTTTCTGAGTATTCTTCGGCGTTAATAATTTTTCTAAAATAGCTCGCTGTGATATTAATTTGAGGCACCTGTGTTTCGTTAAGAGTATCCGTGGGAGAAGACGAGGTAATATCTCCCCTTAAAGACACAGCTTTCCAAGATGGCATTTTTTGTTTATCTTCGCCAACAAACGAGTCGCCTATAATTGAATTATATTTAAATTGATCAACTCTAGTTGCTTTTTGTATTGGATTTATGTCGCCTGGAAAATAATTCATCTCGGTAGATGGTAGATTATTTTTACCTAGTTCTTCAAAAAGTACCAATGACTCAATATACTGAGTGTCCTCTTTGATTCTTTTATTAATATCGTTCTGAGTTTCGGCACTTCTTCCAAAATATTCTGAATCATAAACCACATTATCATCTAAAAAATTGTAATATGTTGGCTTGAAATTACCAACTGAAAGCAAGTAGTTGCCGTAGGTTGTTAGTTTAAAATCTATAACTTGTTCTTTTTTATCTAAAAACTTACTCATGTTATATCACCGGGCAAATCTATTGTATTTAGTGCTCTCTCTATATTCTTGTCATCAACGGCGTCTTTGATTTTGCTACCATCAATGCCAGATGGCAACTTGCTCGTTGCTATGTTGGTCAATGAATTAGTCTTCGCATAATCATCATCCATCAATACCTCTACATCCATATTGATCATCTCTACAAATGAAACGTAGTCGTATGGCCAATTGTATTCCACTTGATAGCCTTTTGGTGTGGTGTTAAAGTCTTTTGTGCCTACTTGGCGATATATTTTATTTTCGTATTTTGCCATACTACGTTGCTTAACCTTGAACACCATCCATCTTAAATTGTCGTTTTCTAAAATATCTTTGGTATCCATTAACTCATTGTTGGCCAAATCGTGAGAAGACACTTGGATCTTTTGTTCCATTTTTTTGTAATCTCTTGGGGCAAGATTTTGCCATATATATGACAAATCGTCTTTATTGAAATTATATTGAAATTCGAAGAAGTACATCGCGATTGCTTGCTTGTTACGATCTGCCATGAAATCAAATTGGGGTGGCAAAACATATTCTTTAACATTTTGTATCAAATCTCTGATAGATTGTCCTGCTGCAACTTCAGAATCGCCACTTATTGTGCCTACATTTAGGGCAGCATCAATTCTTTCCTGGGGTATTGCAAAAAATTGTTTTCTAGCCGAAGCCTTTACTTGATCGACATCGTCACCGCATAGGTTTAATCCATCGGTAACATACGGAATAGCAACAATTGCCTCTTTTATTGTTTGCGATTTTTTAAGCTCTCCAAGCCTTACCGATGAGTTTTCAAAACCAAATAAATCAGTTAAAGATTCCATATTTTTATATAAGGTCTCCCCATTAGCATCAGCGTCTTGGTTGTTATATATTGAATCAATAATTACAACTTTCTGGTGAAATTGTAACCAACTTGATGGAATATCACCTATCTCCAAGAATACTCCCTTGTTTGAATCTTCAGCAATGTTGCCAAATTGATGCCACATTCCTCTTGGCACCGACTCGGCGCCATATGTTGGATTCAAGGAATAGCCATTTGCAGTTGTTATTCCATTTACGCCTTCATCATTAAAGTTTAGCATTGGTGTTTCTGCTTTGGGTTGTATAACCCATCTCTTGGCAGTTGTAGTATTTCTGATCGTCTTAACTCCAGTTGCTTCATTGGTTTCCTCAAAAGGAATGTTCTCAATTCCAAACATATTTAAAACTGAATTTATCTGCATGGCGTTTTGATTCACATTGTTTGCAGAATATATAATATTTCCTTCAGCCGGCATTAAGCCCCTGTCTGCGTAACCTTTGTCAACTCTTAAATAATTGACTTGTATCTCAGCGAGAACTTCTTCAAGAGTATATTTTTTAGTATGATCTGGATAAAATATAAGATCTGCCCAAGATTCTCCATGATAGTATGGAGGAGTAAATGACCAGTTGTAGCCGACAAGAGAGTCCACAGAGCCACTATTTTCACTAATATTTGCGTCAGAGCGACCCCAAATTGCTGGCCCAAATGCGGAGGGACGTGAATACATCGTAAACGTCTCTTTAAAGTTTGGATTGTTTTTGGGATCCTGTGGTAGTTCGATGGAGCTAGTTCCAAATCCAGCCGATGAACTAACCCTCAAGCCGTTGGTTCCAAATCCACTTCCAGTGAGTTCCCCTATATTACCCTGGTTGTCATAATCATAATCGTAAGTTCTGTCGCCCTTTGTAGAGCGACGTATTTTTAATCTAGCACCATACACTGAGCCCGATTTAAAAGACAGTTCTCCTTGAATAATGCCAGACTTTAATGTCGTATACTCAGAATCTTTCAAGAAAAAGTTAGCCACTTCTGCGAAGAAGTTATTTGACATTTTCTTGAATGCAGGATCGCTCGTAGGCGATGTTAGAGAGGCAGTAGCATTAAGACTAGCAGAGGGATGGGGTTCCATATCAAAAATCTGAAGCTTAAGCATATGACTATCTGGATCAAGAATAGTTTCAAAAGGCAATCTTTTGTCCCAAAATACGCCGCCTTGGTATTGTTCTCTATTAGAAGTATCGGTGTTGCTGCCGTCTAATGGCTTGCCAGAAAGTGCGTATATATTAGTGCCTGCCGGATTTATAATAAGTTTTTTCGGCGTCGTAATTACTGGAAAGTCTACTGAAATTCCTGACTTTATGGTGTTATAAAGAATGCCGGGCGCAAATAAGGGCTGCAATAGGGGTCTCAATAAAGATCCGCTATTATCAATTGCTTCTCTTCCAGAAGATGCTTTGAAGCCATATCCGTTGACAGATAGCGAATCTTTGTAAGAATCAGCAAATTGAGAAACCATATCTAAAGTTCGCTGCGCGGGATAAAAACCTTTATAGGGGTTAAATCTTGTGACAGCTTTACAGATTAATCTTATTTCTTTTGGATTTGTATTTGTAATGCTTGATACATTGGCAAATTCTTTTAAGAACTCTGAGTTTGAAAAATCTTTATAAAAATTAGCGTCATCACTGTTGTGAGTTGTTCCAACTATTTCAAACATATCATTTAGACCAATGGCCTCTGTTCCTGATTTCAAATAATCAGATACTTTTTCACTAATTCTAAACTCTGGAACGATTGCATGGTCCTTAGTTATGAGCTTAAGCTCTGATTTAAAATCATCATAATTGTTGAACCATGGTTCGGAAGGACTGAAAACAAAAGTTGGCGTTGCACCCTGATAATTCACAAAACCTGCTTTTTCGCCAGTTTGCCATTTAGCTTCACCGGCAAACGGAAGAATTGGGTGGCTAGTTAAACTTGTATGTGAACTACCAGTTTCAGCAATTCTCACACCTGATGGGGATACAACAGATTTATAGGTTGTTAGAAGGTGTTTTCTGGAGTAAAGCGCAGACGGTGCGAGTGCGCTTGTTAATTCTGGAACGCCGCCCGCCGGCTGATTGTGATAATGAAAATACATATTTTGTAGCTCGCCGCCGCCTTTACCTCTTAGTTCTGAAGTAACATAAGGCAAACTTCTTGTGTCAAACGCCGGATCGGCATCCAAAACCCATGAGCTTTGTGAAACCACCACATCAAAAGAATTTACCAGAGTGTTACCAAGGAATTCTCTATCATCTTGCGAATCTCTCCAGTAGAGATTATCATATTCATTTCTGAGATTTTTTGTTCTGTCAAAAGAGTTAATTTGTGACGGAAAAATGTTTTCTGTGTAAGAAACCCAGTTTATTCTATTTCTAAACGTACTCGCAGCCACATCAAATGGCGTTACTTTTCTATATAGGTTTGCGCCCACAGAACTATTAAATTCAGCATCTGCATAAATTCTTTCATTATTATCTGTAATTTTTAATGTTAAAGACTGTAGTGATGGGAAACTAAATCCACATTCGTCCGTACTGGTTCTTGTGTAGATATTTAATATTGATGGCCTACCGGACAAAGATGCTGGGGCTATTCTAAATGTATTTACATCACTACCAACGGTCTGTGTTAGTTGGTTGTTTTTCTTTTGTTGAACAATAGTTGGGTGATCTTGTATCTTTGTCGATCTCCAGTTCCAGCCGTAATTATCACCTCTCCTGATCAGAAGGGCATTTAGCCTGTCTGCATAGGGTGTCGATGCTAGCGTTGTTTTTCTAATAACACTTTCACCTAAAGTATTTGCTTCAGAGCCGGTGGCATCCCTAACAAGTAGGTTAAGCCTTGTTGTGTTTTGTTTTATTCCAGATACTGCTTCTGTTGTTGTGACATAATCAAAAAATGGAAAATAAGCTCCAGTTATTTTGTAGTAGGGTGCGCTGGGCGGGGGTGAGATTTCTCGTGTTTTCATGAACCCGGCGTATCTCGGGTCACTAGGATCGTTATTAATTATTGATGATGTAATCCAGCTATATTGCCTATCCGATCTAGGAATTTGTCTCCTAACGCTCAGATTATCAAATGTTTTTCTTGTTTCTCCTTCGGTGGTTGTTGCCAAGACTTTTGTATTTCTATGAACTCTGTGAAAGGATGGGCTTTCTTCATAGGAAGCGCCGGGGCTGGCTTCCAAAGTCGGATCACGGAAGAAGCGAGCAGCGTGGCGAGTAGTATGTGTTGTGAGCCCAAAATCTCTTCCATGAATATCAAAAACTCTTATACCAGAGGTCTCAGATACTACTGAGGGAGATATACCTTGGTAGGGGCGCTTAACAGATAGGTTTCTTGCGTTTAATGAATTATATACTGAGAATTCACTTGACCTAAAATCTTGATATCCTTTTGTCATCACCTCGATGCCGCCTGGGGCTGAAAATCTTGATATTATTATTGATTCTCCATTGTCTGCGTGCATGTATTCAACTGAGTAATCACCGTTAAAATCAGTGTGCTCTGCCGTGGTCCTGTTAACATCCATTATCGACCTAACTGATGTAGCAAAACGAGTTTCATCAGTAAAGGTGTTTTCTGGCAATACTGGCTGCGATTCAACAAACTGTCTTGGATTGGAGAAAGCGCCAACAGAATTAACTACATCATAGTTGTGATTGTAGTTGCCAAGAATAGTCGATCCTGTTCTATGGCGTATGTTTCTAATATTAACTGGTCTTTTGGCAACCATATCTCTGTACATAAATGCTTTTTGGGCACCCGTCATTGGATACGGTGTGGCTCCAATATCATTAGCCTCGGGATAAGGATAGTCTGCACCAACCATGCCTACCGCACCAGTTAAGACATCGCAGTCCTGACCAAGCAATATCTTCCAGCCTTCGGGTCTTGTAAGATACGTGTCGCTACCTTTGTTAACTGGAACGTGCCTGTACTGCAAGCCACCCACCACATGTTCGGTGAATGGTCCCTGCATCGGCTTTTCCATATCGTCGCCATAAACATCATTATGAACATTGACTATTTGAAAACTAGAGGAAACCAATTCCTCGACAGCCTTGTTGTATCCAGTTTTTACTGATGAGCTAATAATATTAAATGGGAATGCTATGTCTGACTTAATATTCTTATATCCAACTCCATCCTCGTAGTCCCTACCTGATTGGACTTTTATGTTTCTTTTAATTTTTTTACGTGGATCTTTCGGAGGGTCATTAGTGACTTCTACTTTTGCCAAATCTTCAACAGAAGCGAGTAACACATTGACGGGAACAAAAATATTGTCTTCAGTGTTTACTGGTCCAGCGGGATGCAACGCAACTCTATGAAAACCAAAATTTTTGTTTGTTTCAAAGTTGGTGCCGCCTTTTATGATTCTTGGGGCACTGGTTTTACGATCTATATCAAATTTATATGGTCTTGACAATTTTCTTAAAACATAAGTTTGCCCAGAATAAGTTTGCTTATTTATGTCACTTACCGTTGGTGCCTTTTGGTTATTAAACTTATCAGCAGTTTCAATAAAGTTGTCGCGCTGTTCATCAATTGAATTATTTCCTGAAGATATAACATCAGAATTTTTTCTATTGGCACGCTTTCTCCAATATTCAGAGTGCTCTCTTAATGAGTTTGATATTGGATGATGAGATAAATCCCAATCAAAAGTTTTCTCTCTAATACCAAGCATCGGGCTATCTGGGTCTGGTGCCTTAAACTCTACCGTAGGAAATTTTGATTGATATTTGTTTCTCTCAAGAACATGGCTCTCAACAACATCAAAAATATTCTCAGAAACAACAGATGAAGCAGGGACTAGCTGTTTTATTATATCTCCAAGAGAGTCGTCAAACCACTTGTAATATTCAATGTACTTTTCTATTTGCTTTACATCTTGAACCCTATTATAGAAAGCTTGTCTTAGCTTCTCTATTGCCTTATAATTCATCCTATAGCGGTTGACAGGCTCGCCAATTAAATTATTAAAGTCTGCTGCTCCTGCAAAAAACTTAAGCATCTCATCGGAAACAGCGCTATACATGCTTTTTTCAAGAGTGTGGTGATACCCGACAACATCTTCAGGGATACCATATATCTCTTGTGAGTCATCAACTAGTGTTATCATATCAGATGATGTTGTTCTCTCAGGATCAACAAACTTAAATATGTTGATTCTTTTATTTTGTAAAACACCGGCTGATGATGTAATAAACCCAAAGCCGTATCCAGAATGTCTGTAGCCAGTTACGTTTCCAACCCAGCCATAATTATCTCTAATTTGAGCAGAGCCTGAGCTATAATCAGTAACATAAAAATTGCCGCTTGAATCTGAACCAGTGATATTGTTGAATTCCCAACTAAGCGCAAGCATATCCTTGCTTAAAATATCCAAGTCCTTTAATTGTGGATCGATAGACGACACATGCTGATAGCTATCTGTGACGCCAACATTATCAAAATCAAGAGCATGTTGTTTTTTGGAATCAAAATCAATGCTCTTCAGCCAGTACCTAACGCCAGAAAACAGCACATCACTCTTGTTGATGAGAGATCCGGTTATGTTTTCTCTATATGCGCCAGCATAGACTCTTTTAGCAGATTTTAAAAAGTTTTCGCCTTGTGTTTTTGTCAGCGACTTTTGTAATGAAAAGCTATCTCTAACATCGCCAAGAACTGTATTGTAGCCTTCAAATTTTAATGTGTAGGCGTAGTCACCTGAGCCTGTGACAAATTTGAAACTACCTGACTTATTGGACTCTATAGAAACAGACAGATTCCAGTCTTCGTTATTGTAAACATTGAAAAATACGCTACTTGTTAGTTGGCCAAATGGATTCGGACTCAACGAGGATGTTAGCATAAAATATGCGTTTTTTGACTTCTCACTCTCTCTAATTGCGAAAACTTGAAAATTTGTATTGTCTGTAGATATAAAAGTTGTGTCATCCGGCTGTTGAACACTAGCAGAAACTACTCCAAATAGAGAAACTTTATTGAATCTTCTATCGATTATATCCACAGTAGTTTTAAAATATGGGAACGTTACGTCAGCCTGGACTGTTGCGCCATATGCAAACTCATAGCCATCAGTTTCAGAGCCAGATATATAACCAATTGTGTTTGTTGTATCAGAAGGGTTTTGCTTTTGATAAACAACGGCATCAACATTTTGTGTATTGTTGAAATCAATAAAATTATTTTGCTTTATTGTTTGTTGCAGATTGTTTCTTAATTCATATCTAGCTTTATTGCTATATGTGTTCAATTTTATAATCTGGTCATCGATATAAAAAGTTCTTAAAACACTCTTAATAGATTTTTCAGTTCCCTTTGATTTAAAAATTGACGCTAAGTTATTGTAAAGATTTAAGTAAATAAGATTTTTTGTATCTTCCAGATCAGATTCAAAGTTGAAATTTTCTGTTTTATTGCTGATTGTGTTGATTATATCGGAATCAATGAATATTTCTGGAGTGTACAAGCCCAAAGACTGTGGAAGGTGCCTTGCAAATGTGAGTGGCTTATAAGATGAGCTTGTGTAAAGTGGCTGCTTAAAATCTGCCACGGACTGTATTTGCAGATATAGTTTATCGAAGTAAGTGCCAATAATATGAGACACCATCTCTAATTGACTGGCTTCATCTGCTTCGGCTTCTTCTATGACCCAGCTTGGAAAATAATTAATAAATTTAGTAGGGTTGTTGTGATCAAAAAATCTACCTTTATCTTTTAGATCTGCTTTCAAACTTGCAACATCTGGATGAGATGCATAGATAATCGGATCTTTAAACTCACTAGAGGCAGCACCGCCAGCGACAATTCCTGACTCTAGTGTTCTTGAGGGCGTGCCATTCCACGTACCATTTGTAATCCTACCTGCGTAGTCTAAAACAATTTGATCAGTGGAGGAATCTCCAGTTGTACCCTCATTAAACTTATAGTAGACACCCAGTGTTGTATTGGACACATCGGTGTTAGAGCCGCCCCTTATTTGTGTAAAGTAGTTTGTGCCAATTTGAAATGCATCTCTTTCGGTTTTCCAAAATCTAAACTCGTCAATTGACGCGGATAAGAAACCAGTAGAGCCCGAAGCTATATACCCAAGGGTTCCCTTTTGTGATAGTGTGTTAACCCCTGTTGTGCCCAAAGTATTGTCTGAATCAAGTCGGCCATTAACATATAATTTTGTTTGAATACCCGAGCTAGCACTTTTAAATGACACGGCATAGTGGTTCCAAGATGTGACAGAGGTTGTGGTCGGGGAACTACCAATCTGCTCATGTTTGAAAATGCCAGTTGATGAGGCTGTTAAAGATACGTGGAACGGCGAACCGGAGGTGCCAGATAGAAAAATTGTTAAGTCATCGCCGCCGGACGAGTTTGTCAAATGAAAAATAGTTTGCTTTGAGTTTGAAGATATTGTAGCGGCGTTTAACCAGAACTCAACAGTTACGCCTTGTTGAAAATCGCATTTAAGATTTGACTCCCTGCCACCACCACCATAATCAGACGGCTTATTATCTTGTTCATAAACATTGGTTTCATATACATTGGCTTGGCTTCTTTTAGTTGAATCAGCGGTTCTGAAAAGATTACCAAGTGTTTGATATGAAGTTGCGTGAGGTCCGCCCTTAAAACTTATGTGCGACGAGCCATCAAAGTTCGCATAACCATTTGTTCTCGGATATAAATTATCAAAAATATATCTTTCGTGTGGCAAAGATTCATTTATGAATGCATTAATTTCTGCACTAGAGCCATCATATGGGAAGAAATCATATATTCTTTCTATCGCAGACTTGTAATATAGTTCAGCAGAACCAAACTTAGTAAAGTTTTCTGGCTCTGAATAGTCAATTTGCGGAACAAAAGTGTTTTTTAACTCTAGCTTTTGTTTTAAGTTGGCAGTAGATTCAATATTTTCCGTCAACTCTTTGTTTGTTGATTGGTTTACTAAATCTCTTTGTTTGTTAAATAAATCTTTAATACTCATAATCTTCTACTCGGAATAGGAATTTTTGGTCTTGCTCGATCCAAGATTGCCTCTGTGAATCATAGAATGCGAGTTTGATGCCATA
>Ga0209232_1001783_pt1 | contig 11266 bp, 12 predicted proteins | sample ETNvirenome_2_60_FD_184066 | JGI IMG/M metagenome (GOLD analysis project Ga0209232, IMG submission 184066) | Marine viral communities from the Pacific Ocean - ETNP_2_60 (SPAdes) (version 2) | ecosystem: Environmental > Aquatic > Marine > Oceanic | place: Pacific Ocean | collected 2013-06-22
TCATCAGTCTCTATATCTTTTTCTTCTTCTGTTTCATATTCTTCATTTGTAGTTACTGTCACAGAACCATCCTCATTAGGTGTTACAGTCCCATCAACCTTTAATCCACCATCATCCTGTTTCATTTTATCCACTTCTGATTTAGTATATGTTGTCTTTTGTACTGTACTTGTTTGAGCTTCATTAAATAATTTTTTACTTAACTGTTTTAGTTGTTCGTCTGAAAACAAAGATAGGGTTCTGTGAGAGAACCCTTCATTTATAAATTTTTTGACTAAGTTTTTTCTATTTAACATATTCTAATGATTTATCAAATTTTAATATTATGTCTCTTGCGTATAACTTATCTTTTACTTTTTCTAATTCTTCATTAAAATGAAAAACTAGTCTTTCCTCGTCACCGTTTTCATATTCATCTTCATATGTTTCCCACCCTAGAGCTATTACGTTGTCTAACGCGTGTTCCATACTAAAATAGTCAGAATTCTGTACTAAATCTAATTTTATTTTTGTACCTTTTAAAACTCCAACATTTTTTATGTAATCTACTTCTGGTGGTCCCGGTTTACCATGAGCGGGAACGCTGTCCCAATCTTCACCCCATAATTCTTCACCAGATTCTCCAAAAATAAATTCATAAATATTTTGCCCTTTATAGTTTGGACCTAACTCATTTATAAATAAAAGTTTCATTATTATTGTATTTCACCAGCTTTACTAATAAAAACTTTTTCATTTTCTTTAACTAAAACTACCGTACCCTGTTGAGTTGTACCGTTAAATACAAAACCTTTATTTTCTTTTAAAAACTTTTTTGTACCCAATTCTTGTTCTATAGACGAACAACTTTCTTTAATTTTTTCTTTTTTAATAATGGTGTTAATTTTATTTTTTAAAAAATCCTTAGGGTTTTGTTTTTTAGGTTTACGTTTATCTATATATGTTTCTAAAATGGTACCAACTCTTTTTTTAAGTGATTCCATAGCTATCATTTCCTCATCCTCAACTTCAAGTTCATCATCACCCATATCTTCATCACCCATATCTAAATCCAACTCTTCATCATCCATTTCTAAATCATCAATAGACTCTTCATCACCATAATCGGATTCGTCTTCTTCAAATCTATCTAATATATCTTCTCTATCCTCATCATCTAAATTATCTAAATCTACCGCTGAGATAACAGAGTTTATTACATATTTTATATCTGCACTACCCATTTCTTCTTCGACATCACGAAGTTTTTGTCCTAACTTACCTGTTAGTTTTTGAATGGATTTCATAAAACCTTCCATATCTTCTTCTCCACCTTCATCTTCTACGTCAACATCCACATCCATTTCTTCGTCACCCATTTCATCTTCCATATCCACATCTACGTCATCTACCATGTCTTCACCACCTATATCATCTACTTCCGTATCAACAACTTCTTCACCACCACCTTCATTTGGTACGTTTAGAACAAATTTTTCTTGTTCGTCAACTTCTTTTTCTTCCTTGTTAATATCTTCGTTAGAAACTACTGTTGTGTATTGTTCGTACATTGGTATTCCTTTACCTTCATTATGTTCTTCATTTAATGGTTTGAATATTAGGTTCATTCTTTTAAGAGCTGCTCCGTAACTTTTGAATCTGTCTCTTTTTTTATTCATAAACCCACTAACATAGTCCAATGTAGATTCATTAATACCACATTTTAAATAGTACCCATCTCTTTCCTGGATAATAGCGTAAACATTTCCGTCCGCTCCTTTTTTAGTGAATGAATTTGTTTCAGTGTGAAGTTCTTTGTTTTTATCTACTTCACCAAATCTAGAAATTTCTATGATTCTTTTAATCTTAGCATCTCCCGTTAATTTTTCACTTCCTATAGGTTTTAATTTTCCCATCTTAATTTATTTTTTAATTTATTTATTTTAACTATTTAATCCACCACCGCCACCAATTATTACTGGCCTAAACAATCTATTTGATGGACCTCCTTCACCTAACGCGTTAATTGTGTTTCCTGTATAAAACGCTGTGTCAGGAAATGTTGTTCCTGACATAGGACTAGAACAACTACAACTATAACACCAAAAAGTCACACCCGCTCCCGGGTCTGATGTTAGACTAGTTGGGCTTATGTTTATAACTGATTGTACTCCTGCGGCTACATATACATTTAAACCATCTATAACTACGTCCCCTGCTGTGTCTGCTTGCATCAAACTACACTTCCAATTAAGGTAAGTTGTTGTTTTTGCAGAGAACAATGCATCCCCCGGAATAGGGGTAGTTGGGTTTGATAATCCTCCGTAATTTCCTCCAGCCATAATTAATTAATTATTTTTTATTTATTTATAAATATACCTAAATACTAGAAACTTTTCCTTCTACTGTAAGAGTTTGGTCAATTAATTCATTTTTTATATTATTTAATTTACCTAGATAGTCGTTTCTTCTTAAAAATTTGAATGTTAGGTTTTCATATGAGTACTCACCGTCACCTTTCAAACCACAACTTCTATACTTTTTTAACTTCTTTTTAAGTCTATCAATTCTATCTAAAACCTCTTCTGGTTCTTTTCTGTTTTTATCATCCTCAATGGAGTCTATCATATCCATCCATTGTCTTGCTTTTTCTAATAATTTTTGGGAGTCTATATTAACCTCTTCTTCTTGTTTTGGTTCATTAATCCATTCATCTAGTAATACTGAATAAACACCACTAGCAAAGTGTGGTTCGTCGACATCTTGTACATATATTTCTACATCAAAATCTTTAACGTCTACATCTCTAATGGAATTCCATATAATTCTTCTACTATCTAGATATTTTTTTAGTAGGGAATTTTTGTCACCACCGAAATCTACTAATAAATGTAAATCTACGTCCGAAAAATCAGACCAATTAAAATTAGATAGGGAACCAGTTAGTGTTACATCATCAATATCCAAATCTACATCTATAAACTCTAAATAATCTTGTACGATTTTTAGTAGAGAATTTCTTATTTCTGGTTTCATTTTATAAGAATCCCCTACTTTTTCCCAAATTTTAGAACTGAGTTTATCTTTTACCTTAAAGCTTGATATGATTTTTTTATTATCCATATACTATAAATACAACAAACTATAACTATGACAGTTTGCGGTATTTATAGTTTCTAGATATATTTTTAGAAAAGTAAGAACCTTGGCTTTCTGCTTTTCTCATTTGTGTGAATATTTTTATCGGTACTTTTGTATATGAATATTTTCCTCCTTTTTTAAACTCAACAATTAATTCCTCAGTTTCTGTGTTATATTCACTTCCTTTGAGGTTAGATGAATCATATTCATTTATGATTAATTTACCTGATACTTTTTCTTTTTTTACTCCCATTATCCTACTGGTGGTTGGTTCATTGGATTTTGGTCTGGTGCAACCGGTGTTGTATTCCTTTCTATTTTTTGTAAGGATTGATTCATCTGGTTAAATAATAATGACATATTTTTCACCTGATTATTAAGTTGTTCAATTCTTTCTTCTAATACTAATACTTTCATTGGGTTTTGTTGGAAGTGTTTAACTCTGTTCACCAAATCCTCTGGTGTTCTAAAATCTCTAGTAGGTAACCATATTTCTTCCTGCATTACAATAGTTGGTGTCATAGCTAAACCGGTAACTCTTATCAACTCATTCCATTCTTCTTGGTTTTCACCTGTTAATATTTCTTCGTATTTGATTTCATTCGAATCTAATACTTCCTTTACTCTTTTACAGTAGTGACATGTTGGGTTTGTATATATTTTCATAATATTTTTTTTTTAAACTTAAAAATTAAATTTGTTAAAGGAAACCTTTTAGAGAATTCCTTTAACAAATATATTTATTTTACCTCCTCAAAGTCAACATCAGTTGCTTTAGATTCTGTCTCAGGTTGCGTATCTTCATTTTGTGTTTCTTGATACATTTGTTGTGAAACTTCTTGCCATTTAGTATTCATGGATTCCATTAACTCATCAATTTTTACTAAATCTTTTTCTGTGATAGCTTTTCTAAGGTCGGTAACTAAAGATGTCATTTCTTCTCTACTACCTTCATCAATCTTATCTTCATTATCTTTTAGTTGTTTTTCTGTTTGGAATGCCATACTATCAGCTTGATTTATTTTATCAATTTCTTCACGTTTTTTAGCGTCTTCTACAGCATTTGATTCAGCTTCTTTTTTCATTCTATCTATTTCATCTTCAGATAAACTACTGCCAGATTCAATTTTAATGTTTTGTTGTTTACCCGTTCCTTTGTCTAAAGCTTTAACATCTATAATTCCGTTTGCGTCAATATCGAAAGTAACCTCAATCTGTGGGATTCCTCTTGGAGATGGTGGTATGTCTGTTAGTTGGAATCTACCTAGTGTTCTATTATCTGTCGCCATAGGTCTTTCTCCTTGTAATACATGGATGTCTACCGCTGGTTGGTTATCCGCCGCTGTAGAAAATATCTGTGACTTAGAAGTTGGAATTGTTGTATTGGACTCAATTAGTGGTGTCATTACAGCACCCATAGTTTCAATACCTAATGAAAGTGGAGTTACATCTAATAATAGTACATCTTTAACATCTCCCGCTAATACACCACCTTGTATTGCTGCTCCCATAGCTACTACTTCGTCTGGGTTTACACCTTTAGATGGTTTTTTCTTAAATAATTTTTCTACCGCTTCTTGGATTGCTGGGATTCTAGTTGACCCACCGACTAATAGGATTTCATTAATATCTGTTACTTTTATTCCAGCATCTTTAATCGCTTTTCTACATGGTGTTAAACTTTTTTTAACTAATTCCTCCACCATTGATTCGAATTTAGCTTTAGATAATGTACGGACAAGGTGTTTTGGTCCACTATTGTCTGCTGTAAGGTATGGTAGGTTGATTTCTGTTGTTGTTGAGTTTGATAATTCTACTTTTGCTTTTTCTGCCGCCTCTCTTAATCTCTGTAAAGCTGAAGCATCGGTACTTAAATCCATACCATTTTCTGTTTTAAACTCACTCAGTAACCAATCTATGATTTTTTCATCAAAGTTGTCACCACCTAGATGAGTGTCACCGTTAGTGGACATAACCTCAAATATGCCGTCACCAATTTCAAGAATAGAAATATCAAAAGTACCACCTCCTAAATCATATACAGCAACTACCTTATCTTCATTTTCGTTTAATCCATATGCTAATGCTGCAGCTGTTGGTTCGTTTATAATTCTTAACACATTTAGTCCGGCTATTTCCCCAGCTTCTTTTGTTGCGTTTCTTTGTTCGTCATTAAAATAAGCTGGTACAGTAATTACAGCTTCAGTAACTTTAGTCCCCAAATAGTCTTCCGCTGTTTTTTTTAGATTTTGTAAAACTACAGCAGAAATTTCTTGTGGTACATAAGATTTATCACCCACCTTAACAGTTACCATGTCTTTATTACCTTTAACAATATCATAAGGCATTTTTTTAGCTTCTTTACTAATTTCACTAAATTTACTCCCTATAAATCTTTTGACTGAATAAATTGTATTTTTAGGGTTTGTAACTCCCTGTCTTTTAGCTGGGTCACCCACAGCCCTATCACCTTCTTTATACGATACTACAGAAGGGGTGGTTCTTTTACCTTCTGAATTTACAATTATTACGGGTGAACCCGCTTCTACCACCGAAACACACGAATTCGTGGTTCCTAAATCAATTCCAATTACTTTTCCCATTTTTATTAATTTTCTTTTATTTTATTTGTTTATGAAATTATTTTCATTACTTTTGTATTACAAATAGTATACCAAAGTTAATAAACTATAATTTAAATGTCAAACCTGACATCACTAGTGACATTGTGTCAGGTATTGATTATTATAAGAAATATAGTAAATTTAAATAAAAAAAATATGATAGATTTTAGTGCAGACTCAGAGATGGGTGAAATTAGTGGGAGTGAAAGACCCGTAGAACCACAAAGTGATAATGGAACACCTATATTGGATAATTTTTCAAGGGACTTAACCTCTTTAGCCTCTCAAGGTAAATTAGACCCTGTAATAGGTAGAGATGATGAGGTTAAAAGAATAGTTCAAATATTGGCACGTAGAAAAAAGAATAACCCTGTTTTAATTGGTGAACCTGGTGCTGGTAAAACTTCTGTTGTGGAAATGTTAGCTACTATGATTCACAAAGGAGATTGTCCTAGAAAACTTTTAGGGAAGAGAATTGTTTTATTAGAACTATCTTCTTTAGTGGCGGGCACCAAATATAGAGGTCAATTTGAGGAGAGAATGAAAGCAATTATAGATGAATTACGTGAAAATAAAGATGTTATAATTTTTATAGATGAAATCCACACCGTTGTGGGTACTGGTAATTCTTCTGGTAATTTAGACGCTGCCAATATTTTTAAACCACCATTGTCTAGAGGTGAGGTTCAATGTATTGGTGCTACAACATTAGATGAGTATAGAGAAAAGATTGAAAAGGATGGTGCTTTGGAAAGGAGGTTTCAAAAAGTTATTATCGACCCACCTAGTTTAGAAGAGACAATAGAAATTTTAGAAAATATTAAACATGTATATGAAAATCACCACAATGTTAGTTATGATAAAGAATGTGTGGAATTGTGTGTTAAGCTAGCAGACCGTTATATTAGTGATAGAGCTTTTCCAGACAAAGCGATAGATGTGATTGATGAGGTGGGGTCTATGGTACAAATAGAAATTAAAACCCCTAAGTATATAGAAAAACTTAAGGCGGAAATAGACGACCTTAAGGAAGAAAAAATTTCTGTGGTAAAATCCCAAAACTATGAAAAAGCTGCTGATTTAAGAGATACCGAACGTAAGTTAATTAAGAAATTAGAGGACTATACGACTAAATGGGAAAAGAAACAATCCCAAAATAAAATACCTATTTCAGTAGAAGATGTAATGCATGTAGTATCCAAGATAACTAAAATACCTTTAAGTAGGATGAATCAAAATGAAAAAAAGAATTTACTTAATTTAGATAAACAATTAAAAAAATCAGTTATAGGACAAGATGTGGCTGTTAATACTATCGTAAAATCAATACGTAGAAATTCTGTAGGTATCAAAGAGTTGGATAAACCTATTGGTTCTTTTATTTGTTTGGGTCCTACTGGGGTTGGTAAAACTCATTTAGCTAAAAAACTTGCTGAGTTAATGTTTGGGTCTGAGGAATCTATGATTAGAGTGGATATGTCAGAATACCAAGAAAAGCACTCAGTATCTAGACTAATCGGTTCACCTCCAGGATATGTTGGTTATAATGAAGGTGGTCAATTTACTGAAAAAGTTAGATTAAACCCATATTCCTTAATCTTATTTGATGAAATAGAGAAAGGTCATAGAGAAATATTTAATATTTTGTTACAGATTTTGGATGATGGTTACGTTACTGACGCGTCAGGTAGAAAAATTAATTTTAGAAATACTTTGATAATGATGACATCTAATATAGGGGTTAAAAAATCACAGGATTTTAGTAGTGGTTTAGGTTTTAAAACTAAAGCTACAGAGCAAACCGATAAGGAACGTATCAGAACTATAATATCAAAGTCACTGAAGAATACTTTTAACCCAGAATTCTTAAATCGTTTAGATGATATTATTATCTTCGAGGAGTTAGATGAAAAAAGTATTAAAAAAATTGTTAAAATAGAATTATCTAGTTTGACTAATAGACTCACAGAAAAAGGTTATGATATAAAATTTGGTCCTAGTGTTAGTGACTATATTTGTAAAATTGGATACGATGAAAAATTCGGAGCTAGACCACTTAAAAGAGCCATCCAATCTGAGGTAGAAGATTTTATAGCGGCACAAATTCTTAAAAATACTATATCGGAAAATAGTAAGTATACTATTAGTTATGTTAAATCAACTGATAAGCTTAAGGTGGTTGATAAACCATAACCTTATGATATTTATAGCCGATGAAATTTATAATAACACAAAAACAATCGGTACGTCTTATTAAAGAAGCGTTAGGTGTCCCTAAACCTATTGAGTTTTGGGTGGACACCTTTTCTGCTTTGGTTAAAGATGGTTTAATGATGTTATTGTCGTCGGAAGATAAAGAGGTTTTTTTTGAGGGTGGGGACGTACAAGATAAAGCTGTATCTTTAGGATGGAATAGTCTTAATAAAAATTTTTCTGATTTTCCTTTAGCTGAACCACAACTTAATCTACAAATAGAAATAGTTCCAGATAGTGTTATTAGAAATGGTGGTGATTATATTATGAACGCATCTTTTAATACTGAAGACATTAGTTTAAGGGACGCTACCTTTGAAGAGGGTAGAACTCTTCCTTTGTTGGTGGGTGGTACTATTAATATTGAACTTAGGATTCCCGAGTCATCTTATGAAAATGGTAGTTTTGTAGAACTTTTTGATACGGATATTAAACCTTACGCTGAATCAGTTTTATTTCACGAATTAACACATGTTTATGAGTTTTATAAAAGAATTTTGAGTAATAGTGCTACACCTAATTTTGAACAAGTGGCTAACCTTACCCAGATGTTAAATAAAATGGGTGCTGTTGATGATTGGGATGAACTTATGTTTCTTATTTACCTACATCTTTCTTTTGAGTTGAATGCTAGAGTATCGGAAGTTTATGGTTTGGTTAGAAATAAAAATATAAAATCTAAAGAAGAGTTCATAGATTTCCTTAAAAGTTCTAGTGCTTGGTCATACGCTAAACGACTTAAGAACTTTACTACAGAAAATTTCATAAAAGATTTTGATGTACCACAAGAAACTATAGACCGTATAAGAGAATATGATGGTAAAGAAACACCTATAGAAGAAATTAAAGACATTGTACTATCACAATTAATACAAAACTGGTCAACTACCTATCAAGACTTTTTAAAAGATTTTTCGGCTGACGAAACTCTAAAAATACCTAACTTATCACCAGAAGTTATCTCCACACCAAATAATTTTTTAAAGTTTTGGGAGAAAAGGTTTAATAAAGCTGGTGAAGATTCCTTACGTAAAATTTCTAGATTATATTCTTTAATTTAGTTTGGTGGTTTAATATTTTTTTCTTATCTTTGTAGTATGAAATTAGAAAAAGCAAGAAATATAGCCCTTAGATTAATGAGACAACATGGTCTTTCTGATTACACTTTTAAGTGGGACAGAGCAGTTCGTAGATTTGGTTGCCACAATGGTAGATTAAAAACACTTTCACTTTCTAGACCTATGACAAAACACGAAACTAACGAAAAAAGAGTAATTAATACTATTCTTCATGAAATTGCACATGGACTAGATTATAAAAACAGAGGGTATTCAAATCATGATGCCGAGTGGAAAAGAGTAGCTAGGTCTATTGGTTGTAGTGGTGAAAGATGTAGTAGTGGTTCTGGTGTTGATAAGTCTCAATTTATGAAATGGGTAGCTACATGCCCTAGTTGTGAAAGAGACGTTTATTACGCAAGAAAAACAAAAGTAGAAAAAGCATGTGGTAAGTGTTGTAAAAAACACAACAATAACAAGTACACATCAGAATATAAGTTTAACTGGGAATTAAACCCCAAAGTTGTAAAATATAAATAATGGAAAAATTAGAATATAAAATAAAAAATGGACCTAGGGTAGAATCTGTAAATGAATTTAAACTTAGTGATGGCACTAAAATAGCTATGTTTCAAGGATTTAGAGGTTCTTATCCAGAATTGGACTTTATTGTAAAATATAAAGAGATAACAAATAGATTGAGGACCCCTTCTCATACTCATTGGATTGTGGACTTACTGGTTAAAGCGGAATTCAACAAAGAAATGGTTAGAGACTTTGTTCAGAAGTATTTGGACTTATATGATGTTATGGTTCCTTTTGAGACTCAGGAAAGTCGTAATAACTACCAACTACAGTATGTGGGAGGGTCTCTAACAGACTTTCAGGGTATAGATGGTTGTGGGTATCTAAGTGTAGAGTTTCTTTCTAGTATCTTAGAATTATTCATTTTATGTGAGAAGAGGTCTGATGATGCGTTTATGTTTAAAGGTTTATTACAATTAGTAATTGACTTCTGTGATGGTAAAAGAGATTACTATCAAGTGGTAGGTTACTCTAAAAGAGTTTAATATGAAAGAAAAATTAAAAGAATTGTTATCAATACCAACTAAGACTTGGGAAGAAGATAGGTTAATAAATTATCTTATATCACATTTTGAAAAAATGGGATATGATTATGAAAAAGATGATTTAGGAAATTTATATGTAACTAAAGGAGTTTCTGACTACTACCCTTTAGTTTTAGCTCACACAGATAGTGTTCACGATATAGTAGAAATGGAAGTTAGAGAAGAGTATTTACCTAATTCACAAGGTGAAAGTAAACTAGCTCTTAAAGCTTACACAAAAGAAGGTGGGTTACCAACAGGTATTGGGGGTGATGACAAAGCAGGTGTTTTTATATGTTTACAATTATTGGAGAAATTTGATGTGATTAAGGGATTTTTTCCAGTCGCTGAAGAAACTGGGTGTCACGGAAGTAGAGGTGCTAACGAAGAATTTTTTAAGAATGTGGGTTACGCCATACAATTTGACTCTACTGAAAATGATACCATGTCTCTTTCTTTAATGGGTGTTCAATTGTTTGAACAAAAATCTGAGTTTTTCAATAAGACTCGTAATATAATTTTAGAGCATGGTTTTACTGAGTGGAGACATCACCCATATACTGACACTATGGTTCTTAAAGATAAATTTAATTTTGCTTGTTTAAATTTTGCTGCGGGATATTACAATTATCATACTTCTAACGAATATGTTATCGTAGAAGATGTAAAAAATTCTATAAAGTTAGGTGAAAATGTTATAGGTAAGTTAGGTAATTCTTTTTACGAATTTAAGTCTACTGAGAAAGAGTCTGATTTTTGGTTTGACTAGCAATCCCTTCTATCCAGTCTGCAACAGGTTTATAAACATAAGTATTCTCATCACCTAATATATTTGTAAAGTCCTCATACTCAACAAAACCCTTTTCTGCATTAGCTTTAAAGTCTATTTCTGGGTATAAACCTAATTTCCGTAAATCATTTATTATATCTGCAAGTATACCACCTAACCAAACACTCATAAAGTTATAATCACTCATCTGACTAACTTTTCTTTCTAGTGGTTCTCTCCAATTTTTGTCTAAATAATTTAAAAGGTAGAAATCCATTTTTTCCTGACTCATACCTTCAGTTAATTTTTCTTCTTTTAAAAGGTCATCTAAAA
>Ga0209232_1001784_pt1 | contig 11260 bp, 15 predicted proteins | sample ETNvirenome_2_60_FD_184066 | JGI IMG/M metagenome (GOLD analysis project Ga0209232, IMG submission 184066) | Marine viral communities from the Pacific Ocean - ETNP_2_60 (SPAdes) (version 2) | ecosystem: Environmental > Aquatic > Marine > Oceanic | place: Pacific Ocean | collected 2013-06-22
TTCAACCTCTTGACCTGCTCCTTCTGGGTTTATAGGACCATGTATACAATCTACTGGGCATACAGCTACGCAGGCTGTATCGCAAGTAGCTTCACATGGTTTACCTATAATATAACTCATATAGCACTTTTTACTGGTATATTATTATCTTTTTCAAACCAAACTTGAATAGATTTTCTAATAGGTGCATTTTTAGATAATATCGTAGTACTATGAGGTACTTTACCTGTCTGCATAACTGCTAAATTAGCATGAGGGACTAAAGTTTCAATCTTACCATTAATATAGTATTGAAATAAACCTCCATCTTGATAATTCCAGTTTTCATTCATATAAATTGTAAATACTGAAGAATAAATTTCATCTGCATGCCAGGGAATATAAGAACCTGGCCCCCAGTAGTAATAGTATATACCGTCTGGGTGTCTACCTATGAGATGGTAAATATTATTTTTGATAAGTTGGTAATGTGTATCTTTAGTTTCTAGTGCTTTTATCTTTATTGGCTTACTAAACTCAGTAACTGTTTCACCCCAAGTTTTATTATCCAATAATGGCATATGATCGAATGAATAGTTCATATCGTTTATAATATCACTATATTGACTTTCATCGAAAAATTTATCTATTAAAAATACACCTTTACTACTCATACCTAATTCTTACCTACTGACATAACTCTTTTCATAAACTCATTTAAAGCTTCTTTTTGAGGTTTACCTTCTTTAATAAGCTTTTCAACCTCTAAAGCTCCTTCTATATTAGACATTAGTTCTCCTATAACATCAAGCTCTTCATCTTTAATTCCTCTTGCATCACATAAATCTTCTAATACATCTAAAGTTTCAGTTAAATAATCTTGATCGTTTTCCTGTATAAAATTACTTAATTGCTTAATTAACGGTAATCTCATTCTGGGAAATGTCTATTAATAGTTTCTAATACATCTTCAGCTTCAGCTAAAGCAGATATTGCTTCAATTGCGTTTTTATAAAAATCTTCAGTTGAATGATCTCCTATACCTGCTTTATCTTCAGTTAATAATTCTAAAGATAATAACGCTTTTTCTCTTCTAGCTTGAAATTCCTTTTCAAGCATAGATATAGTTCTATATTTTGCCATTATTTACTTAAATATTCAGCTACTCCTTCTCTAGATTCTTCCATCGCGTCTTTACCTTTACTCCAATTAGCAGGACAAACTTCGCCATGCTTATCATTATGGGTTTTAGCATCTATAAGTCTAAGTAACTCATCTATATTACGACCTAAAGGCATATCGTTAACTGACTGATGATATATTCTACCGTTTCCATCAATTAGATAGGTAGCTCTATAAGTAACTGATTCATCATCAAGAATATTAAGTTCTTTAGATAATCTTCTAGTAGTATCAGATAATAGAGGAAACTCTACTCCTTCGACACCACCGTTTTCTTTAGGTGTATTTAACCATGCAAAGTGTACCTCTGCAGTATCACAAGAAGCTCCAAATACTTGGTAACCTCTATCATTAAAATCTTTCAGTTTAGCCTGAAAAGCATGTATTTCAGTTGGGCACACGTAAGTAAAATCTTTCGGGTACCAAAATAATACAGTCGGTGTTTGTGGTTTAGATAAGTTAATTGTTAACTCATCACCATCGGCGTTTATTGCCTTAACATCTACATATGGAAATTGACTTCCTACTCTCATAATTTATTTTAATTTATTAAACTTCTCTTTGATCTTCGAACGCTATAATATGCGGTCTCCAAGTCATTCTATATCCATTATCTCTTACCCAATCAAATAAAATAGGGTAAGATTTATATAATGCTTCTCTAGAATCTCCAGCAGGCATAAACCAAACTTTTTCTCTAGGAACATCTAATTCATCTATACAGTTCATTATTTCTTCTAAAGCACCTTCGTCTCTTCCATCCCAAACTGGTTTAATATGAAAATCTTTATGATACGAAATACTTTCTTTTATAGCATTATAATTTAATCTAAATTTATTATGCTGTTTAATCATCCTTTCGTCAGTTATCTTACCTTCAGGCGTTTCAACACCCAAAACAGGTACCGAATTACTAAACTTCGGACTGATTGATAATAAATTAATAGGATAATCAGTAGGTAAAAAATGACTACCTTCAGTCTCGATAGTAATAAAGATATCTCTTTCATTAGCAAAATGAGTTAATTCGTTTACTAACTTTTTATGCATAGTAGGACTACCTCCTGTTAACATCATTTCTGATATATGAGGATTCTTATCATACATTGCAATAATATCGTTGAAAGTAAATTTACCTTTTTCAGGATGTATAGAAGTATACCAACTATCACACCATCCTCCTTCACCAAAGTAGCATCTATGAGTACACCCAGTAGTTCTAATAACTACAGTAGGGTATCCTGCTCTTGATCCCTCAGATTGAACGGCAGTATAGATTTCTACAATAGGTAAGTTCTTATCGTAATCCTCTATTCTACCTAGGCTCATAGACGGCTGAATTTTTATCGTGTTCCCTAAATTCTACTTTAGCTATGCTAACTCTCCCGTTAGTCTCTTCCTTAATAAATGGATTAACCTTATCATATACGTACTGAGCAAATCTTTCTGCTCCAGTAGCAGGTACAACTCTTACTTGAGCTACTCCTGCTTGATCCATTTTAAGAAAAGATTCCTTATACGGGTCATCTTCAGCTACTATAAAAGTATGGTCAAACATATAGTTAAACCAATCACTAGGAGACTTGCCATCTATTGTACCTTTTGCTCTTTTCATTCCACCGAAGTCCCATACCCAGTTTCTTTCATCTAATTCTCCTTCAAACCATAATTTAAAGGATACTCCATACCCATGTAAATACTTACAGTGAGTAGTTTCAGCTTTCCATTGACGGAATACAGTTGAGTAACCGTCGAATACTTTTGTTGATTTAAAATCTGCCATTATACTAGTTCTTCAATTATACCTACTATTTCTGATAATATAAGTAAAATAGCTGAGACTACCAAATTAAAAGGTATAAAAATATACCCTAATATTCGAATGCCTGATTTAATAAATGAAACTATTTGATGCTTTCTTGCATCAGGATAGTTTACTGCTGTTGGGGGTGTTTCGGGTTTTGATAAACGATTGTAGAGATACTCTTCGTTTTTCATTTTTCGAGAATCTACATCATAAAGATCGTTCTCGATTTCTTTTAAATCTAAATCTGTCATTTAAGTGTTTTTAAAGTGGTGCTACGACACTATAGTCATTTGTTTATATAAATATAAGAAAAAAAATTTAAACTACCAACTAATAAGTAATAGTAAATGGTAGATCGAAAGTTCCTTGGATTTCGAACTCTTGTTCCTTACCGTATGGGTTAAAAAGTACATTATAAGAATCAGTCTGTAATGACCTACTACCAGATATAAATTCAGTTGGGTTATGTAAACTTGTTTTTCTAGATTTTTCTAATAATATTCTTTTTACTTCTGCTGGGGTGGCTAATGGGTTAGCTTGTAATATTAATGCTACTACTCCTGCTACTTGAGGTGATGCCATTGAAGTACCAGATAAAGTAGAATACCAACCTCCTACTCCATAACTATAACGTACTCTACCACCAGTTGTTGCCCCACATGAATTAATATAAGAACCAGCTGCATAAATATCAACTCCTGGTCCGTGATTGGAATACGTTGCTCTCATATCATTACTTCCTGTGAGTAAATTATCTATGGCACCAACGTTTATAGCACCAGTAGCGAAAGGAGATGAACCTCTATGATAGTATTTCCATGTAGTATTTCTTATTAAAGCTTGATTGTTATAATCAGTACCCCCACTTACGTCTATTTTATGATTATCGTTTGAAGATGCAATAACTACATGAACTCCTTCATCTAAAAGCTCTTCCACATCAGTATCTACAGATGTAACTCTAACAGGATGAGACCAAGTTCCTAATGCTCCTATATTAGGTGCAAAATCATTTAAACCAAAGTTTCTAAGATCCCCTCCATAACTTGCTTGAATAGTAGAAGAAGCATAATAAGTACCTCTGTATCTAACAGCATAAGCAGTAGTACCACCAGCAAAAGTAGCTGAATATCCCCAAGACATATTTACCACAGTAGGTCTTTTAACGCCAGTTTTAGGATCAGCAGGTTTATCTCTATGCCAAAGCTTTATAGCATCAAAGCAGTTTGTAACACTAATTCCTGTACCACTATCTCCTGAACCTTCTAGACCGTTTATTTTCAAAGAAAAAATTCTAGCTCCTTTAGCTATACCGAATCTACTACCTGCGGCAATACCTGCTACATGAGTACCGTGGCCGTCGTAATCTCTATCATGATTATCAGATTGAGTAAAGCTCAAACCTGATTCTGTAGCCCAATCAATAGATTGGTACCTACTAGATAAGTCTATATGAGTTCCTTGAACTCCTGAATCTTGTATTACTATATCTACACCGGTTCCATCTAAGTTATAAGTATATTGTCTATTAGACGTATCATAATTAGCTGGTGATATACTGTGAAGAAGGCCCCAATTAGAACCAGTAGCACTATTTGCTCTAGTAAACCCATCTTCAAAAATAGCTGCTGGGGTTATTTGAATATCGTCTCTATATTCAGGAGGTCTTTCTACTTCTACTACGTCAGGATGAAGTTTTATTTCTTCCACTTCTTCTTCAGTAAGTAAATACCAAGTTTGCCTGTATGATGCTTCTCTTCTATCAGCAACTGATACCTGTCTATTAGGAATACCATCTTTATTGGTAATGGTTTCCATATCATTCCAAAAATTATCGTAATTTGCCCCTTTTCGGAGAATTATATTATAAATCTCCTCCATATTTTAAACTCTATTCCAACCAGTAGATCCTGAACCGTTATAAATGTAAAGTTGTGCAGGACTTCCTGAAGTAATTAATGATCCTGTAGCCGAAAGAGTTGGTGCAGGATTTGAAGGCTGTAAAGTAAGTACTTGAGACGCACTTATAATATGGGCATTAGTAGTTAAGTTAGAAGCTGTAACGTTACCTAATATTTCTATACTACCAGAATTAACGTAAGTATTACTTCTTACAATTAATGAGCTGGATACGTTACCAATAGTAATACTATCTCCGTTAAAAGCCCCTAGTTGAAGAGTATCGGCGTATAATAGACCTAATGATGAGCTATTTGCTAGTCTTTCAACAGATAAATTTGCTAAATTATTACTACTAGAACCTATAGCTCTGAACTGAACTCTGCTATTATTTTGAGTAAATATAGTATTTCCATTTCTAGAATCTATTACACTACCTGTAAACGTTGTTGAACCAGATATTATTAACGAATCTTCAAAAGTAGATGTACCTTCAAATTTATTATTTTCGGCAAGTACAGCAAAAGAAGATGTATCAGAGTTCTGTATTAAAGAACCTGTACCATTATCGTCAATTAATTTTACCCAAGCTCCATTATGAGCATAATAAGATGCTCCTTCAGCATGAACGTGAGCAAACATTCCGTGATATGTAGTAGCACTAGGTAGAGCTGCTAGATTATCATAATGGAATCTAATTTTATTTCCTTTAGCATTTGAATCTAAAGTACCGGATATAATTTGATTACTACTAAAAGTATTACTACCTGTAGATGCTAATGAAGCAGTTGCTATAGTTAAGTTATTAACTGTTGCGTTAACTGTAGAAATATTAGTTGCATTAGTAGTAATTCTACTTGCAAAAGAAGATGAAGTAGGACCTACTATAGAACCACTAATCGATCCGGTAAAGCTACCGTTAAAATTACCTTCAAACGAACCTGAGAGTGAACCACTAAGACTTCCAGCCGATGCTGAAATAGCAAAACCTAATCCGTCCTTTAATGTTCCGTTATGATACTGAACTACTCTAGCGTAAGTATCTTTAATTTTATTACCCGTAAAATCTGCCATAATAATACTATATCTAATAAATAGCTAGAAGTTTTTATACGTAAAAGGATCTCTTTCTTTAAGTTGTTTTAATTTTCGCTTGTATTCTCTATTTCTTTTCCATTGAAAATACTTATTTTTAAAAAATTTAATTATATTCATATTTTTTTTATTAAAAAATTATTAATAACTAAGTAATTTATATCTGAATTTATAAATCTCTGTATAGCTTGATCGGGTGATATAGTAATAGTTTGATCTTTTAGGTTAAACGAGGTATTTAAAACTACAGGTATCTTAGACTGTCTACCTATTTCTTCTATTAGTTTATAATAACGTAAATTTTGGTCCTTCGTTACAGTCTGTACCCTGCAGGTACCGTCTATATGAGTAGCAGCAGGTAAAAAATTAACTTTAGCTCTTACTACTTGATTCATATGAGGAACTGATTCTTTCATATCAAAGAATAAACTAGCTTTATCCTCTATTACCGAAGGAGCAAATGGTCTAAAACCTTCTCTTTTTTTAATTACATAGTTTAATCTTTCTCTCATTTTAGGATCTCTAGGAGAAGCTAAAATACTTCTATTACCTAATGCTCGAGCACCAAATTCCATTCTACCTTGAAACCATGCAATTATATTTTGAGCAATCAAAAGCTCAGCTACTGTGGAAAATAATTTTTCATCAGATAATTTAAAACTCATTATCTTATTTTTATACTTAGTAAGTTGCTTTTTAACGTAGCTATCGGTATATTCTGGTCCGAGGTAAGGACTAACTTTAGTATGAGAGTTTAAACAAGCTCCTATAGCTGATCCAGCATCTGAAGGTGCAAATGGTATAAAAACTGATTTAAAGTATTTATATGCAAGCACATTAGCTACTCCATTATAGGCACACCCTCCACCTAAACATAAGTTTTCTGAACCTGTAATATTTTTAGCTGTTTTTACTAATTTTAAGAACTGATGTTCATAAACTTTTTGTAATGCAGCTGCTAAATCTTTATGGTTTTGTGTTAATTTGTCTTCCGGAAGTCTAGGTGGTAGTTCTAGCAATCTACATAGACGTTCGTTAAACATTACTCTATCAGAATATTCCCAAGTAAAGTATTTTTGATTTATAGTATACTTATTGGAAGTATTTTCAAATACTGATAATAATTTAGAGTAGTAAACATTATAATCGCCGTATGGAGCTAGTCCCATTACCTTATACTCTCCTTCATTAGGTTTAAACCCTAAATATGCAGTAATAGTTGAATATAGCATTCCTAAAGAGTTAGGAAAATCTATAGATATTTTTTTCTCTATTTTACTACCTCTTCCGTGGGAGATAGTAGTTGTTTCCCACTCTCCAACACCGTCGACAGTGAGTATTGCTGAATCGCTATAATTACTAGTAAAATAAGCGAAAGCAGCGTGACTATAATGATGATCGTGATAATAGACTTTGCCGGTGTAGCCCATAGATTCGAGAATATCTTTCGGATTTTGGGACTTTTTGGATTTTTTATACTTCCTGTTAAGAAAAAACGTTCGGAAGGGTTTTTTAGCAAACGTAGTGCGGACTCTATCGTCTTTTTTTTCGGGGGTCTCATACCAATGTACTTCGTTTATATTATAAATAGATTTACCTGCCTTAGATAAGCACCATTTTATAGAATTTATAGGAAAACTATGATCATGTTTTATACCAGTAAATCTTTCTTCTTCAGCAGCTGCTACAACTTCACCGTTTACGATTATTGCTGCAGCGGAATCATGATAAAAAGCTGAAATACCTAATTGTACCATATTTAAAATTTTAATTTAGTAGATAAATAATCAGCCCATATTTGATGAGACTTAGCATTAGGGTGACCTCCTTTTTCTCTTCCACCTCCATTAGTAATACTATAATTTAAAAAAGTAACTTCTTTATCTACAAAGCTTGGAAAATTATTTAAGTTTATCTCATTAATATACGAATTATTAATATGACTAAGGTTATAATTATCACTAAATTTATTAGAGCCTTTTATAGAACCCCCGCTTTTAATATTTTGTATAACCTGTCCATCATCTATATTAAAGAAAAAATACTGATAATTTTTAGATTCAAATAGTAATTGAAGTAAGAGAGTATGATTGAAAAATTCTAAATTATCTTGTTTATTAGACTGTAAATACATATAATGAACTTCAGCAAGTTTATTTACTGCTACTTGGGTAGGGGTAATTTTACTCCATTTGCCGTCATTATAAAACTCTTTTCTAGCTATTCCACTCCATCCTATAATGAATATGGGATCTATTTTTGATAAATCGCTATCTAGCATAAACTCTAATGTAGTTCTTACTATAGCTTCGTTAGATTTACCATTATAGGCTAAATTGTTTACAGGAATATTATGTTTGACTGCTAAAAGATAAGGAAATGCTTGATCATTTCTTCTACTTAATTCATCCCCGTAAGTAAAACTGCATCCGTTAGTAATTAATAGTTTATTCATTTTCTGTATTTTATCCATAATCTTTCATAACTAAAATAACCTATGGTTTTTAAAACTGTATCAATACTGCCTACTGCTAAACCGAATTTCCAATCTCCAGAAACTGCCCATCCGGTAAGAATAGTAATAGAAGTAGCTATTACTCTCCATATAAGAGTTTTAATTAAGGTAGTTCTATAACTTGCCATTTTTTAAAGATAGTAAAAAAGTATCTAATATACTAATTATAATATAGTTTTTTTAACACCTATTTTTCTATCTAATCTGGAGCTTTGTTTGTATTTACTACTTCCTGATAGGTGTTTATATTCGTTTTTTACATTTAACTTACTATACCCAATACTATAGTTAAAATCATCAGCTACATTTCTCAAAAGAAGTTGACCTAAAAGTACTGAAAATCTAGGAAATGGGTCTAATTTTTCTTCCTCTTGCATTGCTACTTCTCTAATAGTACTGTACCTACTAATATAATCATTCATAAATTTTTCGTTAAAAAATTTCATTATACCTACATTACCAACTGTACCCGATTTAGGAGAAAAATTTAAAAGTTTAGAAAATTTAAATGGTTTAGATAATTCTCGTTCTATATTATACCACCATTCATCTATACTATCAAATCTTTCTAATATTAGATCGTAACCTTCTTCTATATTTAGTTTTTTAAATAGAAAAACATCAGGGTCAACTAAAACTTCATTTTGTTTTAATTTTGGAAGAGTCTGTATTTTCATATCATCTAAAAATCGAAAAGGAAGATAATCAATAATTTCAATCTCTATATCTAGTTCTTTAACAAATTCTAAAGTATAACTATCAGTATATAACTTTAGTTTATGAAATTTTGAGTTTAAATCTACTGATTTATATAAACACTCTAAAATAATAGGAAATTTTTTATGGTGTTGAACTTCAGCAAGTTCTAACAATTTTTTCGAAAAACAATAAACTAAGTTCCATTCTTTCATTATATAATAGGATAAGGTTGTTTTGAATTTATAATATGAAAATGTAATGAATATCTAGTTCCTTTCGTTAATTTATTTATTTTATGTTTAATAAATCTACCAAAAGTAAAAAGTTCCCCTATCTCTGACACTAAAGGTTTAGAATCTATAATAAACTCTCCTCCTTCATAATTTCTATTCAATTCTATCCCACCACTGAGTTCAGCATATGCATAATCGCCGTCGCGATGTTCATTCATAAAGTCCCCTGGATCGTATCTACACCCTCTAAATTCATCTCTTAGTCCTAATCCAGTAGGTAGAAAAGATTCTATTTCGTCGAATAACCATCCAAAGGCATTTCTATTAAAAATAGTACGAGTATAAGAACAATCCTTTTCAATAACTTTAACTGAAGGTAGTGTTTTTAGTTCGTGTAAAACTTTGTTAATACTTTCTTCTTTAAGTTTCATAGTATCGGTCTTTTTGTAAATTGTCTATATCTAAATATAGGATTCAATTTATCGTTAAGTTTACTATTATCTATATTTAAATTAAGACTTTCTATTATTTTAAGAGATTTTTTTCTATCTTTACCATATAGATCTTCATAATATATTATTGGTATTTTTAGTTTTTTAGAAATAATATCTACTACGGTAGTTTTAAGTTTAAACTTTTCTATATCAAATCTATCATAAAAAGGTTTTATATCATCTATATACCAACTGTCATGAACGTCTTTTTTATTAAGTCTTGATCTTAAATTAATATAACTTTCAAAGTGTTCTTGTAAGTTTCTCCTACTTAATAGAATTACTTTAGAATATTCTCTGTAAACTAAAGTTATAAAACTTTCGAAGTCTTCTCTATAGGATTCAGGTACTTGATTGGATACCATTTTTACTATATAATTACCATTTAAATTTAATGGATATTCATTTTGCTTTCTAGTCAAAAGTTCTTTAGGATTAGTATACGGCTCTGCTATTCTTTTAGAATTAGTTAACTCACAAAGGTTATTAAGTAATGATGTACTACCGCATCTAGGAGGAGAAACTATTAAAATTTTCATTATATTTTTTTTATAACTTTTGATGATATTAATTTCATTCCATTGATATTAGGATGACCTTGAGGATCTTTATTCAATTCACCATTACTATTTACTATACCATCTAACCAACCTTCAAACAAAGGATGAGTTGAATTATTAAACGAAACAAATCTATCTAGATCTAACTCATCTAACATAAATAAATTAGTAATACGTGAATCTAAAGGAAAATAATTAATAAAAACATAGTTAATTTTAAGTAATTTAAGATAATCTTGTAAAATTACCATATGATTTAAAGATCTTAAAGAAGCAGCAGGTTCTATAGGTAGCTGATTATTACAATATTCATTTGCAGGAGTACAGTAACGAAAATTTGTAAAATATGCAGGTCTTTTTTTATTAATATAGGTATTAGGTATTTTTAAATAAGAGTGCTCTGGAATTAAAGGGCTAATTAAGTTTCTACTATGACCACTCCACTGAATAAGACATAAATCGGGTAGTTTATTAGAATTTTTTAAGTAACGTAACGATTCCATAGTTTCATATAAAATAGAATCATTTCCTTTTGCATCACTAGCTTCACTAATTAGGTAATCGTTTTTATCTTGTATAAATCTTAAAAAATTTTTTCTATAGAATTGATCGTCTACATATTTAGACTTACTATAAGTAGTTAAAATATTTTTTTTTAAGAGCGACTTAGTTAAAAGATCTTTTTCGCTATTAATTATACTGGGGTCTTTATCAAAAAATAATTTAATTAGAAGAGGCCAACTTACTACTTTAATATCTAGATGGCATTTTGAATGTGAACATCCATTAACGTAAAT
>Ga0209232_1001785_pt1 | contig 11259 bp, 11 predicted proteins | sample ETNvirenome_2_60_FD_184066 | JGI IMG/M metagenome (GOLD analysis project Ga0209232, IMG submission 184066) | Marine viral communities from the Pacific Ocean - ETNP_2_60 (SPAdes) (version 2) | ecosystem: Environmental > Aquatic > Marine > Oceanic | place: Pacific Ocean | collected 2013-06-22
CCTGGACCCTGTTGGACTGTTGAACAATGGCGAGGTTGAACGCCCAAGACTTCCAAATTCCGCTTCGAGCAAGCGCCCGAGACCGCGTATGCTGTTCGAGTCGACGACGTTGGTATTGATGGTGACATTCATCCCACCACCGCCACCCATGCGCCGCGCCATTCCTTGGGTGGTCGTGCCGCTGTTGGGTACCACGGCTTCGCCAGCCTGGAGGAGAAAGGCGCCTGTGCGGTCAATGTGAGCGGTTCCCGTGTGCTTCTTCTTTGTAAACAAATTTCTTATGAAAAGTCCTGCTGCCTGTAACGGGTCGCCATCGCTTGCCATCACCGCTCCGCCGACGTTCCCGAACCTTTCCCTCAGTCGTTTACGCTCTTCTTCTCGTTTTTGCCTTTCTTCCCGTTTTGGGAAAAGTGCCTCTGCTATGGATTGCACAAACTGTTTTAACGCTTCAAATAGGATTTTTGGAAGCGTTTCAATCAATACAAAAGGCAATTCCACTATTAGTTGTGGAACTACTTCAAAGACCGCCTTGATGACGCCGCCGATAGAGGCCTTCAACGAATCAACAATTTCATCGGTTCCCATCTTCCCTATCGCCGCCAGACCGTTAACGAGACCACCCGCCGGCCCAAGCATACTCGTCAACGCAGAGAATGGATCCGACAGCACCCCCGTCAATCCCTCGGCCACCTTAAACGGCATTTCCTTCTGGGCTTTGAGTAGTTGTCTTTCCAGTTCCAAAAGGGAACCTTGAGCAACTAACAACCCATTTAGCGCTGCCGCCGCTTCTTCTGCTGCTTGGCTGTCTGCTGGTTTGCCGTCAAGCTGCTGCTGTGTTGCTGCGCCTGGAGCTACTCCGGGCCCGCGCTCTCTTCTTTTGTCAAGCTTCGACACCCTCAATTGTATTTTGCTAACCATGTCCTCAGCTTGTGTCGCAAAGCCACCCATGGCGATCAGTTCTTCTTTCGTGTCCGCCAACGTTAACAGCCTGCTTTCAAGTGCTTGCTGTTCCTCTTTGGATGGGCCAAGGCCAACAGCCCCAAGCACGTCACCGATCGACATTACCATCCCGGTCCACTTACCAGCGATGTCCACGATCGCCGCACCGACAGCCAAGAAGGCATCCAGCAGGAACCCCGCAAGCTTGACCGAACCAAGCAAGCCCCGCACAACACCGTCTGAAATTACGCGAGACATGACGCGCAAGCCGTCCGCGTTCTGATCTATGAATTCCAACATTGCGCGAAGCGTTTCTTTGGCGGTATCGAATAACCCCGCGTCCCCGATGTCCTTCTTGAATTTGAAAAATGAATCCTGGAGATTCGACAGCATACCGTCGAAAGTTAGAGCCAGCTTATCTGTACCTCCCGCAAAGATGCCCTTTGAATCGGTAAGGGTTTCCACCATAGCCTGTTGAAATTCTTGTACCGACATCTTCAGCGGGTCGATACCCTTCGCAAGCTTAACTTGCGCTCGCAGTGTTCGACCTCCCATTGTCTCGACTGCACCAGCTCCGAATTGGAACGCTCGACCAACCTCTGTCGCCGCAGATGCGAGATCCACCTTCATCGCCCCGGCAAAATCCATCACGAGCGGCAGCATCTCTTCAGAGTTTACACCCAGCGATCGAAGCCTAACTTCAGCCTCCATCAGTCCCGGCAATTCGAACGGGGTAGTCGATCCAATTTTAAATAGCTCGTCCAGTCTCTCCTTTGCGCCCGCTGCATCTTGCATAACTGTCGTTAATCGTGTCTCGAAAGCTTCCATTTGCGCGCCGGCTTCGATGCCACCGATCGCCAACGCCCGCAAAGGTTTAACCATTGCGCCGATTACACCCCTCGCAGCTTTGGCCGCAATGCCCATCAGGTGCAGCTTGCTGGACAGCTCAGTGTATTTAGTCGTTGCTGTGTTGGCTTGCTTTGCGGACTGGTCTGCAGCCTTGCCGACCTTCTTCAATGGGGCGGATGCGCCGTCTCGCATCTCAATCAGAAATTTGATGGTATTGCCCGCCATAGTCTACCCCTTCAGAACCACGACCGGCACCACTGGAATGCCGCCGTTATTGCTCATCCGTTCCATCATTTGCGCCGCCGTGGCGTCACGTTGTCGGTATACCTCAAGGGCCAGGCCCAACTCATAAGGAGACAACTCAAGCAATTCATGGGGTAGCCTTCCGAACATCTTGCCCAGTTCCCCGAGCACCAGAAGTGTCTCCACGTCGAAAGGATGCGAGCCGTTCGGCTGCTTCCTCCCCATCGGTGGAGAGTGACATGATACGGGCAAACAGCACATCGACGACGCCAGCCGGCAAACCACCGACCCACAGAAGCCCTTTGTCGGGATCTTCTTTCTTCTGGTCCATCACCAGCTTTAAATCGTCCCATTGCTCACCATCACCCACCGCAATGGTACCCGCGCAGACCGTGGCCTCCTGTAGTGTCGCCATCTCTCCCGCCTGCTTTGGGCTGATCCGATTCATTACCTCTTCGGCGCTCTGTTCTTTGTTGTCGTCTGGACTGGCAACTGCCAAGAATGCCACCCCGGCTTTCGCCAAATCGGCAGAGCAAATACGGCGGACCCGAAAAAACAGACCCGCCGCTTCTACCTCGTCGATCGAAGCGTTTTTGATTGCATGCAGAATGCTCATATTTCACCTTCCTATTTTGAGCGTTTTCTTAGTTGGCTGTGGCGCTGCTGTTGTCGTTCTTGACCGTCAGCTTGAGGCCTTCATTCGTGCCATCAGATTGCGCAATGAACGTCAGCGACTGGCGGACCACGTTTGCATCCGAAATCGGATCGGACGCCGCAGACAAATAAGCATTGTGCAATTCAATGTTAAATTCGCGAAACCCGTTAACGAAGGACAGCGTTGCGTTGCTTTCCACGTCGCTGATGAAGTCGGCGTACAATTGATCTTCCACTTCTACAGTCACCGACATCTCGATAGACTGGAAGTCCGACCGCAAAGGCTTTGCAGTCACCGACGATCCGAGATGCTGACGAACCGCAAGTGCATTGTTGACCGTCAAAGACATATCGATCAGGTCATACGTTGCGGAGTTCCACGATAGCTGGCCCGCGTGGCTGTGCAGAATGGGCGCATCGGTGGTGCTAAAGCTTGGAGTTCCCGCCGAGCCGCGTGGTGTAGCCGCTCCGGTCTCCCCGATGACGTCAAATTCGCAAGTCATCACACCACCCGCCGACACTGCAAACGTTCCCGAGTTCAATCGGCAACCTTCCAAGACTTCACTGGTTCCGGTTCCTCTGACGTTTTCAATGGTCAACCCGGTGGGAACATCATCGGCGATCGTGTACGTGTGTGTGTATGGCGCCGATCCGCCTGTCGTAGCAGACGCCCCCATCAGGTTGTGAAGTAGAAGCCCAATAGACTCATAAGACGCTTCGACACTGAAGCTGCCGCCCGCGTTATCGGATTGGACGTAGTGTGATCGCCGCATAGCGCCCGCGCTGCCGACTCGTAGTGTGGGCCGTGGTACCTTCTCAATTGTCCGCGTCAAGCTTGACGAGATCAACGGTCTCCAGTTTGTTCTGGATACTGCTGTGCCATATGTGGACTCGACTCCGAAGCCGATGGCGGAATTTCTGCCGTGATAAATTGATGCCATGATAATGCTCCGTGGGGGTTATTGTGGTTCTGTCACGTCACCGACCCGGATGGTGCATCTGAAATCCAAGACGCGCCCCGTGGTGGTAACGACTGTTAGAATTGCGACGTAGTTGGACCCGCTTGCGCCACCCTTGATAGTGGTGCGGATTGCGTTGCCAATCTTCCGAATTGATGTGTTGTCCGACATCGACGCCTGCGCCTGTCCGCCTGCCTGGACTTGATAGCGGACGTTGTCGACGCCTTCCAAGCTTTTGCGGTTGTTGTACGGCACCCGACGACGCGCAAGCACCCGCGACAAATCCCACCAGATGTAAACATCCTCAGTCGATGCCTTGGCGATCTGTGTACGTGGGTTCGTCGCCCCTATCTCTTCTGGTCGACATGCGATAACTGGAGCGGACCCAGAACCAGGAAGGCCCGTTTCAATGTATCCGGTCTTTGCTGATGACACTTGAAACGCTGTCTGTGCGCTCGCTGCGTTTGCTTTGCCCCAATACACATAGAACGCCAGACCGGCCGCCGTGCTGGATGCGACTGCGTTGTCAATGTGAATCGTGCCCGTGTTGGCTGCATAATCCCACGATGCGAGCTTGAACGTCGCAAGGTTAAACCCATCGGGCAACGTTACATACACGTCGTTCCCGCTCGAATCGACCACATCCCAGAACTCAGGGAAATCGATGGGGATCACTACTTCGACATCACACGGATTCGATCCGCCGTGGTTATCTACCAGTATGGACGCCCGGTGGCTGAAGTCTTTGTCATACCATGAAGCCACTAAGCACCCCCGGTTTCGGTGTAATCAATAGAACAGATCAGCACCGCAAGACCGAGACCCGGCCGATCCAACTCATGCCCATCGAAAGCAGACGCGGAGATCTCCAGGTCTCGAACGTTGCCGCCCAAACTCCGATCCGATTCAAGCGCCCGCATGATGTCGTCTTGAAGATCCAAGGCATCGAGAAGAGCGGTGCCCGGTGCGCTGGATGTTGCCGCCGTCCATGCTTCAATTTGTACGCTCATGTTTCGATCGTACCGTGTGAGCACAGTGCGCCCCGCTGCTTGCGTTGTGGTGATCCCGTTGGGGTAGATGTAGCAACCTGGCAACCGATGAGGTGCGAACGTTTCCCCAATGACCACCTGGTCAGACCCAGACAGATCCGCCGTGTACGACCCCGACCCGTTGACCGTGGCGATCTGTGTCTTGATCTGGTTGAGTATGGTCCTTTCAAGTGCCAAGATTCACGCTCCGCATAGCGTTCCGCAAGTTCACCGATATAATTCGCGGGAGTCTCTTCTCTGCTACCTTGCGCGACGGTTCCAAGAATGGCCGTTTTTTGATCTTCACCGACTTCACCAGCAGGTACCACGGAACCATCGAAAACTTGTGCACCAGCATCCCACGGTCACCGGATAGCGGCACAAAGTCAAAAACGTCGTGCGCTTCTCCGCCTTGCATAATCGCCGACATAAACCGATCCCGGCCGGTCTTCGTTGTTGCCGGTCCATTCGGGAATGGAATCCGCAGGAATTTACCCTTCTTGGGTGTGATGACGTTGCGACCGTCACGGGTTTGTCCGGTCTCATGCATTGCCGCGTATGGTACGCGCTTGGATCCGGCTTGGATACCCGCCCGCACACCGCCGCGTATTTCTCGAACGGATGGCTTGATCGACTGTCGGAGCTTGCCGCTTCTCACGTTTAACGGGTTCCCCGCTGTCGTTCGTAGCTTGGCACCTCGCTCCATGATTAAGGCCAGATCGTGCGCCGTGTGCAGTAGAGCGTCACCCATGGCGCCGGTTCTCACGGCCTCTTTCAGCCGATCCCGGAACTCTTCGATCGTCATGGTTGCCATTCAACCCACCCAAATTGCGCCGGCTTGGCGGTACGGGTTCAACGCTTGGCGCACTTCCGGCAACAGTTCCAAGCCCATCACAGTGATGGACCCGCCGCCCTGGCTTACACTCTTGCGGCCTACGTGGTCCCGGCCTTGGAACCAGTGGGCAACCTGTAAACCGGCCGCGTGTTTGATGTCTTCGGGGATTGTAGAGAATCCAATGACCGCCGCTACCTTGATCGCTCGGCGGGTTGTGCTCCAATACCCGTGGCTGCTTGTGTCGGTTAGTCGAATCAATGACTCATCACTGTATAATTCGTAATCAGTCGCAGCTACCAGATCCGCCGATGAATACAGCCGATCGTCGCTGTCGTGTATTGATGTGATGGATAGCACCGGAGCATACGGTAACCGAAGCTCCTGACCACCGGGACCATCCATGTAAAGGGTAATCGTTTGATCTTCGAGCGATGCAGCCGCGCCCGCGCTGGCTGGAGGAAGGCCGAGATATGAGGCAAAAACGGCATCGGCACGGCTCACAAGGGTCGACAGTGTGCTGTCCTCCCCGGAGCCAGTGATCCCGCGCACATACAACCGTGCTTCTGATGCCGTCATAATCGCCACAGATTAGCCCTCTACCGCTTTTTTCTTGGCTTTGGTGGTCTTACCCTTCTTGAGCCAATCGGGGGCTTCTACGCCCTCTGGAAGCTCCAGGTCGCGAGACTCACCCGCTGTCCAGTGTACGCCGTTTGGGAACTCGCCCCGCTTGCTTGCTGTGTACTTCATTTGTCCGCCTTCTTGACCTTAGAAGCCCCGCCCCGTTTCGTCGGTGACTGAACGGCGCGGGTTTTCTTTGGTGCGGCAACTGCCGACCCTACGGGCTCGAAGTATTCAGAGAAATCCTCCATGAGCCGATCTGCATCGGCTTGGCTTACTTCTTTTTCATCGCCAGCATTCCACGATCCAGATGGACCATTGTATGTGGCTGTATGGCTGAAACCTTTGAATTTTAGGGTCGGCATTGCTTATCTCCTTATGACTTGGCGACGTTGTAGCCGTAAGCTACCGACTTAGCGCCGTTCGACATATCGATCAGGGTACAACGTCGAGTTCCGACGATCTCGATCTGACCCTTAGTGATCTCGCGATCGATGTCGATAGTTTGAGGTTTATATGAGCCCATTACCCAGCTTGGACGGTGAACAATTACATATCCAGTCTTGGTTGTGGTCGTTCCATCGTACACACCAGAAGCAGACAGATCGTCTGTCATTGCGCCTGAAACGATGATGTCCATTCCACCGAGCTTACCGATCGAACCGTTCAGGATTCCGGCAGCGGGTCCGAACTTGTCGAGCGTGGCTGTCTGGTCAAGCTGCAGCAGGTACTTCGTCATAACGATCGGGCTAACAATCATCAACAAATCACCGGCCGCTTGATAACCACTGTCCAAACTTGAACGAGTCGTGAGAATGTCAGCGTACGTCATCGCTGAAGCATTGCGGCCCGTGCTTGCATCATACGCAGCCGCACGAAGACCGATAAACGCCCGGCGATGGTCTGCAGCGGTAGAAGCGACAGACGAAGTATCCCAACGTCCACCCTCAGACCACAGACGTGGAGAGGCTGTTGTGTGAAGGTCAGCGTGCGCATCGGTAGTGTCACCGTTCATAATGCACGATTCGACGCCAGCTTGGAGGGCTGTGGTGAGGCTATCGCGGAAGTAGTCCAACGCTGGGACAACACTGTCGGCTACGGTGTCCTCATCTGCTGTGATGCGGGCTCCAAAGCTTTTAGCGGTTGCGCTAATCTGACTTGTGGTGTCATCCATCGCTGTGATCGCTGTCCAAGTTGCCGCGTTCTTCAGAAACGGTGCAACGGCTCCGGTAGAGAATGGAAAGCGTACTTCTTTCCCTGGCATGTTAAACGATGGAAAAGCAGCCTCGAGCGCTGTCGGCACGTACAACTTTTTGCGCAGTTCAGGCAAAAGCAGATCCGGGACGAAGTCCTCACCAACACCCGAAGCATCGGAGAAGGCCCGTTGAATGACTGCTGGAGCCTTGCTGATGTGCTCATGCAGTTTGGCTTCCAGAACATCAGATCCGCGTCCGTCACGGGTGAGCATCTTGGTAAAGTTCCGATCGTCAACCAGTCGCTTGAACTCAGCGTGCCATTCACCGCGATCGGTGTCGTCGTTGATCAGTCCAGCCACATCCAGAGAGCCGTCGGACTTGACGTGATACCGAAGAGTTGCCTCTTTTTCGCTCACGGTCTCGACCTTGGGCGCTGCCATCTCGGCGATCTTCTGTTGGGCGTCCTTCAGGTCCGCTGCCATCTTTTCGATCACGTTGTCGTTAAGTTCGCGGTTCGCTTCTGCGAGTCGCTTCTGTTCTGCTTTAATGTCCGACAAAACGCGGAGCGCGTCGTCTTTCGTTTGAATTTCCACGAGATGTCTCCAATGTGGGTGCGGGCTTATTTGCCCTGGGTAAAAAGTGCCCCGAAGTCGTCAGACGCCGGAACGGGTTGTGAATCATTCAAGAACAGTTCCAAGCCGTCTTGGATCTCTTCTTCTTTGGAATCTGCGAACAGTGACAGCAACTCATCACGGACCACGGATCGAAGCTTGCGATCGTCGTCGTCGTCATCATCGCCACCATAGCCTTCCATTTCTGGCTCTTCGGGTGGCATGTCGTGTTCTGCTTTCGCATAGGTGATGGTGTAGGTGTCGTCAGTCTCTTCGACCGCAATAATGTGCTTCGCTTTCGGCGCCATGCTTGCCGGTGGCAGGGGCATCTTCACCGCTTCCGGTTCCAGTCCCCAACGCTTCGCACGTACAGCCAACGCTTGCGGGTTTGCTGGAATGGCCACCGCTGACACTTCGAGAAGGCTGTTCTCCGTCATGTAAGAGCCCGCGCTCTTTTCGCTGTACGCTGGGTGGTCCTTCGGCAGTTGTGACCGGGGAGTCACTTTCCCCGGAGCGAATCCAACCGAAAACGCCGACATGAACCCCTCACGGTACTGGTTCGCCAGTCGTTGGCCAAGGGGGTTCGATTCGTGCTCGTCAAACTGGACGCGCATCATCAACGTGTCACCGACCAAATCGATCTCTACAGCCTTGCCGACCACCGGCCCCTCATAATCGTGCGCGTGCATAATCACCGGAGACCGCCGGAAGTCGTCAAGCTTCCATGAGGGTGCCACCACGTCGTCCATGCGGTCCGGATCGGGTGTACTGGCCACCGCTGTGATGGTTCCGTCGTCGCTGGCTTCAGCCTTGCATATCATTGTTTTGAACACGTGTTTCATTTCACCACTCTCCCGATCGTTGTGCATCGGCAATTAATGTCAAGCGAACCGACACCGAAAAGCCCCGGCGCGTCCGCTGTTGCGCCGTTCTTTGTGAATTGTGCAGCGCTTGGGATTGTTGTGCCGTCAAGTTCTTTGTGTGAATCTCTCACGGCTTCATCACGCGCAGACAGCCACATTTTTTCTATCTGCAAACCAGCCTCTTCAGCCTTTTCGTATGCTTGATTGGCTGCATGATTTGCCACGCGCGTTGTCTCGGTCTGTGCGATTGTCATCGCCCTGTTCGGGCTAAACGCTGACGACTGGACGATCTTAGCTTGCATCTCTGCAAGCGTGGCGCCCTCGGTAATCAGATCATCAACGACCCGGCCGATCTCTCCGCGCGTGGTTTGTAGGATACTTGTCTCCATGCGACGAACAGCAAAGACAGCCTCACGCTCCAATTGTCCGGGCTCATACAGCAACGACTGATCGATACTCTTGGCCGCTTCTTTAAAGGCATCCGCGAGCGCTTGACGATACAACGGACGAAACAACGTCAACAATTCTTGACGCTCGAAAGCTTCATCAAGGACACGATCGAGAACAACCGGATCGATCGACTTGGTCACCGATTTGTTCCCAAGTTCTTTCTTCAAATTCTTAGCTATCCGCGCCGCTTGTTGTCTCAGGTATCGACGCATTGCAGACGCGATACGTCGTTCATGTGGGGTGTGTACTTTGTCAATGAAAGAACGCCACGCAAACGCGCGCCCCTCGTCCGTGTCAAGGTCTACGGTGTGCGCGGTTCCGCTGATCCATTTGGCGGCCTTGTCGGTGTCTGCTTTGTCAATGGCTTCGTTGATCAGGTCTTTCATGTAGCTCTCGCCACGACTACCCACAACGAGCCACTTCATTTGTGCAACAACACCCGCCAGCCGGTAGTCTTCAAAATGACGCGCGGCCCATGCTTCTCGAAGCCTTACAGCCTCTTCTTCTCCGCGTGTCTCTACCTTTCCACCATCGAGCGCAATCGGTCGTAGCTTCTTAAATTGCTCGTTGCCTTTGACGTTGCCGCCCGCTCTCCAAATCTCCGGGTGTTCGAGCTTGATACGCTCCGCAAACGCCGGATCGAAAACATCGTAGTCGCTGTTTCTCAGGCTTACCGTGTCATCATCGCCGGCCGCTGGGAAGTTAGTGGGATCCGTGTCACCGACCGCGCGAGCTTTGGCCGGCTCATCGTTATCGTAGACGAGCCACCGCGCGATCTGTTCCGCGTCCGCTTCTTCTTGTGGCTCCGGTTCTGCTTCAGTTGTTTCGTCGGCGTTTAGGTTCTCGAACCCTTCCAGCGCAGCCGCTTCTTGAAGGCTCACGCCCATCATCCACCACGTATTGACACGGTTCACGCGCTCGGTTCTGCTTTCCTGCAGTGCATCCACTTCCGAGAAGTCAGACACAACCCGGAGCCCGTCGCTGTCTGGGAACATCCGAAGCAGCCGGGTCCACTCGGAATCCATCAGCATGGATCGAGACTGTAGCTGCTCCCAATAAAGGCGCATCTGCTGGCGACTGCTGGCATAGTTCGCCGACTCTACACCGACACGCACGGGGACCACGCCGATCGCTGCCATCACGGCCTCTTTCGCCAGCTTTCGCGTTTCTTGGTACTCGAGGTCTCTCAGGGAATGGCTCAAAGCACGATATTCAACACCCGCGCCAAGGATGACTGTCCCCGACTTCTGGCGGAGTTGTTTTTCGAACCCTTCCCGCAGTTGTGTGATTTGTGGCTTAGTCCAGATGTCCGACGATTCCGCTGGCGATATGATACCCGTGGGGAGTCCGGTCTGCGCGCTCTTGGCTGCAAGTTCCGACGCTGCAAGATCCGTCGTGAGGTCGTTGTGTAGACTCTCGATAGCCCCGCTACCGTAGAGCATCGATGGATTCGACTGCCATGATGGGGATCGAAAGTGTAGCACCTGTTCGTAGCCGTACCGAACGACCGACCCGGCTCCGTTGTATTCGTACTCCTTGACCTGTCCGTCATCGTTGGGAACGATCTTCACCCGCTCCGGGTGCAACCGTAGCAGCGCCCTCGGTTCACCCTCACCGGCTACCAGTGCGAAAGCGTCACCGGTGAGCAACATGTCCACAACCAACTGACGCGCGAACAGGATGCCGGGTGTTCTGCTGTTTGGGCGTTCCATCAAATCAAAGAACGGGTGATCCTCGATGGTTTCCGCGTCTTTACCGCGTCCCTTGATGATTCTATGAGGTACTTTTGTGATGTCCGCCGATACAGCCTCCACGCACGCACGCACCCATGGGAATCGAGCCATCGCAGCCATGGAGTTAAGCGCCGAATAGGTCCGGCTTCCAGGGTCGTCACCGATGAAATCAGATCCGGCGTTGTGTGTCGTGCTACCGTCTGGCTTTACTTCCACAAGGCGAAGCGCCCGCAATATGCGAGGAAACCACCCGTCCCGAATTGCAAGATCACTCTTTGCCA
>Ga0209232_1001787_pt1 | contig 11237 bp, 14 predicted proteins | sample ETNvirenome_2_60_FD_184066 | JGI IMG/M metagenome (GOLD analysis project Ga0209232, IMG submission 184066) | Marine viral communities from the Pacific Ocean - ETNP_2_60 (SPAdes) (version 2) | ecosystem: Environmental > Aquatic > Marine > Oceanic | place: Pacific Ocean | collected 2013-06-22
CATAATATAAAATATTGGAAGTAACGTCAGGTCTTTCTAACGCAGTGCCGGTGCCGAAGGTTATACCAAGTCCATCGATAAAATTACCGTCATTAGCAAGAACAAAGGCATGTTTATATACCGCTGTTCCAAAGTCTGGCGGCATTACAATCTTTGGTGTCCTAGATTGATAAAGATGATTTAGGGGCGTAAACCCCTGATATCCCATATCTACAAAGTCTTGCATTGAAGACCCAGCCAATTGAGCTACAATTGACATGTTCGGGTTTTGCATATAACCCGTGCCAGTTCCAAAAGAATTTAAGTTTGTTGTTGAAGAGCCCCAGTCAAAAGAAGCTAATGGTATACTTGTGGAATCCGATGTTCCAAAGCTGGGAATATTTCCCATGGAATAAAAGTTTGATCCGTCTTTATTGGAGGTGTCGGGCAAGAGTGGTGCGCCCGAGTCACCGGACTTGTAGTACGTCTTTTGTACCCAATTTTGTTGAAGAGTGCTTTTTGGACCGGGATACTTCACGCCATAGTAATCGCTCAAATTTCTAACAGGAAAACCAAAATAGTTGTATAAAAGTGCCTGCTTAAGAGACTTTCCTACTAAGGTTTCAAGAACAAAATCGCCAAATTTTGTGGGAGTCCAATGTTTGTAAATTGACATTAGTGAAGCTGGTGAAAGGTGGCGATCTTGAAAGATTGCTTCTGCGGTTAATTCTCTTGTTAAAAAATCATTTAAATCAAAAATTAACTGATCTGTTGGATACCCATCAGGAAATCCTGTCATATCTGTATCGGCGATTTCCTCATTAGCCAGAATGTTTTGCCAATCTGTTTTGTGAGCTAAATATGCAGAAAGATTATTGTAATAATTTGTCCCCATATCATCTGAAATGCGTTTATTGATCTTTCCATCAATGGGGACACCCCACCCATGCAAGTACGGGACTGTGCTGGCTTCTGAGCCATCATCAATAAAGGGAAGATGAATCGTAGCTGTTGAAGAAACTTTTACCGGATCTTTACTTAATTTAACTTTAAAAAAATAATCGTTTGCCATAATCTTACTTAGTTTGTATTGTTTCTTTCGCTACAAATATAACTACCAATAGAAGGAGTAATAAACTTAAACCTCATCATAATGTGATTTATGATCTGTGCTATGTGCGCCGGATAATCATAAGTTATTTGCTTTAATGATTTAAGCGCGACTGCTACTGCCATCTCCGCAGACGGAGCAGTAACGGCTCCAGCAGCAGTGTGAATATGACCAGCCAATACGGTCTCTATGGACATTTGAGTTAAAGCCATGTCGTGAACAGCTTGTGTTAAACTTGATATGTCTTGTAGGATATAAAAAAGACACTCTCTTAAGTTTTTACCCAAAACAAGTGGCTGTAGCTTGGAATCATCGTTGCCTGCTATTAAATCAATTCCGCCAACCGTTCCAATTTTTCCCTCTTGAGAATTTGTATCATCCGTCCTAGTCACCAGCTTTATATTTTCTCTCGCAACAATCCTAACAAGATCTGCCTTAATTCCTATACCAGATCTTGGTGTTGGGCTGCCTTGCCATCCCGGAACAATACCAAAGTTCCTATCTATTGATGTCTTCTGACTTATATAAATCCTTGCGGCATCATTAACAAAGTCGTTGTCAACAAATAGGGGTGTTCCGTCTGGTGCTGTTTGCTTGGCTTGGCGACCAGCGCGACCAACACATATGTCAATGCACCCAGCATTAGTTGAGCCATCACCACCATAACCAGAGCCTCCAGATCCGGGTCTATCTCTACCTAAAACAATCCAAGTATTATTTTTTCCACTGTATACTTTTTCGCAAGGAGTTGTAATCAATTGAGGTATGGGCTCTATTTTTTCTCCACCACCAAAGCCCTCTAGTCTTTTTCTGGTTTCCTCATCTAAAGCATCCCACGATCTCTTAACAGCATCTGATAGGTTTTTTAAATCGTTTTTTTTGATTACAGTGTTGGTGTAATCGCTCTTGCTTTCTGTTCCATATTCTTCTGTAATTGACATATCTTCTTACCATTATAGATTAAAATATCTATGTTTTAAATAAAAAATTATTATTTAGATGCAAACCACGGAACCCTAAAACTAAATGAAGTTGGAAGACCCCTTATCTCTTCTATTGTTTTTGAGTTTGCCTTATAGGATCCCAACCTAGTACTTTTTCCAAGCTGACCCAAATACTCTTCCACTATATGCTGGGTACCATAGCGACCGAAAAAATCCATATCTTTACCCGCATATACTCCGCTTTTTGCCCTTTCCTCTACGCTTATAGCATATGGGAATTTTTGTAGTGTATAACTCATATTCGACAATTCTGCATTATATATTGCTGCTAATTTTGGATCTGTGATGATGGTGCCTGTATTCATAATATCGCTGGCTTGTAAAGACCTAAATTCACCTAAAGACGTTATAATTTTTTTAGAATTATAATATGCATCGTAGTAAGGGTTTTTATCACCAGCGAAGAAACTATACTCTTCAACATTTTTCCAAGCCTGTCGGGGTACTCTTAATTCCCAATGCCAAGGTTCATCTTTATAATTGTTGAAACCGAATAACCAAGCATATTTCAGCATGAATATGTAGAACGCAGATGCGTATTGAGGGACCCAATTTTGGTTGTCCGGGGCATTTTGTGGTTTTTCTTTTGTATCAATGGCTTTCTTGAACTCTGTTTTGTAGGCGCTTAGGGTTGTCTTATCAAAACCATGAATAGTGGCTCCGGGCTCGGCGACTCCATTTCCTCCAAGATCAATCGCTAATCCAGCTGTATGAGCACCAAAGAGCGCTCGTTTTCGAACCCCAGACAACAAGCTTGTATATCCCTTAGTTTGCAGTGTTGTGATCATCCAATCTTTGATTTTTTCTGCCTGAAGAAAAGATCCGCCACCTCCCGGTCGTCTATAGCCAGATGTCACGTCCATTGTTCGAGTATAGGTTCGCGAAGTCCAGTTCCTTCTTTTGCTATCAGTGCCATTCATCTGCCTGTAGGTTACATCGCCTGATGCTGCCCCTACAGCAGTACCAGATGTTGCATTCAATATACTATTTCTGTATACATCCCACATATCCAACAAAGCTGTTAAACGGGGGATAATCAACTTATGGCATGATCGGGCAGAGCCTATAGGTCTCTCCAATTGGGAGGATTCAGGTACACCATAGCACCAAAAAAATGGTCTTTTTGAATTCAAGCCTGATCCTCTGACCTTAGAAACCATTGTTCCATATTTTGGATGAGTGTGGAGTTTTGACCTAATAGAAAGAGATTGACTAAACGTGTCGATTACTTCATAAGGAAATCCCGATCCTTGTACAATTAATGGCTTGGCTATTGATAGCTCTAAATCTGATGTTGAGCCACCACTAGTGTAATCAACATCAGATGCAGTATATATTGAACATTCTTCTTCACTCCCCCCTCGATCTATGCATTCTTCGCTAGATAATGCTGCTCTGGCGCTTCTGGATCTTCCACTAGTTTCTTCCACTACTGGCTTTGGATCTAACTCTGATAAAAATATTCCACCAGTCAAGGTGTTCTTATTTTGGAAATCAACCCAAACTAAAGATCCGGGTTTTATTTCTGTTGAAGATATGGCAGCATTTTGTGCGATAAAAACAGGATACAAATTTATTATTTGGTGCGCCTCTTTTTGTCTGTCATTGGCGCTCTCGTTTCTTTTTGGGAGATCAGGCGGGATGGGCAAAGAGGCATGTATCTCAGGTATTCTCACCCTCAATTGTCTTAGTCCGGGTAATTGTGCGAGCTTTGATCTATCGATTCCACCTGCATCTTCTGCTTCATCGTCGTCCTTAACTATTCTGTGTGCAAAAGGACCTGCTACCCAACTTGAAGGGTCTACAACTCCGTTTATAGTTGTAAGTCCCTCGTCCCTCAATACTATTCCTATGAATGGTCCTGTGCCTTCAAAGGTATTTGCCGAAAAAGATCTGGTGGTGGCTTCTCTAACTTTATCAAACCAAGTCGTGTCCGAACCATCATAATTTTTTGATGTAAGGGTGTCAGAAACTGGATTCAAAACCCCATAACCAATCTGCAAGATCTTTGCATACGGGTTACCTTTGCTCTTGTCGCTTTTATCACTAGCCACTTCCGGACTCCTTTATTAAGTCAAACAATTCGCTCTTATCTTCGTCCGTTAGACCCTGCTCTGCACCTGATTTTTTTTGAAGTAGTGCACTGATTTTTACAAGCTGCTCATTTGATCTCTGTAGTGTTTCGACATATTTAGCCGCTATTGTGCCAACAGACTCTTTTCTGTTTTCATCCTTCTTGATATACTCCATTAACTCCATCAATAAAGTTGTTGTAATGGCGCGATCACTTCTTATATTTTTTATTGCTTCGCCAATATATGATTCTAAGTCTTTCATAACAAAAATAAATAGTTAAAGAGCAAAAAAGTATTATAAATCACCTTTATCCCACTTCTTTTTAAATACTCTATACTTTACACGCATCTTATTTAGATTGTTAACTACCTGTTTTGTGTTGAGACCAGTAATTTCTCGGATGTAGAAATATATTGCTTTTTTATTGAATATATCTATTTGATCTGGATTTGAAAAGATAAGCCTAATGGCTTCATATACCTTCTCTTCATTTGGCTTCATGCTGGATGTTTCCCAAGAATTTACCTCTTGCCAAAATCCCATCCAAAATTCTTTTTCTATTCTTTTTGATTCATATTCGTTTTGAACTGTAAATTGTCTTATTTCCACGTTTTTAGGTATTTTATCAAATTGTACCTCTCTTTTGTTCTCTAGGGTGGTTTTTTTTACTTTGTGGATAAACCAATTTTTGGTGATAACTGAAAAATATGAAAATGCTTTGGATCCTTTGTTGGGGTCATACTTATCCAGAATGGTCGTTAGCCATATTTTGCACTCATCTTTTAGAACATCAATATTTGGAAGGTTTGTAAATTTGTAAGTGTAGATGATCTTGTCAACCATCTCATTAAAGGCAGGCTCTATCCATTGGATATATAGGTCTGTGCGGATCTTAATATCGTTTGTTTGTGCGTACTTAACTATTGCATCTTCGTGATCTTGCGTAAAGTAGTGATTTTTCTTTTTTGCTTTTTTTGGCATTATTCTTGTTCTTCATCTTCTTCCAAGCCATCGTTAGTTAGAGTATAGATGTCTTCAAATTCTTTTATGTCTTCTACAACTTGTTTAGAGTGTTTAATCAAGCCACCAAGGGTTTCGTCTCCATAGAAAGTTTCCATCTCATGTAATCCATTTAAATGATTAGAAAAATTCTTAGCCGACAATAAAAGAGAGCCTATACTATCTGAAATATACAGCAATTTTGATAACATTTTTCTGATATACCATATCAGTAGAATATTGATGCTTATTGAAATTGCACAAATGATTATAATCCACGTCACCCTGTATAGTCCTCTTTCATTTTTTCCTTGTCCTGACGAACTTGTTGCTTGGCGTCCTCGATATGTTGTTTAACAACTTTACCAGTATCATTATTTTTTAAATAAATTGGCACCTCTGGTATTTTATTTAGTGTATTTTCTGCTCCGCATATCTCGCAATCGGTTTTTTCCTCTTTTATTGAGTGATAGACTTCAACAATTTCTCTGCAATCTGAGCACTCATATACATAACTTGGCATTATTTGTCTTCTTGTGAAGCTTCTGGATTATTAAACTTAACCAAGGGTGGATTTTTTACATAAAGTTCTGCTTCTCCGCCTTCTTCTTCGGCAGCGGGAACAAAATCCATGTTTTGAAGGGTTTCTGTAATATCGCTTTGTTCCAAAAGACTTTTCTGTAGAGCCATCATCAGTGATCCCATTGCTTGTTTTGAAAGTTTCATAGTTCTCCTACCATTTAAAGTTATCTACATAGAATTGTACCACTTTTTGTATCTCTTCGTTAAATATTTTTTGTGGTTTCCACCCCAAAGACCTCAATTTGTCATCGTTTAGAGCATACCTTACGTCTTGTCCGAGTCTTTTATATCCCAAATCAACATATTGTTCCCAGTTTTTATCAGTTCCATAATAGGCTTTAATAATTTTCCTCACTGTTTCACGATTTTCTTGCTCAAAACCACCGGCAACGTTGTAGATGTCGTTTGTTTTCCCACTATTTATAATACTTATAACTGCACTTGCCGTATCTTCGGCATGTAGCCAGTTCCTAATTGGCTTTCCTTCGTTGTGAAGTCTAATCTTTTTACCTCGCTGCAAAAGTTTTACTGATAAAGGAATAAGTTTCTCTGGGTATTGATACTCCCCGTAGTTATTTGTTGGGCGGAAAATAATGTATTCTATTCCGTAGGTTCTCGCCCAAGCAGTAATTAACATGTCAGCAGCTGCTTTGGAAGCGGAATAAGGATTGCTTGGGTTTAGGTGATCTGTTTCGTAATGTTCTCCCTCTACAATATCTCCGTATACCTCATCTGTACTAAAATGAAACAAAATCGGTCGATTGTCAACATTGTTTGGTTTTGACTTTATTAAATCAAGTAGGTTCTGTACTCCATCAATGTTGGACCTTAGAAAGTCTTTGCTATCTATAATGCTGTTCCCAACATGGGTTTCAGCGGCCGTATTAATAATGTAATCACAATCAGGTAGATGCTTTAAATCTGCGATGTCTTCGTTTACATACGTGAAATTATCAGGGTATTCATAGCAAAAATCGTCTATCAAATCAGAATTGGAAGCATATGTCATGCTATCAACTCCGTAGACTTTCCATCCCAGATCAAGACATTTCCTAGTTACATGAGAGCCAATGAAACCTAAACAGCCTGTGATTACAACCAACTTCATTTAATCGCCTTTTTGGATCCTGTGACTGTCGCTGTCAAAGTGTTGTGTTGAAAATTCAAATAATTCTGTATCTTCCAAGGCAATCATTTGATGCCTTAGACCGCGATAGACGTGGAAATTGTCTCCTCTAGAAAGTATTTTTTCCTTTGCATTATTAATGTCATCGCCGTCAGAATACTTGACTAAGATCTTGCCAGATTGGATGTAAAATACTTCGTCTTTCAATTCGTGATAATGCCAAGAGCATCGTTTGCCTTTAACAAAATAAAGCAGTTTTCCGCAGTATTCTTCATTATTTACAATCCACTTTTCAAAACCCCATCCTTTAGGGACGAAGTTCATTGGCAAAGAAGTCTCCATCTTTAATCCCCTTATCATCTATGTATAAATCTCCACTGGGCTTACCAAGAATTAGTTGGTGGTGCTTAACACCCCAATGTTTTAGTTGTTTTTCTGTCAAAGAATAAAAGTCACGGATCGCTAATGACGCATTGTTATTGTGCCTACCCATGCCTCTTGCAGTAAAAAATACTATGTAGTGCCCCTCATCGTAGAGTTTATTAATTTTTCTTATTCTCTCTAAAAACGGATACGATTTGTCATAATCGTCGTTATTATTTTTGTCGCAAATTGTGCCGTCAATGTCAAATACGTATTTCATTTTCTAAAATTCTCGTTGTTGAGTATGTCCCTATTCTATCAAAAAAAACTACTTTTTTCACTAGTTTTTCTCCTACAACGGTCTTCCCTTTCCAGTCTGAACCAATGATCATCACATCGATGTTATTGTCTACTAAGTGTTTTTCTAGCTCTTCGTTAGATCCATAGGTCACAACTCTGTCAACATACTTGATTGCCTCCAAGAAAGCTTTTCGGTCTTCAGTATTATTGAAAGGTCTGCTGGGACCTTTTGAGCTTTTTACTCTCTCATCAGTGTCGATACCGATGGTTAGAGTATCTCCTTGAGATTTAGCAAATTTTAAAAGCTCTATATGACCTCGATGTAAAATGTCGAAGCAACCATTTACCCAGATGTTAGTAGTTTGCATACCAAGGCTCATCAATTAAGTTATAAACTTTAATCATCTGCTTGATTCCGTCGTCCAAATCATAGTCGCAGGAATAGCCCTTATCATAGATTTTTTGGCTACTTACAATGTAATCTCGCTTATCTGGGTCTGAAGTAAACTCAGCCTTGATGATTTCTAGTGGAGTATATTTCTTAATAGTTTCAGCGAGCTGGAGTTTATTCATGTTGATAATATCATTACCAACATTGTAGGTATCATTCTTGAATGTGTCCCAGTTTTCAATAACCTGAGTGAACGCCTTACATACATCCCAAATGTGAACATAGTTTCTCATAAACTCACACTCGTAAAGCACAAGTACCCTGTCCCTAATCGCTTTCAAAACAAAATTATTTACCAACAAGTCACTCCTCGCCCTTGTTGATGGACCAAATACAGTTGCTAACCTAAATGTAGTACAGTTTTCAGTTTCTCTGAAGATGGCTTCTGCGTCCACTTTTGTTCTCCCATAGAGGGAAATAGGATTTAGGGGGTCATCTTCTGTAATGACCTTGCCATTTTCACTCGTCCCATATCCCGAATTAGTACAGGGATAGACAACCATCTGATCTTTAGATTTGTTTTTAGCAACCCACTCACAAGCTCCATAGTTAACATCAATAGCTTCTTGGGGTCTCTGGTCGCACAAAGGAAATCCCACTAAGGCAGCGAGTGGAATAACCACATCACACTCTTTCATATATCTTTCCAAAACAGAATGGTCTCTTACATCCGCCTTTTCAAAATGAAAATTGGGATGGTTTACGTATCTTAAAAGGGACGTTCTATCATAGAGTAAGCTATCAACAACATATACCTGATGTTTATCTATGAGATATCCAACTAATTCGCTGCCGATATATCCTGCTCCGCCTGTTATTAATATTTTCATTTAAAATTTTATCCTCCCTGTGATCATGTCCTTGAGCATTACCCAGTCACAAGCTTTTGCCCACACAGGATTGGACCAAGCTGCTGGCTTATTCTTTTCAAAAAAGAAGTGACCTGACCACGCGAATGGATAGATAATAAAAGGGGTAGCCAACAAAGCAAGAAAGAAAGAATTAAACAAACAAAAAACTACAAAGGAAATTGTTGTTGCTTGCCCAAGGGCGTGGAGTCTGCGACACCACTTATTTTGGTGTAATGTCAAATAATATTCATAGTACTCTTTAAATTCCATTGATGACATTAACCCCTTTCTGTTGTACCACTATTGTAGCACACTCATTAGCGAATTTTAATGCCTCATCAATGTCTTTTGATTGCAAGTACCTTGTTACAAAGCCTGACAAAAAGGTGTCTCCTGCGCCACACAGATCTTTTATTTCTACTTTCTGAACATCGTATGTTTTGCCGTTATAAGAACATCCCTTATCCCCAAGTGTGACAATTAGCTTTTCTTCAAATATGTGCTCTAAGCCAAAAAGATTTGAACTAGTTTTTTCAAATTCTATTTCGTTTATCTTTATCCATTTACAATCTTTGCACCAACGACCTAAAGATTTTTTGGTATCCATGAATGTGAGGGGGTGCCTGTAACATATTGTCTCAATATCCTCTTCAGATAAGAATCCTTTGTTATAATCAGATATTACAACCGCATCATATTGTGAAAGATATTTTTTTGTCAAATATTTTTTGTTAATTCTTTTAATGTCTGATTCATCAGAATCAATTCTTATGAATATGTGATTCGTTTTCTCTTCTACATATCTGGTCTTTTCTATATGTTTTTCATTGTGCAGAATATCGCATTCAACACCTAGTGATTTCAAATTTTCATATACATTTAAGGCCATGCCGCCATTTCGTTTTTCTTTGTCTTTAACAAATACTGGAACTGGTGCTTCGGGTGCCAGCCTCTTACAGTGTCCGTAAACATATACATCTTCGCAAGCATCGCCAACAACCAAGACTCTCATTACCAGCTAATCTCCCAATCTTCAAAATCTGCGGCGAGGCAGTCAACTTTATAATCTTTTCTTCCGCCTACAATTTCTTGAATTTTATTTTTAGCCGTATTTCTAATTCCATTGAGTCCGTGAGTTAATTCTAAATTGTTGCCATCTTTAATTCCCTTACGATAATTTGACTCATTGTGCCAGATATGTAAATTCATTTGAGATAAAACCACGATAGCTCTTATTGTCTCAGCAGTAACCTTGCCGTCTTGCTGGTCCAAGCAAAGCTGAATATCATGTACTATGTCAGCAATTTCTTGGGAATATTCATCTTTATGGTCTGTAATAAAAACCTCCTTTAGTTGAGAAATTGAAAGCCTGTCAATTAACTCTGAGAGGGTTGGTAAATATTTTCTAGATTCTTGATTTGACATCTTCGTACACCACCTTTAGTCCATCTTCTAAGCTGGTTGTAGCTTCCCAGCCTAAGTCATTTTTGATTTTACTACAATCACACCATTGACCCCAAATAAGAGTTTCTTTAGATGTGTCAAAGTTTATTATAATGTTTTTATCAGAAATTGCAATAACTTTTTCTGCTATTTCTCCGATTGAGACCCTTTCTTGTTTGCCAAGATTATATGGTCCGACCATGTTTTTGGAATCCATTGCCTCAATCATTGCTTTGGTGCCCTCAATGGCATCTTCTATAAAACAATAGGAACGAGTTTCTTTTCCATTGCCCCAAACATTAAATTCTACATCTGGGTGATTTATAGCTCGGTTACAAAAAACTGGAATTACAGATCCGGTATCTAAACCAAAGTCTTGGTTTTTACCGTATATTCCAATATATCTTGCAATCGCTGCTTTAAAATTTGAACTTTGCTGGACCGCTGCTTCAATTTGCTTTTCTGTGATTAGTTTAGCCCACCCATAAGATAACTCTGGATTGGCAGGTTCCGCTTGTTCCTCTCTAATAAGCGGCGAGTCTGGTGTTCCTTGTAATTCTTTTGGGTACACATGGGCGCTACTGGCATAGAAAAACATTGGGATATTATTTTTTACACATGCTGATAAAACATTGGAATCCATTTTTAAATTCTCACTCATAACCTCATATGGACGCGAAGTGTAATATCCAATGCCGCCGACCTTGGAAGCCATATGAATAACAATATCGTAATCTTTTATATACAGGTCACAAAATCTCGCTTCTCTTAAGTCGGCGTTTTTGACAATGCAATCGTCCATGATATCAACTATGTAATCAAACTTGCCCCTCTCAAAATTATCAACAATTGTAACCTTTGATCCACACTTAACCAAATTAGCAGAAAGAGCGGATCCAATCAAACCCGCTCCTCCTGTAACCATAACTTTTTTATCTTTCCAAAAACTCAT
>Ga0209232_1001789_pt1 | contig 11229 bp, 12 predicted proteins | sample ETNvirenome_2_60_FD_184066 | JGI IMG/M metagenome (GOLD analysis project Ga0209232, IMG submission 184066) | Marine viral communities from the Pacific Ocean - ETNP_2_60 (SPAdes) (version 2) | ecosystem: Environmental > Aquatic > Marine > Oceanic | place: Pacific Ocean | collected 2013-06-22
CACTTGGTAAAGTATCATTAAAAGAATCATACGTTTGTCTATCAATAATATTTTCAGCTAATAATTTTTCCGAAAGTTGTCTCAATGAGGTTTGTGTTTTTCTAAAGTTTGAAATCTCACCCGTTTTTGTAAAAGACTCAACTGCTTCATTTTGATATTGTTGAAAACTTTTTCTTAAATAATTACTAACACCTTTTGAAGTGAATGCTTTAGAAATAGCATAAGGTCCAACTAGTAAAGTAGCTATACCCAATCCAAAATTACCAGTTCCAAGAAAAACTGCACCTGCTCCTGTTGCTAATGCTCCCGGTTGTGCTAGTGTAATAGCCACTCCACCAGGTAAGTTACCTGCTTCAGCAATTTTTCCATAAGCTAGTTTTAAAGCGTTTACATTGTCTCTTATAATTTTTCTTTCGCCTGCATCAAATAGTTCGTCAAACGCCCCTCGATGTTTAACTAATAAATCTTCCATTTTGTTAGGATTGATTTGGGTGCCTAAATTACCTTTATTAATTCTAGATAAATCAAGAATATCGCCAAATAGTTTAGATTTTAAACCTGTCTTAAATTTCTCTATTGTTCTTTGGTTAATTGTTCCTGCTTCTTTACCTGCTTTCAAATGTTTAAATACGTCTTTAATAAGTTGCGGATGTTTTACATTTAGAATGTCATTTACTACTTGAGAGCCTGGGCCGTTTAGAAATCCATCTTTGCTTACTTCTAATTTTTTAACAATCTGTTGAATGACATTAGCGTTGAAAAAACCTTTACCCTCTGAAAAAATTTCATCAGTGATTTTTAAATCATCTAATAACTTTTGACCTTGCACCGAACTTTTTAAAAACTTATCTTGCTTAATAGCGTCCTTTGTCATTTTCATTAAATCAGCAGCTACTCTTTTGTAAGCATTTTTATTACCCGCAGTTAAGGCAGGGAACACATCATCATTTAAACCTTGTTTAAAATCTAACATTTCTTTAAAAGTAAGTTTTTCATTTTTATTTAAAAAAGCAATGTTTTCTTTTATTTTAGCTTTTGCACCAGAAGCGTTAGCATAATAAGCTGAGTTAGTATCTAAATAATCTTCTAAAGATTGTCTTAACTTTGTGGTATCAATTTGTTTGACATTACCTAAATCAAAATTAGTTTTTTTAATAGTCGCAGCCCCTATAAGAGCTTGTTCATCAATTGGCACTGAAACATCTGATTTTGTAATTTTAAGAAGATCATCGTAAGCAGTACCTAACTTTCCATACCTTGTGCCAATCAGCCTGTTAAAAGCCTCTTCTCTTTTTGCCATAGCATTGATAAATATTTCACCAACATCATCGCCCCCTTGTAATATACCTGGTTCAACTTTTTGACGACCTGCTAAAGCAATCAAACTTTGGTTAAAATCATCAACTAAAGAATTAGCCACTACTTTGGTGCCTTGTTTAGCAGTTACCAAACTTCCACCACCAAATAAAGAAGCTTCAGACAAATTTTCTAAAATATTTATAACACGATTCTCATATTTAACACCTGGTGTTATTTCTGCTTTTTCAGCAGCGACTACTAATTCATCACCGTATTTTGCTACGGCATCTGCTCTGTTATCTAAAGCCTCTTTTCGAATCAACTGTATTTTTTGATCTAAAACTTTTTCACCTTTTACAAAATTTTGTCTGGCGTGTTTTATTATAGCATCCGCTGTTTTTGGATATTGTTCTAATATCTCTTTTCTACCTTGTGGAGTAAAAGATTTTTCAGCAATTAGTCTCATCTCTGCATCATCTAAGGCCACTTGTGCTCTTAGAGCAGGTTTAAATACTTTACCAAGTGCATTAAAAGCTTTAATACCTACCGGAGCACCTATTCCCTCACCAATAGCATTGACTGTTCCCGCTCGTACGGCAGTTTTAAAAGCGTGATCCGTTGGGTCAAAAGTTTCTGATGCTAAAGAACCTGCAAAACCACCACCGAAAGAACCCGCTGAACTTTTTCCTAAAGCCATTAAAAAGGGTCTAGATAACATAGCAACTCTTGCCGCTAATAAAGGTAAACCAAGTCCCCCTGTCGCAACAGAACCTGCAATACCGCCACCTATCTCAAGAGCAATTCTTCCCCAACTTGGACTTTGTAAAAACTCGTCCGTATTTTTTTCGACTTGTGTGCCTTTGTATTCTGGAGATGCAATGAATTCTTTAATTTGTTTTAATTCATCGGGGGTTGCTTCGTCACCAGCTACTTTAAATCTTCCATGCCCTTTTACATAAATTTCACCCATAGCTACATATCCTCTGGATCATAAGTTTTTATACCATCAGCCCTAGCCTTATCTTCTTCTGAAGTTTTAGCATAACCTGGAACATACTTTTCTAACCTGCTTCTTTTTACACCAAACCTCCTTTCAAGTTCCTCTGAAAAACTTGTTTGAGCTCTTTCTGGCACACTTAAAAGCTTTCCTTTAAATAAACCGTTTAAAATATTTTTTTCTCTATAAATAAAATTAATTATATCTTGTTCATCTGAAAGAGGATTAGCTGCTAACTGATCTTGTAGCCTTTTTAATTCTGATTCAGATACCGCAGCACCCGAAGTAGCTTTAATAATAGCGTTTCTTAATGCAGCTATTGTTGCTTTGTTATTAACAGCTTCATCACTTCTTGAGAATTGATCAAGTGGTCCAATGCCAGGTATGTCACCTCCCCCATATCGCTCAATCATAGATTCAACTTGATTTATTGTGTTCATTAAAGTCATATCACTATCACTTATAGTTTTTCCAAAAAATTTCTGTCTAATATCTTGGCCTTTTTGTAAGATTTTTGGTGCTTCTGCAAGTGTTTTATTTAAAGAGCCGTCGTCATTTTTAGTAACTCGAACTTGAACAAAACCTGTGTCTAATGGGTCAACTTGTCCTTCTTTTAAAACACCTTCTTTTAATGCTTCTTCTAAAGACATCTGTATTAAGCTACCTCTAGCAGCAGCGTCAGCTTCCTCTTTACCAAGTTTTCTAGCCTCTAAATCTAATTCACCAATCTTAGATATTGTTTCTGGTAAAGAAGCCATACCTAAACCTAGTGCTCTTAGTGTGCCTGATACTTTACTTTCACCAGCACGTTGGTCACCTGTCAATAAAGCTGCCGCTATTGGAGCTAAATAACTTACCATCTTTTGGTTTCTTGTGAGCCCTCCGGGAGTATCTTGTAAACCAAACATACTAGTTACACCAGTGGCAAAATCTTTATCTTCGGTTTTTGCGGGTGTTTCTACCGGTGTTTCTACTTTTGATGTTGTGCTTTTTCGACCTAATTTTTCATCAACTTCTTCATCAGATATTGTAAGACTAGGATCAGCAATACCACCACTTTGGAAACCTTGTGGCTTTTGTACCTCAAGATACTTTTGCCTAAACATTTTTCTATTTAATACTTTATCCATATTAATTACCCCTAGGTTGAGCCCCTAAGTAAGCTGTGTAAGCAGATAGCCCTGTGCCGAGAGCCTGTGACAATGGATTAGGTTGTGGTGCTTGTGGTGCTTGTACCACTGTGCTTTGAGTAGTTGGTAGTGCAGTCATAATACCTTTTTCAAATTCTGCTCTAGCAAAAGGATCTGCAATTTGTAACTCTCTAGTTTTTCTATCTGCATCTAGTTGAGCTTGAGCAATACCTCGTTGGGTTTGTCCTAACTGAGCTAAATTAGTAGTGTCTTGGCCTGCCATACGTTGTTGCTGTGCTGCAAGACTGGCTAATTGTTGAGCAGTGTAACCTTGTGTTTGAGCTGCAAGTTGTTGTTGGTTTTGAGCTGCTTGAAGGGCTTGTCCATAATTCTCTTGTTGTGCTTGACCTACTGCTTCTAGTTGTCGTCTACCTAATTCTGCTCTTTGCACACCTTCACGACCACCACCAAATGCACCAGACTTAATAGCGTCTGCTGATATTTGATTTTGTTGTATATTAGCTTGTCTAGTAATTTCATCAATGACAAATTGATTCATTGGATTTAAAAACTGCGATACATTAGGAGCAGCTAACGCTGTTTGCGATGCAGCTTGCGATGCAGCAATCGCTTGATTGGCAGTATCTTGACCAACCCCTAATTGACTAATACCTCTATCAAAAGCAAGTTGTTCTAAAGTTCCGGGTGTTGCTACTTGAAATGCAGGTATATCTCTTGGTCTTTGAGCTAATGCAGTTGCACGGTCAAATAAAGCAAGTTTTCTTGCTTCAATTTCTGGAGCCTCACGAGCAAATGTAGTTGTAGTATCAGGTGTTGTGCCACCTCCACCTCCACCACCGAAGTATTGTGTTAAACCAGTTTCATCGTTAACAGTACCACACCCACCATGAGCAATAAGTAACTTTCTTTCGTACTCATTGATATGTGCTAAATGCACATCACCATTTTTACCGTGATTTGTAATATCAGAATAGAGCTCTTTGAATAACTCTATTTTTTCTTCTATACTAAGTTTTCTAATGTCTGCTCTCATAAGTCTTTCTCTAATTGTACATGCGATTTTTGATAACCCTTTGGTTTCATAACTTTCTCCCACCCTGGTCTTGCAAATAACTCCATTTTTTTACAACCCTTAGTCTTAGCCCATATTTCTAAATCAGCTACATGGTGATGCCACCTACTCATATGTTTGCCAGTCACGATTCGTGCGTCACAAACTTTATAATTAGGGTAGCTTCTAAGTTCAGTTACAACAGTTGCAAGAACTTCATCGGTTTCATCAACGACTAACCAAAGTTGCATGGCTCCTTGTTTGCACAAGTCTTTGATATCTTCAGCATCAAAAGCACCATTTGTCTCACAAGCAAGTTGAACTAAATCTCTTGCTAAAGACCAAACATTTTCTACTTCAAACTTTTTAAATTTAATAAATTTAGTTCGCATTCACTAGATCGTGTATTCGTTTCATTTGATCTTGTTGGTTGTAGAAGAATGTAGCTCCCTTTTTACGCATTTCTTTAAAGTCGCTAGGATTTGCACCTGCCATGATGCCTGCTCCAAGAACAGCATCTGCACGAGACACAAACTCACCGTCGGCAAGTTGTGCTAACATGGTATCTTCATCTTTATCACCATTGCCAGAGCCGTCTTCAACATAACCTTGGGCTCTAACATAATTATTAATATCTTTTTCATCGTGGTCAATCTTGCTTGGTAAATAATTTACACCACCTTGAGCATAGGTTGGCATAGCATTTACGATGCCCCCTTTATTGTAAGTAAATTGACCCATAGGATTAGCTCCATATTGAATAAGACTTGAAGGTTCAGTTCTTTGTACTTGACCCATTGAGTAATCTTGAGGTTTTAAATTCTCTCTTGCAAGAGCAGCTTCATAATCACCTTGAGAAAAAGTAGGTTTTGGTTGCTCTGGGTCAGGTAAAGAACCAATACCCGCAGTTGTACCAATTGTTGAACTTAAAGCAACATTAGTTCCTACATCTTGAAAACCTTTTGCTAAGGCACCTGTCAGACTTCCTTCAACTGCTGCTTTCCCACCTTGAGCAGCTAAGGTCTTACCTAATTGACCTAAGCCAAAAGAAGTACCACCTCCAATAACTCCAGAAAGTAATGCGTTACGAGTTGATGCCCCTGAAGCTTTAGCGGCAAGAAAACTAATTCCACCTGCTAATAGTGCTAATGGTAATGTTGGCATTAAAGTCTCTCCTAATATATATATATTATTAAGTTTACCTTGATTTATCTGGTGTATCAACACCACTAGGCTTCATTTCATCCCATAAACGCCCTGTATATTGGAATTCACCCACATGCGTAATGTAATCCATAATATAACAATAACATTTGCCACCTATGTTTCTCCACAGACGACAAAAAGCAAAGTCTTCACCGAGAAAACGTTTGTTCTCTTGATCGTAATAAGTGTCAAAAAAGTTATACAGATAGGGTTTTTTCTGTAGTTTGCCATCAATTAAACTCTCTTGATGTATCTCCATATCTGGATACGCTTCAATTAAAGTATCAAACACTTCCCGTTTAATTAGCATACACCCAGTAGGTGCATGAGTGACTTCAATAACCCCATCTCCTTCTATCTCAATAGCTTCATTGTCTTCTAATCGCAAGGGGTAAGTATTGCAATTGACATGTGCTTCGTGAGCCGTGGTCACTTCACCGTGTAGTATCTTCTGAATGAGTCGGTCAAACTTAATATCTTTTAAGGGGTAGGGTACAGAAATGACGTCCTTGTCAGCCTCAAGCATACTCCATATGCTGTCCGAGGAAAACGCTATATCTGAATCAATAAAAAGCATATGTGACATTTCGCTTTTTAAAAAAGAGGCAGTACATAAGTTTCTGCCCTGTGTTACCAATGATGATTTTATCATTTCAAAAACAACTTTAACACCTTTTTTCATACATTCTTTTTGAAACTCTAATAAGCTTTGCGTGTAATGAATAGAGACATCTGAGTGTACGGGTGTAGCTACATAGATACCAAGTTCTCGTTCTTGGTTGAGCCACAACGGTTTACTTGGATCTGGCATGTAAAGCTCCTTCTAAAAATCTAGTCCATTCAATCGACTTCTTATCCCAACTATAATAACGTTTAGTGTAGTCTTGTTGTACCAAAAGATGCTCATAGATAGCATCCTCATGTAAATGTTGCATACCAGCTTTAATCGCATAAGCAAAGTTTTCTGCTAGTTTCTTATAGTTATCAGTGTAATTAACATAGATAGGAAATTCAGCACAAGTCTCATACAAAGCACCGTAGTTGGTGGTGACACAGTATAATCCAGCCGCCATAGCTTCAAGGGCCGAGATACACGAGGTCTCTTCCCAAATACTAGGATAAGCAAACATGTGATAGTCTTTCATCTTATTTAAAATAAAATCGTTAGACTGATAACCAATATAGTTAACATTAGGTAACGTTCTTGCTTGATCAAATAATTTTTCCCAGTCTGCATTATTACTTTTAGCAAACTCTTCACCATACACCTCACAACTACTGTAGACATCTAATATTATATTCTCATCTTGCAAATGTTGCATCGCTAATAACAACACGTTCAAACCACGCCAAGGGGTTGGCTGAAAGACTAAACGAAGCGTATCACCTTGCTTGTAAGGTTTTCTTTCTGGAAAATGCGTAATACCATTTTTAATCACATGACACTTTTCTGTTGGCACATCATACAGCATACGAAACTTCTCATAGTTCCAATGCGAGTTAAAGACATACCAATCATATAAACGATGATTACTTTTATCAGCAAAGAAAGGTTTGATATTAGGTTGGTCGTAGCTGTTCTTTTGCCATAAGATGTTGATCTTGTTTTCATCAATCGGTACTTTGCCCGGTATAGAAGTGCAAATTTGAAAGTGGCTAAGTAGGTACTCGTCTACCCTTGCCTTAAGAAACTCATATTGTAATTCTGTGCCACCCTTAGGCTCACTCATTCGTCTCCCCAAAGAGATCAAGTTTAGGAACAATAATGGTTACATCACGTTGAATATCTTCTTCTGTGGTAGAAGTACCGGCATCTGCTACATCTGCTTGGGCCTCTTCTTCAGAAGCATACTCTAAGCCTGACTTTTTATTAGTAATCTTGGTTTGTGATTCGCAATCAATAGTAATCGTCATGGCTGTATTCTAACCATTTTCTTGTGATCTGTCTAATTGAGCATAGGAGATGACACCTGATATCTTAGCTGCGGTTTCTGCAGTCATTTTAAGAATATCACCTTCTTCTAATACAAGCGTATTCGTTATAATATCAGCAGTGCTAACGGCAGCAATGTCTTGGTTGCCAAAGGTGTGTGTGGCTGACGCAGAGGTATCGGTTAGCTTTGTGGTTAAAGTGACTGCACTACTATGTATATTAACGGCCTGTATTTGTTTAATTAACAATCTTGCATCACTGGGTGCAGTTAATACAGAAGTCTCATCGGTATTAGCTAAAGTAAACCCTTGATTTTTGTATTGTATTGTCATGAGATAAACCAGTTAAAAGTGTCTTGTTCGTTTTTAAAATCTGTTTGAAACGAAAAATTAAGTTGATTCTTTAAAGTGTTTAAAGCTTCTAATATCTGTCTTTGATTAGATTGATCATAATCAGGTTTAGGTTCTGGAATAGTAACAATTATTTTAGCCACGTTTTACTCCTCTTTGTTTACGAATAGCTTCTTTACCTTTTTTGGCTATATTAGCTACTTGTGTTTTACCCATAACTTTAGCTCGTTGTTCCATGACTGTCAAAATCTGTATTTTTCGAGCGTAAGGTTTATTAATCTTTTTTACTTTAGCCACGGTAGCTCGTGCATCTGCAGGCGTTGCAAACTTTATTCTTACTGTATCTTTAGGATTCTCGTCTGTGTATAGTCTACGATCACTACCTTTTGGTTTTTTACCAGTGCCTTTCTTAGGGTCTCTTTTTTTTACTGCCATTATCTTCTACCATCTGGTTGCACGTCTGCTCTAAACGATCCAAATCGCCAGTTCTCATCAGTCGCTGTATTTTGTATTTTCAATGAAGCAAAACGACCTCTTGCTCTAGTATCTATTTTTTTAGTTGATGAGGTTACGGTAAACGGTCCTAGTGATGAACTAGCTTCTGTTTCAGCAGGAAAGTCTTTAAGCTGTATAGTAACTGTCGCATTACCACTAAGTATCTTAAAGTCTGGTAAGAAACGTCTAATTTTAATAAAGGTCTCACCTTGAGCACCATCAGAGTCCAAAGTAAAATCACCTGACTCAATAAAAGCATCGATGCTTGCAGTGGCATTACCGTTTTGATCTGATTGATTGACCCCTTTTTCATGTTCATACAAAGTGGTAGCCCCTAATGCTGAAGTGGCTCCTTGTATAGTTGGAAAAGTAGGCGTGCCAGCAGTAGCAAATTCTGATGCTATTGGGCTATCAAATAAATATTGGTCAATGTAAGTGGTTCTTGCTAATGAACTGGTAGTCCATGCACCCTCTCGATAATTTAAAGTTACGCATCGATCAATATTGGTAGAACCTGCCTTAGCATAAAACCAGTTTATTTCAGTAAATAAAGAATTGTAATTAGCATAAACTAATTCACCAGCATCATAATTTAAACCTAAATCATCACTATCTACATTAGTAAATACAAAGTCTTCTACTGAACAAGGTAATCGTTTGACCGTACCATCATAAACAAAGAAACCACCAGATTCGCCCATCCAATAGACCGCACCGTCTACATAGACTGCTGCATGTTGTCCAATCAAACCACAGTTAGATCCGACTTGTTGAATGTTAAAAGTAAAAGGTGGTCCGACAAACTGCATCGTATAAGCAGAAGTATCTGTTAATATAAGAATATAATCTTTTGCTCGTAAAGCTCCAACAATAGCATTGCCAGAGTCTAATCTAAATGTGCCAGCTGTGTTAGTAGAGACAGGTGTATAATCAGTTCTGTCCTCTTGATCACTAAAACGAATAAACATTTTGTCTTGTGTACTTGCTGTGCCTACAGTAGTTTCTGTGCCTAAATGTATTAAATGTCTATCTCGACCTGATACTAATGACATAACACTTTTGGTTGGATTCGTAGTAGATACAGTAGCTCGTGTAGTAACACCACTGGTTGGATTCCATTCAAAAGTCTTACCATCTTTTAGAGTCGCTACTAAAACTGTACCAAAATTATCTAAAGCCCAGTTAGCTGGTGCAATTGTCACATCAGTAGTTGCTGCTGCATTACCCCATGCAACAAAATTAGTAGCGTCTGTCACCACTGCTTCGTCATCATGAGCAGCACGAGTAGAGCCTAAAGCTGCCCTAGTAATACCTGTTAGGTCATTACTAGAAATGCCAGTATAAGTAATTAATTCTGAGCCCACTAAAATGTGTCCAGATGTGCTAAAGCCAGAGGTAGAAGTAAGCGTTACCGATGTACCAGAACCACCTGTGCCTGCGGTGTTGTCACCCAAAGCACCGTTCAAATCATTTTTAGTTAAAGAAAGTGTTTCACCACCCCATTGAGCCACACCCCAACCATAACCCGGCGTCGCTACTGCTGGTCCAGGTTTTATGAATGGGTTTATATTACAACCTGTTGCACCTGTTACACCAGCTCCAGATTCCACTTTACCCATGGTTACCGTAAAAGTATCAGTGGCTGTGGTCACAACTTGAAAAGCATCGGTGGTAAAATCAGTGGCAACAAAACCAGTGCCGCTACCGGGAATAGTCATATTACTAAAAGTAAACAGATCACCCGCAGCCAAACCATGTGCTGTTTTATTAACAGTAAGTGTGGCAGAACCATTAGTTGTGGTGTAAGTGCAAGAAGTAAGAGCTGTGTTCAGTGGAGTAATATCATAATACGCACCACCATAATAAATAATAACGCATTTATTAGTTGCAATTGCTAAATACTTGTTACCATCTAAATCGGCCCAGTTATGTAAATCTCTTGCTACCCCTGCTATTGTATTTGCAGTAAGCTTTTGCCAACCACCTATTTTTTCTGGTTCGCCATAACGAAAACGCACAAAATCACCATCGGTCCATGTATATTCAGCAGATGATTGCGTCATCTGTTTATTAAAGCCTGGTTTAAATGGTACTTTAACTAATGGCATTATCGGTATCCTCTTATAATTTTTCTTGATGGAACAATTTTATTATTAACTAAACTTGATGTAATTTCATTTATTCGTCTGCCCATAAACATAATTGTATAGACTGGTTGTTCTGCTTTAATCATATGATATTTGTCGTGACTTAATCGATTAAACCATTTTTTATCATTTATTTGTATTAAACTTTTAGCTGGGTCAAATACAGTTTCTTGGTATTTACCCCACAATAAAAAAGATATAAAAGAACCCTCATGGTTATGAGCGATTTGTTTGATTGGATATATTTTAGATATTAATACAGTAAAGAAAGGTGTCCATACACCCCATCTTTTTAACATCGGGTTACCTGTTCTGGTTATTACATGAGTAGAACCAATACCAGATCCCTTATAAATCTTTAGCAAGAACTTTATCATATCCGCCACTTCCGTCTGATTTAGGTACCATTACATATTCTTTTATATTTTCTTTATTAACTTCTTGAGCCACACGATTACCATTGTTATCAAATTTAGGCACGACAATTTCAGTATCCGCTAAGTTAGACAATTCATCAGCAAAGTCAGCACTGTATTCAGTGTATAAATTATCCCCTACCCCATACACCATAACTCTATCTATATGAGCAAACAGTTCAAC
>Ga0209232_1001791_pt1 | contig 11218 bp, 9 predicted proteins | sample ETNvirenome_2_60_FD_184066 | JGI IMG/M metagenome (GOLD analysis project Ga0209232, IMG submission 184066) | Marine viral communities from the Pacific Ocean - ETNP_2_60 (SPAdes) (version 2) | ecosystem: Environmental > Aquatic > Marine > Oceanic | place: Pacific Ocean | collected 2013-06-22
TCAAAGACAAATGTTTGCAAATGGCGATGAAGTCAAATTCACTGGCGATAGAGATGACCCAATTTTAGTAAGAAGACCTGATGGAACATCTTATTTCACAACACCAGCTATAGACAGGGATGCTACAGTCAATGCAGATAGACTTATTCAATACTATACTGCTCAAGGATACTCTCCAGCAGAGGTAACAAGGCTACTGAAAGAGCAGTTTCCACAAATAGAAACAGCAACTGTTATGGATAAAATGCTGGAAGCTAGAGAACAGTTTTCAGTAGACGCACTAACCAGTCCACCATCAGGTTCAATGGACGATATAGGAGGAATCGGCTCAAAAGAAATACAATTTGGTAACGCTAGTACGATGGATTTTAGCGTAGGACTAGAAAAGATAAAAAGTGGTAACGCAAGGACGGAAGAGATTTACGCTCTGTATAATACACCAGGCGTTAAATTGGGTAGTGAAGTCAAATCTGCTGTAGAAAATTTCATAAGGCAAGATCAGCCAGAACTTATGAAAACCAGAGAAAATGTAATGGGATCAGGTCAAGGAAAAATTCTTGGCGATGTTGTGCCTATAGAAAGTTTACGAGGTGAAAAATTCAGAACACCTGAAGAGGGTATTGGAACTTTGTCTGATTCTCTTAACATACCTGCGACATATCAAAGCACGGCAAGATCAACTCTAGGCGGTATTGGGGAATTGGCAAGAGAAGGTTTGGAAGGTGCTTCTGATTTCTTTTTAGGTAAGAGAGCAGGTGATGTCTTCAGAGCAGAACAGTACGGTGGAGACAGAGACTTCTTTTTAAGAAGTGGTGGTAGAACACCATCAGAAGTAAATAGAATGGTTATGAGTATGAATGATCCTGAACAAAGTGTTTCACCCATTGGATTTATAGGCGATTCTATATCTGACGCTTTAGATAGATTTGGTATAGATACTGATTTCTTTAGTAAAGATCCAAGTGAAATGATACTCGAAACAGATACAGTAGAAAGAAAAAAATTTGAAGAAGCGCAAATTCAAGAACAAATAAATAATGTATCTAATCAAGCAGAAGATGCAGGACAGCCAGATGTTGACGATCCAGAAGTTCCTGTCACCGAAGTTGAAGAAGATGAAGGCGAAGCTGGAACTGAAGGCGAAGATGAAGGAGATAATATTACAGAAGAGACAATTACAAGTGAAGAAGCTCCAAAAAGAAACTTCGCTGAATTTATACAAAGTCCTGATTTTATTCGATATGTAAGAAACATCGGTAAAGGTTTAGCAACCACTGGACAGATTGGACAAGGTATCGCATTAGGAGCTGCTGGAGCTGCTGAAGAGAAATACGCGGAAGAAGTGGCTGCTACGGAAGCTCAAACAGAGTTGTTAAAAGAAGCAGTCAAAAAGAGTGGCGAAGGTGACTTGAAACCGACTGAGTTACAAGCTCTTAATAAAAGTGTTACTGACATGAGTGTCACAATAAAAGAGTTTGAAGGTTCAGAAGCGTCAATTGGGATAATGAATGAACTAATTGATCTTTTTAATAGTGCGCAAGAACAAGGCGTTGCAGTTACTGGTCTTGGTGGTCAAGTAAACATTTTTGCAGATAAATTGAAAACATTCTTTGGTCAGGATTTTGATTCTTCAGATGCAACAAAAATTCAACAGGCAATAAATCAAGTTAAGCAAAGAAGCATAAGAGAGATATTAAATGAATCTGGGAGAACTATTTCAGATTTAGATAGACAAATAGTTGATAAAATATTTGGTGAAATTGATTTTACTACTCCACCAGATCAAATAATTAAGAAACTCAACAAAGCAAGAAATGACTTAATAAAAAATAACGCAGATAAGAAACGACAAATAGAAACAACTTTCAAAACTGTAACAGATCCTATTTATGGCATAAGAGGTCAAAATTTAATTTCTTCTTATTTGCCGACAATCAACAAAATATTAGCTTCTATACCTGGACAGTCTCCAAGTGGAATTACTTTATCTGAAGTAAGAGGAAATCCATACGCAGGGACAGGCATAACTTTTTTAGATAGATCGCCAACATGATTTACGATGTCAAAGTAAGACCAGATATAGTAATAAGAGTAGAGGCTGACAATGAAGATCAAGCTACTCAGAAAGCATTTGCCGAACTTGAAAAAACTGAAGGCTCTAAAATTTACGATAAGGCTTTTTTTGATTACGATACTGGCGTAAAAAGCACCAAGTTACGTTCACTTTTGGGTATAGCTGAAGGTAGAGATCAAGCTGGCAAAGAGATTGAAAAAGAAGCTGTATTACAAAAGTATGCTGGCTCTACTGGTTTTGCATACGACAGCGCAGGAAACTTAGCTATAACTCCAGAGGGACAAAGAACACTAGCAGAGAAAAATTTATTTGATAAAAATTTATTTTCAAAAAAAAATATTGTAATAGACGAAAAAGGATTTTCATCTGGAGATTTTGCTGATTTTTCTGGTATTGCAGGCCCTGTATTCGGAGCAATAGCTGCGTTATCACCGCATCTTAGAGTAGCGAGTGTTCTTCGATCATTGATTGGTAGTCAACGTATTGCAAACATCCTTGCATCTGGTATTGGTACTGCTGGTGGTAAAGCCGCAGAGGAAGCATACGAATCATCAAGTGATTTACAAAGACAATCAAAAGAAGAAATAGCAGGCTTACTAAAATCTGAATTTATTTTTGGTGCAGGTGCGCAAACTATAGGGGAACTATTTGGTGCAGGTTTTTCTGCTTTTTTTGGTTCAAAATCACCTGCTGACAAATTGAGAGATGGATATGTCATAGCAAAAGGTTATGCGATGGATGATGTATTGAAACTCGATCAAAAACTAGGTAAGGAAGCAACCGTACAACAAATAGAAAAAGCAGTCAAAACAGGTGAGATAGCTACATTGGATGCAAAAGGTGCTGTCAGTATGCAGTTTTTAGGTAGAGCTATTCCTGGAAGGATGCAAGGTATAGGTGAAACAATTGCTGGTAGACAAACTAGAGAACAAGGTTTGATTGATTACAATAATGCTATGTTAGCAAAATTGAGAGAAAAACTTACAGAAAAGGAAATTGCATACAAAAGATATGCAGAAATAGGTGATCTAGGATTACCAGCAAAAGAAGTGAAAATGGCGAAAGATAGATTAAAAATCGCAGAAAAAGAAGCTAATGATTTCGTCAATAAAATGCTTGGCGATTTATCATCTGAAACTGGAGGATTTGGCCCTGTCATGCAAGCATTGGATAAATCAGAGCTTGGTATGAGCGTTCAGAACACATTGAAAGAGGCTTACAAAGATGTGATTAAAACGCATCAGAGAAAATATGCTGGTATTGATGCCAGGATAGATAAATTAGAAGGCGATGTATTAGATAGATTCAAACAAGAATTATCTGCTGATTTGAAAGGTGTAGGTGAATTCATCAATGAAAGACTAGGTAAAATCGATCCTTTGTTAAAATATAATGAAGATGATGTTGGACTTAGCATCATACAAGGTTTGCAAAAAGAAATTGAATCTGGTGTCTTTAAAGATGGTGTCAGCCTGACACAATTAAGAAAAATAGAAGAAGCATTGAAAGGTGTAAAAGCAGTACAAGGATTAAAATCAAGAGGACAAGCTGGTAATTTTTACGATGATGTTGAAAAAATGGTTACTGATATAATAGAACGTGCGCCTGAAACATTCATGTATACTGCTTTCAAATCTCCCAAAGGTTTTCAAGGAGCATTGCCACGCGGAGTCCCTTACGATAAAAAAGTTATTGGTGGTATTGTTGATGATTTGCGTGTCGAACAAGCAAGATATAGAGAAATAATTGAACCATTCAACAACGCTAGAGTACAAAAAATAAAGACTCAAGCTCAAGGTCAGGGTGTAGACCCAAGTGATGTGTATGAATACATAATGAAACCTAATAGAGGTGGAGATATGAAGGCTGTCTTATCAGCTTTGGAAAGAAAAGATCCTACTATCGCTTTTTCCTTAAAATCAAATCTTACAAGAAGATTATTTAAAGACACTTTAGATACTGCTACTGATCCAGTAACAGGTATAGTAAATATGCAAAAATATACAGACAACATTTTAAAATATAACTCTACATTGGAAGCGTTACTAGGGCCGAATTATTCAAAAATGGTATCTACTTTAGAACAAGTCAGAAAATACAGTCCGAGATTAAATGAAAATCAAGTTAGAAGTTTAGTAAACGAAATTAAAGCGACAAATGTAGGACAAGGAACAACTTTCAACAGGTTTCTCAACTCACTTGAAGATAAAGCAAAAGCAAGTGGAGAATCAATTGATTTAGAAAAATCTGCATTGATGCGGAACATTGAGAATTCAGCACCAGAAACTATAGTAAAAACTATATTTAGACCTAACAGCGCAAGAGAAATTAATCAAGCGAGAAATGTTTTGTCTCAAGAGGCTTTTGATAATGTAAAAGAAGAAGCACTCGAACAATTATTACGTAAGGGAGTGACACCTGGGGTTTCAGATTTATCTGAAATATTTAAACCGAATGTTTTTCAAAGAGCTTTAGATTCGTATGGCCCTGAAACACTAGAAGCGATGTTTGGTAAAGATATGGCTCTTTCTTTGAGAGGTTTTGCAAGAAGTATGTCGTCAAGTGTTGCAGGTGCAGAAAAAGCAGGTGCAGGTAGTATTGTTGCTGGCACATTAGCAGCGAACTTCTTCAATTTGAATTTATTGCCTTCAGTTGTAAGTTTGACTATTTATAAAACAATATTTGGACAACCGATGGTTGTTGCAGCATTGGCGAAAACAGATAAAGGTTCGATAGCCACCGTATTGAGTGCGTTTTCAAGAGCAGCAAGGATTGCAGGTGTTACTGAGTTACGCGAAGGCACACAAAAAGGTGTAGAAGCAGTTATAAAAGAAGGCGAAAGAACTGGTATTACAGACGAAGTATCTGATGAATTCAAAGATTTCGCAGATCAACTTCCAACTCAAGCACCATCATTAGATTTGGCTTTGCCAGATGTGGCATACACTTCCGATCAAATCAATACAGCACCTATCGGCCCAACATTATTACCAAACCCAAGAGATCAAGAAATCGCTGAGTTACTCAGACGAGTTTAGTTATAGTTAATTCCAAGTTCTTCTCTATCGAATCCTAACGGTTTATCAGATAAACAATCTAATTCGTCCCTGGAGAAGTGTATGTATGGCTCTGAGTCTTCGGGTAGTTGCGGTTCAGCAATCGTACCGAATCTGACATCATATACTTTATTTTTATCCCAGGTGTGTGAATACACGCTATCAGTCATTGCAAACACAATAACGAATGGATGATTGGTAGCTAAAGATAAAGCACCGCCCATCCTGAGTTTAGACGCGCTTAATAACAGCGTATCGTATCTATCAATACCAAAGCTGCGACATTTTACTTCAAGCCAGAATGATGACTGTTTACTCTCGCACCAGTAATCCAATCCGTATGATACTGGTAATTTATTGCAACTTACTCCCCATAGTCCCTCTATAAAACCAGCGACTCTCTCTTCTCTTTTTTGGTCGTTGATCGTTTCCATTTTTGGTTTAACATTCATTTGTATCTCCTAATCTTCAAAGAAGTCTGGATCTATCGCAACCAACCGTTTCATAGGTCTACCAGTTGATTTTATCTTGACATCTTTTTCTTGTATTTCGCCTGCATTTATTAATCTGTTTATTATCTCTTTTACTTCAAATGATTTCATTGATCTGAAAATTTCTCTCCTATCTATATCTCTTTTGCTAATTCCTATCTCGCCTTGCGTTCTGATGAAACTTAATATTTGTTTGATTCTGCTCTCCATTTCTGAGCCAGCCACTTTGTCTTCACATGTCTCCACCATCAATTGATCGTAAAAGTTTACATATTCAATCGCCCACTTAGTCATATCGCCTTTTATTTGTTTTGAGTGTGGGTCAGTTGCAAGTTGGCATATCAAGGCAAGGCGCATGGCTTTTTCTTTTGTCCTGGATAACAATACTTCCAAACCATCTTTTTCTAGCTTGTCTTGTTGTTTGATAAGATCGTGTGCTAAAACATCAAGTAGTTTGAGTGAATCACTATCAAAATTAACTACACGCTGTTTCATATCTAATTCTGAATTGTTGATTGCCATTGATTCCATTTCGTTTCTAGGCTGTCTGATTCTTCTCAGCCATTCACAAATGTTGTAATCAGGTTCTTCATAAGCAACCATTCTACCGACAGTCCTCGGTAATTTTGACTCTACAACAATAAATCTATTCAAGAATCCATCAACTATTCTGCCTGTTGATAAAGCACCATAAAAGTTACGCGGTACTGACATACCGACAAGTGTAATTGCAGGCTTGATTGTAGAGCGATCCATTGCCTCCTGTTGCTGTTTTACGGTCAAAGTCATAAGAGAGTAGTTGTCAGGTCTGATCGTACCGTGACAGCGACCCCAAGACTCCATAAGCACTTGTAAAGCGTCTTCTTTGTTTGAGTTTGTAGATTTACTGATACTCTCTAGTCTTTTACCAAATTCATCCATAACAGTAATGTGTGTTGGTTTATGTCTAAGTAGACTGTAAACAGCACCCGAACTTGTGTAACCGTCGCCTGCCATCAAATCTGCAAAGCCTGAGTTATCTAATATTGATTCTATTGTGGTTTTTACATTCTCTTTACCTTGTCCTGACTTTGCTATGCACATAAAGAACAAGGAAGAATAATTATTCATATTGGTTCGATATATACGTCCTAATGCAACAGATCCAAATGCGAGTGCTGTTTGTATTGATAATGCAGGTTGAGGTATATGTGCAATCTTTTGCGAGTAATCAAAAACATCTTTAAGTATTCCTGGAGGACTGTATAAATCTTTTGGTTCTTGTATGTTGTATTTTGTTTTTCTGAAGAGAGGTGCTTGCTTGTTTTTTCTTTGGTGGGTTTTGAATATTGAGTTTACTGTCGTTGATATTTCTGTTCTTGATAACGGTGGTTTGTTTTGCAGATTCCATTGCTGAACAAAAAACTCAACCATATCAATACTTACATTTTTGGCTATCAAGTTACCTGCCAATCTTGCTGCATTGTCATTACGACTTCCTTCAACAACACCGTCCATTGAAAATGGGGTGGATATTGGCTTGCCATTTATTTTTTCAGCACCAGTAATCATTACCCAATGTTCTTTCGTAAAGTTAGGTAAATCACTTGTATCGTGCCAATCCCACCCAGGAATAAATTTAGGCTCATAAATAGCACCAGTAGCGTGTATATTATATGGAGCGATTATTAATCCACCCACTCCTCTAATATCTATCAATCTTGATGCTTCTGTATGATTCGTTCTTCTTGCAACATAAGTAGTGTAGTTCTCAGGGTTGTTATAGTAATAGTGCATACCTTTACCTGTAACTACTTTTAATGGCGTGTTGGGTAAGTTTTCTTCTGCCCAATTGACAGCTTCTGGTGTATCAGCATCAACAACTAGAAACTTGCCACATATTAAAGCGACCACTAAATCATCACGGTTTTTAAACCATCTAGTTACTTGTTCTTCACTTGGTTGCTGTTCTTTGAACTTCTGCCAACTGCCTAATTCTTTAGGCGGTACTTTATTATGGCGCATCAATGGGACTGGCGAATACCCATGTTCCAGATAAGCCAACGCAAGATCAAGCGCAGTATCCTGCGCAGATACTTCAATGTTAAGCACTAGCTTTCTTTCTTGCTTTCTTCGACAGGGCCGTATATAGATTCAAAATCCAATTTACCGCCAGTCTTTTTTATAATGATCTTTGCTTGTTCAATTGAAGGCTGTCTTTTACCATAGCGATATGCTTTTATGGTTGATGGTTTACATTCAAATAAATCGGCTGCAGCCTCAGTTCCGATAAATTCTATATATTTTTTTAGTGTGTATTGCTCCACTTCTCTCTCCTTGTATTCTGGTTCTAAACCTTCTGCGTAAAGGTCTTGGAGTTTTTTTTCTGATAATTTATTCTGACGATGATAATAATTTATTTTCCATTGGTTGTTTTTTGTTTTGTTCATGTTACAATAAGTCCTTAATAAATTTTAGTACACAGTGTATCTGAATTTATTATATAATGTAAAGTTAAATTTCAACGGAGAAAAATATGAATGATAATATATTATCGCGTATCAAAACTCCAAATGAACTTGTGGAACAACAGGGAGCTAAATTGTTAATCTACGGTGCATCTGGGGCTGGAAAAACCACTTCTCTAAAAACTGCACCTGGTAAAACTTTGGTGGTCAGTATGGAGAGTGGATTGTTATCTATTAAAGATGCTGATAATTTGACGGCTATTGAAGTCAAAGAAGCCTCCGAGATAGAAGAAATTGCACAACTGTTAGAGAATGGCACACTGGAATACGATACAGTTTGTTTGGATAGTATTACAGAAATGTCAGAAATCTTGTTATCTCAAGAGAAAGCAAAATCAAAAGATCCACGCAGAGCATACGGAGAAGTAATCGAAGTTATGATAAAAACAATGCGTAGGTTTAGAGATTTGCCAATACATGTTGTGTTTATCGCTAAAGAAGCAAGAGAAAGAGATGAGGCAACTGGCATGTTCCATTATCAACCGATGATGGTGGGTGCGAAGTTACCAACTCAAATCCCTTACTTTTTTGACGAGGTGTTATGTTTGAGAACTTTTGATGATGAAACTGAGGAAGGCAAGAAAACAGTCAGCCGTTGGTTTCAAACCAGAGTGGGACAAAACTATACAGCGAAAGACAGAAGCGGTAAGTTAGAAGAGTTTGAAGCACCTAACTTAACCGATATTATTAACAAACTAGGATTTGCATCAGGGGGTGCATCATGAGTGATTTTGAAGGTTTAGATATAAACATGGAAGAAGCGGATGTCAGTTCATTTATACCAGAGGGCGAATACCCTTGTATTATAAATGTATCTGAAAAAACAACTTCCGCAGCAGGTAACGATTACCTAAAAGTAGAACTATCAGTAACTGGTGAGAAATACGCAGGTTGGAAAGTAAGAAAAAATTTCAATCTTTGGTATCAGCATGCAGATGCTCAAAAACAAAGCGAGATCAGAGGTTACGCAAATAACGATTTTGCAAGATTGTTGAGAGCATGTGGGATGTCAGAAGCACCTAAAAGTGCAGTCGCATTACAAGGTAAAGAAGTGATGTGCAAACTGATAGTCAAGGAAGCTGAAGAAGGTTCGGAGTATGGCCCAAGCAACGAAGTGCAGTCATTTATTAAGTTAGAAACGATGACTCCACCAAAAGCTGCAGGTCTACCACCGAGCATGAAGAAGTCAGACCCTGAGAGTGAAGACAAGAGTGACGATAAGCCAGTCAACAAACCACCTTCACTCTAGCCACACGGCTACGCTAGGAGTCGAAAGGAAGTGCTACTTCTCCATTCCTAATCATCGGTACGCTTCCGACCTAGCATTTTTTAACTCAAAGCTACGAAGGTTTCTCCTATAGGCCTTAATGAACAACCTTGGTGCAGTTGTGTAGCGAAACGCACCTTTTTTTATAAGGAGAGATTTATCAAACCAAGTTCAGCAAAAGCAAAAGGCAGACTACTACAACAAAAGTTTAGAAATATGTTGGTAGATTTTCTTGGACTTGACGAAGATGATCTTGAAAGTCGTCCGATGGGATCTGCTGGGGAAGACATCATAATGGGCAAACAATCCAGGAACAAATTCCCATATTCAATCGAATGTAAGAATCAAGAGAAACTCAATATATGGTCTGCTTACGACCAAGCATCGAAAAACTGTAAAGGATATGAGCCTTTAGTTGTTCTCAAAAGGAATAGAAGTAAAGTATTGGTTTTATTAGATGCAGAACATTTTGTAAAACTGCATAAAGATTAATAAATATTTTCGTCAATCAATCTTTGTAAGTACCACCAGGCTTTTCGTAAATCTTCGATACCATTATCATGTTTCTTTTCGTATCTCCATAGGTACTTGATGCAACACGCTTTCAAATGCGCCTTGAATTGATCGTGCGTCATACTGGCTTTGATGGCATCAATACATTGTATCTCGCCTTCGCTTTTGTAGTGGTCAGGGTTTATATTGTCTTTAATTTCATTAGGTAGTTTCATTTTCTAAATCCAGTGTCACGATATTCGGACTGTTATATATAGTAGGTTTATTACCCTTCATACATCTTTTGATGTTCTCCAGGTGCGTGTTCATTGTTTCCCAAGCAACATCCATTTGTTTATCTGTAATTATAAATACCTTACTTGCGTATGGTGGTTTCTTTTCTTGAGCCACAAATACAAATTCTTTTACTTTATAGCCTGCAGCCTCCATACCGCGTCTATACCAAGCAGCTTGCTCTGCATATCCATACTTCAATACAGATTCTTTGAAATACTCAGGAGAGCAACTGTATGTGGTTTTGTAATCCACAACTACAATTTCATGCGGTTTATGTGGGCCTCTTGGTTGGCAAATTACATCTGGACGGCATTTACAAAGAACTTCATCTTCATACCAGTAAAATGATGCTTCGGCAACTTTGCCATCACCATTTAAATACATGTCACCCTCTGGAATCATGTGGTCACGCATCGCCATAATATCATTGTATTCTGATTCTTTAATACAGCACATACCTCGATCCAGTATGTCTTGTTTGAGTTCCTTGTTTACTTTGGTGTATGGAGATCCAACAATTACTCCAACGTCCCTGGTAAACGCATCTTCTCCTTCTACAAGCAACGAGTGGGCTGCAGTACCGAAGTTCATTGCAGATGTGGTTTCTTGTTCTAATTCAAGCGCGTGTAACTGGCTCTCGCCAAACTTACGCACATAAGATGAACTGATACCTATATCTGAATGGTAATCTTCATTTGATATACCAGTATAAATAAACGCATTACCGCGCTTCTCACATTCGTATTGGTCTAATGGGTGTTTCATTTGGTTCTCCTAGAAATCTGGTTTGTATTCTTCATTTTCTTTTATTAATTTTTTGATTTTTATTAATCCTTGTTCTAACTTGTTTGCGTTTTCTTTTCTAAGAATTAAGTTTTCTTTGTTCATCCAATTGTGAATGACAGATTGAGCAATACCCATACCTTCAGCTATTGTATTTAAAGGAATACCATATTTTTCTTCTAAATATTTAATGTCTTTCTTGTATTTTATTTGATTAATTGCTGATTCAATACTCATATAAACTCCTAAAA
>Ga0209232_1001794_pt1 | contig 11215 bp, 14 predicted proteins | sample ETNvirenome_2_60_FD_184066 | JGI IMG/M metagenome (GOLD analysis project Ga0209232, IMG submission 184066) | Marine viral communities from the Pacific Ocean - ETNP_2_60 (SPAdes) (version 2) | ecosystem: Environmental > Aquatic > Marine > Oceanic | place: Pacific Ocean | collected 2013-06-22
TCTAATTGAAATGTTCCTGCTGTGTTGATAGCTGTTGGTTGATATACAGATGTTGACTCTTGATCAGAGAATCTAATAAACATTGGATCTTGCGTAGAAACATTTCCAATTGTAGTCTCTGTTCCTAGATGAAAGAGATGTCTGTCTTTTTCAGATACAATGGTTAATCGTGAAGCTGTAGGAGCTCCCGTCATGAGAGCAGCTCTTATAGTACGAGGATTGGTTGCTCCAGCATCCCAAGTAAAAGATTTACCGTTGGCTATTGTAGCTACTAAAGTTTCTCCAAAATTATCTAACGACCAGTTACCTGGTTCTAGAATAACATCAGAAGTTGCTCGTTCTGTACCCCATGTAGAATTTCCCCAAAGATATGTACCCCAACCATAACCAAGAGTTTGTGTTGTGGGTCCAATAACAACGTAAGGATTAATGGTGCAAGATCCACCTGCAGCCATTCCTGTTCCATTGTTCTCTGTTGTTGTAACACCAGCCGCAGGATTAGTTAAGCTGATAGTAAAAGAATTAGTTGCTGTGGTTAAGACTTCAAAAGCGTAAGTAGTAAAATCATCAGCGGTTAACGTTGTGTTAGCTCCCATAGAAACAGAAGATAAAGTAATGTATCTTCCAGCTTCTAAGCCGTGTCCAGTTTTATTGATAGTTACTGTGGCACCGGCTGCAGCTGAAGTTGTGAAAGTTCCTGTTCCAGCTAAAGCTGAATCTAAAGGTGAGATGTCATAAAAGGCACCGCCGTAATATAAGAATAAACCTTGTGACGTTCCTATAGCTGCATACTTCTCTCCAGCTAAAGATGTCCATGTGTGTTGAGCTCTCGCAACACCAGGTAAAGTATTTTGATCATTAGTTAACTGTTGCCAACCCCCAGTCTTTTCAGGGATTCCATATCTGAATCTAACAAAATCTCCATCTACCCACTTACCTGGGGATGCAGCGGGAGTTCCTTGTTTATCAAAGCCTGGTTGAAATTTTACTTTTTTTAATGCCATATCTACCCACTATACTAGTTTTTGGCCAAAAATATAGTCCATTCTAGTTCTGAGATCAAATCGTTTATATACAATTTACTCTTCTTTTCTTTACGTATGTGTTGATGTAATTCCTCCAGATCTAAAATAAGCCATTCTTTATCAGCTTCTAAAACCATTTTTTGAGCTTTAGTATTGAGCTTTCCATTTTGAGCTGGTGTTCCATCAGATAACTTAAACATATTTCTTACATCAAATCTATAAAAAGCATTTTGTCCTTTGATGATACCAGCAATATTCCAAGATGTTTTTTCTTTAGGGTATTCTATATTAGTTAAATGTTTAGCAAATCTTTTAACAATCATCTGGTTTATAAATCATATTAATGTTCATTTGCTTACAAGACCAAATAGCAAAGTCTATGTCTTCTACGATTGGAAACCCCGCTACATTAAAAGAAGTATTTAATAACATAGGAATCTTAGTCTTCTTGTAGAAGTTATTGATTAGATCATAATAATTTTTATTTTGTTTTCTCGTTAATGTTTGCATTCTAGATGTATTATCTACATGTACAATAGAGGGAGTTTCTTTTATTGCCTTAGTCTTAGCTGGAAGAGCAAAAGACATATGGGGTGATTCTTTTAAATTACCTAAATCAAAATATTCAGAGACATGTTCTAGCATAATAGTTCCTGCCAAAGGTCTCCACCACTCTCTTCCTTTTAAAGTATTAATTATGTTTTGAGCTTTTTTGTTTCTAGGGTCAAACAAGATAGACCTATTACCTAGAGCTCTTAAACCCATCTCACTTGCACCTTGAAAAATAACGACAGGTTCTTGTTTCAACAAAAGCTCTACAGCTTTGTTTTCATTATTTGTAATCATTACAATATAAAGCTACTCCAATTGCTGTTCCTGCATCATGTGGTACAGGATCTATAAAAAAATTTATGTCTTTAAATTTTTGTACGTATTTAAAATTATTAACACAATTTAATGCTACTCCTCCGGTAAGTATTATATTTTTAAGACCTCTGTAATCAACAGCTTGCTCAATTAACTCGCAAGTTCTTTTAAAATTTTCTTCTTGGATATCTGCAGCTAATTTAACATGATCATAATTTAAGTTATATTTTTTATTTGTGTAATGGTAAGAGGACAGCCCCATTAATTTACCAGCCTCGCCATAAACAAAACCCATCAACTCACTACCTTTATTAAAAGCAATTCCACCAGGTGAATTAGAACTAAAGAGATATTGAACACCATTAATAGTTCTTAGGATTTCGTGATCTGAATAATGAAACACATTATGTTCTACTGGTATGTCAGGCATATTACTGCAGTGTTTAAAATATTCTACATAGCTTTGTTTGTTAACATACATAATAGTTTCAACTTCTTGAAAAGGCCAAGTGGTTGGTCTTGCACCTCCGCCGTCTACAACTATAGCCATAGCTTCTTCAAAAGGTGAGAAATGAAATCCTGTAAGTCCGTGATAAAGATGATGTTTCTTTTTGTCGTGAAATAATTGACAGTGTTTAAATTTTTTATGGATGTCTTTTGCAAGATCTGTGGGGTTTATTTCTTGAGAATAATCAACAGTATTATATGCCACTAAATCTATTTTGTGATTAATATATTTATTCAAAGTAATAAAATTATTTACTTCGTTTATAACAGCACGCATATTTTTATGTTTACAAAATCTTTCTTCGTGTAAAAAAGATTTTATAATACCGTTTTCTAATAAACATACGGATACATTGTGTGATAAATTCACTCCCAGTATTCTCATTTAATTAAACCTTTCTTAATTTCAGGGAACCATAATATATCAATTCCACTTTTATAAAAACAATTAATTGCTTGTTTTGGTGTTTCTATTAAAGGTTCTCCTGCTAAATTAAAACTTGTATTAAGTAGAGCAGGTATCTTAGTTATTAAATTAAATTCTTTTAACAAATCAAAAAAGTATCCATCCTCTTTTGATACAGTTTGTACTCTACAAGAATTGTCTACGTGTACTACACCAGGTATTTTATTATTCTTTACTTGAAAAGATAATGTCATAAAGGGTGCTTTCTTAAGTTTATGAGTTACAAAATATGAAGTGAAAAAAGATTCTAGGATAGATACTGCAAAAGGACGATACCACTCTCGTCTTTTTACTTTGTTAATTATTTTTTTAGCATCCTTGTTCCTTGGATCGAATAGTATAGATCTATTGCCTAGAGCTCTAGGACCAGCTTCAGCTACACCATTATATACGGCTACAATCTTTCCGTTACTTAAATGGCTAGCAATTTGTTTAGACGATATGTTTTGACCATCTACATTTATTTTGTGCTTAGTATTATTAAAGAATGTATTTATTAATGGATTCTTTTTATTTTTATAAGTGTTTCTAGTTTCGTTATAATAAATCAAGAGCGCAGCTCCAATACTATTTCCTGAGTCATCAGCTAGGGGTTCAAAGTAAAAATTAACATCAGGTAAATTTTTTACTAAGTACTCGTTAGTTACAACATTCAAAGCATATCCTCCAGATAAACAAACATTTTTTATACCTGTTTTTTTTACGTATCGTTTTATTAATTTAAGGACTTGTTCTTGTGTTTGCTTCTGTACTTGGAATGCGTGATCAGCATAAAATTCATATTGTTTCTCGGTTAGATTATTTATTTTTTTATGTAGATGCTCTTTTAATATAGTCTGTTGATTATAGTCCTCTTCGTGATGATAGATATTGGAGTTAGGTCTATTGTCAGTAAACAAAGACACATACTTTTTATCTTTACCATACGCAGATAAACCCATTGTCTTACCATTCTCCAATGCATCTTGACCAATCAATGTAGTAGCTGTCTCATATACTTTAGTAATGTTCATAGAAGAATCAGCATAGACTTCACAGTCAGGATACGGTTTCATTAACTCTGTTAGATTTTTTTGATTCTGTACATCATTATTGACACCATTATTTAAAGTCCAATATGTTTTATAAATTGGTTTAAAAACGCACGGATATTTTGAAGTAAATATAGTTTCACTTTCTCGTAAACCATTTATGAGAGAGCCATTACGGTCAATGATACAGGACAGAGATTCTTTAAACCCACTATTATAAAAAGCTAAAGATGCGTGACACAAATGATGTTCGTTGCACAAACGAACTATTGGGACATTAATTTTCTTTAATACAGTAATCTCAATGTATTTATTATCTTCAGCTTTGTAGGTTGGTGAAGAAATAACAACTATATCTATTTTACCCTTTGCTTTTTTTAATGCTTGTTCTAGTGCTAGTATTGGATATTTGTCTCTTTTCTTTCTAGATAGTCTTTCTTCTTTACAAAAAAATTCTAGTTTACCATTATCTATAATTGCAACACTGCTGTCGTGTAATGTTGATATGCCTAATATTCTCATTCAAATGTTGTAACAAAAGCAAGTCTTTCTCCAAATCTAGGATGGTAGTGCCAATGGTGTGAGTTATTAAAACAAACTCCTTTATATTGTTTGGGTGTAACCTTTTTTAAAATTTTTTTCTCATCCTTATCTAAAATAAAAAGTTTAGCTTTTTTGTCTTGTACATCATTTAAGTAAACTATTAATTGTTTGTGTGGAAACAAATGGTCTTTGTGAACAGGACATTTAACCATACCATTATTGTAAGTGAGGTTTATGGACATTCTGTGAATAAGTTTATACGTAAGATTATTTTTTGATACAAAATCTTGAAGTATACCCTCACCCCACGGATGATATTTAGAATTCCATTTATCCTCTCCTGATCTAAGAATAGTGTGTTCAAAGAAACCGTTGTATCTATCATCCCCTTCGATAATTCTTGTCTTATGATAAAAGGCAAAATTTAAACCTAAGACTTCTTTATCAATAAAGTCTTTACTTTCTTTACTTAAAAAATCATTATCTTCTTTAAAATCTAGCATCATTTAAAATTATATGTAAAAACAATTCTTTTACAATCCTCCTGTTTATTATAGCACCCGTGAGAAATATGGCTACGCCACATAATCAGCTTACCTGTTTTAGGTGCATAGCTAGCTATAGTGTAAGTTAAATCGTTGAATGCTCTTTTATTTTCAGGTCCGTCATGATGTGCAGTTTGTTCGTTAGGGTTCATCATATCTAGTACGGGATTTTCAAAATTTAAATGTGTATCATTTTCATAACCTTCCAGAAAGAAAACAGCTGAAAAAACAAACCCTGGATGTCTATGAAAAGATTGACCTCCTCCTAAAGGATAATCTAATAACCAAGATTCTTCACAATTAAATTTTTTAGTGTAAAGAAGTTCTTTAGCAAAGTTATTAATTTCGTTGTGTACCCAATCATTAATCTTTTTAAACTTTATATTTTTATGAATCCTCTCTCTACAAAAACCTGACTCTTCATAATGGTATTTTGATATTAATTTTTTGTATGGCTTTTGAATCTTACCTACAAAAGGACATTCAGATACTGCTATGGATGTAGGAAACCATCTATGTATAATCATTGTTCAAACTCACACCAACCTGTTACGATATACTTCTCCTCAGTTGGAGAAGGGATACCTCTATGGGTATGTGTAAAATCAGGGGGCCATAATAATGTAAGACCTTTTTTAGCTTTTACTTTTTTACCATAGTATTTAAATTCTGTTTCGCCTTTGTCTTTTACTGTATTTAAGTAAGTCATATAAACTATAGCTCTAGTGGCAAAGTACCGGTTGCCTCTTTCACAGTGCCATGAAAAAAATCCACCTTTGGGTTTGTAATATTGTATGTTGTTACCAGCAGCAGAAGTTCTTATATTTGGTATTTGATATTTTTTACAATAAGCATCTAAACCCACACCTAATGCCTTAAAATATTTTACCATCGTAGGATTTGTTGTATCATTATAAAAAGATACATCGGTTGAGTCTTTTACTTTTAAATCTTCGCCGCCGCTGTACACGCCTTTCTTTTTATACTCTTTATTTTCTTTAAAATATTTTATTATATCATCGCAAAGTTTTAGATCTATGTTAAATTTATAAATAAAGTCGTCATGTTTCATATTAGATCTCCCGTCCATTTAATAGATATTCTAGAAAAGTTTGGTTTGTTAAAAGCTTTTGCATAGTGTGGGTCGGATGCTCTCATTTTTATTAAACGCCCGTGTTTAAAAGGTATTTTTTTCTTACTTGGTAAATGTATAAACTCACCCCCTATTTTGTCAGGAAGATCTTGACTACATAACATTAATATAAAAACAACTTGATTATCAGGTCCATCAACATGAGTGCTGCCATCCATACCTTTAAATTGTAAGTTACCATCAATAGTGGTTAGGTTTGCATTCATTTGAAAGTATTTTAAAATATGACCAAAAGCATTTATCAAAGTAAAATTTAATTCTTTATCGTGAGGGTCATATTGAATGTCATAAGCATTATATTTTTTAAAAAATAATTTACCAAAAAATGTATGACTACCTTTTTCAAAATAGGGCCAGCCTTTTCTATTAGCCGTATTATTTGGATACCATGGTGCTTTTACTAATTTATGGGCTATTTCTGTCGACCATAACAAGTCAAAGACATCATCAACGTATTCTATTTTTTGTAGCATAATAATCTCCCGGTAATCCTAAAAATGGCCTTGTGTCATATAACAAAGGATTTTTATCTTTGATGTTGTAATGTAAAAATATTTGTACACACTGTTTGCCTTTAAAAGGTCTTCTCCAATGTGTAAATTGTGTGCCGTTATAAATAAGCATATCTCCAGGTTTAAATTTTACCTCAATATCTTTTTTATTATTTTTGTAATAGAACGACCAAGGATCTCCACCTAAAAACAATGTAGTTGAAATATGACAGCTTTTTCTATCTGTGTGCTTCTTAAGTTCATTACCTTTTTGATATACTCTGGTGTAGGAATAAGTAGGCACTAACGTTAATTTAGTTTTCTTTTCCATCATGGGTAATAGATCTACTAACATTCTATCGCCAAGAATATCTCCGTACATAGAGAAAGCATTTTCAACCTGACTATCATTAAGCGTGCCCCATTCAACAGCATCTTTAGGCACATAGCCATCTTCCATTAATTTTAGAGCTACTTTTTCTTTGAGTAAAAAATAATCATAAGTTATTTTAGCTCTCTCTTTTGATATGGCTTCTTTAATTAGTATTGCATCTTTAAACATAAGGTTTTCCTAAATGCCAATTTGTTAAACTAAATCTTGTACCTTTGGTTACATGTTTAACTCTGTGCCAAACAAAGGATGGAAAAACTACAAGAGACCCTGCAGATTCCATAAATTTAGGTGATTCAACTTTAACTTTGTCATGACCTTGCTCAAAAGAAAACTCTAATTCTCCGCCTTCATATTCATCTGCATTATTTAAAACCAACACACTTGATAGTTTTCTAATCTTTCCTTTGTACGCTCCTTTAGAATAAGGATCTGGCCATGCATCCATATGCCAATTATAATATTGACCTTTAGAATATTTTGTTAACTGACATTGTTCTGAAGTATCCCATTGAAAATTCCAACCTGCTTGTTTGTTAGCATCATTTATAAATGGATGTATTGTTCGATACAAAAAAGGATCTGAACGAAATGCAACATGTGATTTTCTAAATTCAAATAATTCTTTTTTCTTATGTGATTTACCACCAACTGTACCTAAAGATTTTTTAGTTTTATTTAATAAACTTTTTATTTTTTCACAAACTGCAGGTGCTACTGCTTTTTTATAAACCCAATAAGACCATTTTAAATTCATTCTATACTCCAATTAAAAGATAAACTTATTCTATCAGAGCTTGTTTGATTAGGAGCTGTAGCGTGTTTTAAATGTGAGGGAAAAAGAATTAATCTTTGAGTTTTAGGAATTGCGTTAAACCTAGCAGAGTTAAATGGATTATAAGAATTTATTGGATACTTAAAAAACATTTTTCTACCACCAAGTAAATTATCAGGATTTACAAAATAAAGATTACCGCATTTTTCATTGTTGGATGTTTTTAAATAATACACAGCAGAAAAATCACAATTCGATACTCCTCCATCGTGTGCGTGTTCTTGGTTATAATGATTTTTTTTATTTATATTAAACCAAAGATTATCAATCTTAATATTAACTTTATCGTTTTCTAAAAAAGAATTAGCATATTTTTTTAATGCGGGTTCTATATTTGTAATAAATTGATTTATGATAGGAAAGCTACAATCAACATCTTCACTTTGCCATCCACCAATATTACTTATTGATCTGCCTTTTTGTTTTTTAATTTTATTACAGTAATTAATTAGTTGATTATTTAATTTAGTTATTTTTAAATCACCAACATAAATCGGAGTTGCAAAAATTATTTCTGTTCTATCTAATTTCTTCATAAGTCTGTATTAATAAAGTGTTTATTCTTTCGCTAGTATTTTTAGTTATATAATAATTTAATGAAGAGGGAAAGCAATAAAAATAATTGTTTTCTAAATTAATAGTCCAAGTTCTATTTCTTCTACGATGGTCATCAAAATCTATAATAAGTTGTGAACTATCTTTTTGTACATCTACACAATAAATAAAAGTATAATCAGGAGAAAGTTTATCATCATTAATATGATTATGATTTCTTTTTTGACTTTGATCACCTGGTAAAATATGTAAAGCGTATGTATCTTGAACTACAAGATTAGGACTTTGTAATTTTCTTTTATGTAAATCAAAAGCACGAGCATCATACCACCAATGAGCCAGTTGAGTTAGAGATCGTATATTAACTATTTTTAATAATTCAGTATTATTATGATATTTTTTTAAATAATAACTTTCTGCTATATTAAATAATAATTCTTGCCTATCTATTTTAAATAGGTCTGTAGGTCCTACTTCACCTGTATAGAAAATAGTTTCACTAAAAATCTTTCGTATCATTCTGAAAGGATATTAGTATATTATAATCTTTTAGTCCACTGTTGATTTGTTTCATCCCAATCGTAAGAATCAGGGTGAGTTTGAGCTGTGACTCCATCATCAGCTACGCCTGAAGTATAGGTTTCAGGATATGCTACTGGGGCTTCCCATAAGCCAGTAGAAGAATTTAACGTCCAACTTGCATAGGGTTGCAATTTAATAAACTTATCAATAGCTTCATCATATTTCATACCTATGGCAGCATATTGACCTCTTGGGTTAGGGTCTTCATCTCTGTAAGTTTGTTTCCAGCTTTCCCAACCAAATATTTCTCTACATTTTGCTATACCAGCTTCTTCCGTTGGTGCATCAGAATCCTGAAGAACCGTTGTAGACAAAACTACGTTGTCTGAATCTAATTTTGCAAAATATTTAGCCATTATCCTACGTAAGTCCCTGAAGCGTTGAAAGTGTGAATAGTATCTGAACCATCAGTAGTTACTGAGCCTGAGTCTGTGTCAGAATCAGCTGTTACTCTTCTAATAATTACAATACCATTTCCTCCACCTTGTGTTCCTTGAATTGATCCGCCAGCTCCGCCGCCTAAACCATCAGTTCCTTTGTTTCCAGAAGCAGTCCAACCGCCACCACCAGATCCGCCACCGCCAGCTCCGCCGGGACTTGATGAAGGGCCGTTTGGTCCCATTTGGGCACCACCGCCACCACCTGCGTAAGTTACTGAGGATCCTGTAATGTTAGAAGCAGTTCCTGCTCCACCTGGTCCTCCAGAACCACTGCCTGCAGCGTTAGCTCCTCCGCCACCGCCTCCAGCACCGCCGTTTGGAATTCCTTGTGATAAAGATCCACCACCTGGATTACCTTGTGATGGTGATACAGGAGGAACGTTTCCAGCTCCGCCTGGTGCAGCTCCTAAAGATTGCCATGGTTGTGCACCACCGCCACCTGAGCCACCGTCAATACCTTGATTATTATTTGGGCCGTTACCTGGATTAATATTGTATCCTCCAGCTCCACCGCCCGCTGATGTAATTGTTGAATCATTACCTTCAAAAGAAGAGTTAACTCCGCTTCCAACTCCTGCTGAGTCAGCTTGGGGTCCACCCGTTCCAACAACAACAGCATAGTTTTTACCTGTTGTTACTTCAAAAGTTTTAGAAGCTATTGTACGAAAGCCTCCGCCACCGCCGCCTCCGCCGCCGTAACCTGAGTTAGAACCTCCGCCTCCTCCGACGATTAAATATTGAACGTTATAAGGTGTTCCTGATGCTCCAGAAAATCCAAATCCTTTTGCTGCTCCTGCTCCAAATGATCCTAGTATTGGCATGTTCTTTCTCCTCCTATGTTATTACGCGAACTGAGTTTGCGCCGCTAATACTGTGAACGCAGCTGAACCAGTTTTAATTATAGTGTATGTATAAACATCAACAGAGTTAGCGTTACCTGCTGTAGGTGCAGCTCCACCTTGCCATTCAGGAGTTACGCTTGATCCATCGATTGTGAAAGCGTTGTTATAATATGGAGTGCCTGTGTTTGTTGTTAAGAAAGCAATTGTAACTGACTCGTTAGTATCCATAATATTATTTAAAGTTGTGGAACCATCTCCTCTAACATTAACTGTAAAGTTACCTGCTGAAGCAGATGTGTGGTAAAGAACAGCCTGTGTGATTACATCATAGTTTACTGTTCCAGTTGTACCTGTTGCAGCGATAGTTACTTTTTCTGCTAATTGTTGAATTTTTCCACCGCCATTCATTGTAACTCTACCTGTTCCTTTTGGAGTTAAAGTCATGTCGATGTTTGTATCACCACCTGTTACTGAAAGTGCAGGGTGTCCGCTTGATGCAGCGTTAGTGACTGTGAATTCATTTACAGCTGAACCCGTTGTAGCAAATTTAACTTGTTCATTTCCGTTTTCGTCATTAATTGATTTTGTATTATCGATAATAATATTTTGACCATTAGTGTCTAAGTCAGCTGAAAGTTGTGGTGAGAAGTCAGAAGATAATTCTGTGAAAGCTGTGTCCACAATATTTGTACCATCACCATAGACCATCTTCGTGCCTTTGTCAGCTGCAGCCCATGTTACTCCAGATCCTGAAGATGTTTTGACTGTTACTGCGTAAGCGCCTGAAGTGGCATTATCTATAATATAAACTTTTTCTACTACAGGAACAACTACGTTAACTGCTGTTGTAATAGTTCCAGTTAATTGTAATACTGCATTTTTTCCATTGGAAACCGCACCATTTGAAACTGTTAATGTTGCACCTGTTGTAGCATTAAGAGC
>Ga0209232_1001796_pt1 | contig 11207 bp, 11 predicted proteins | sample ETNvirenome_2_60_FD_184066 | JGI IMG/M metagenome (GOLD analysis project Ga0209232, IMG submission 184066) | Marine viral communities from the Pacific Ocean - ETNP_2_60 (SPAdes) (version 2) | ecosystem: Environmental > Aquatic > Marine > Oceanic | place: Pacific Ocean | collected 2013-06-22
TTATCGTAATAACTTTCTATCAGAATGGCTACACTCAACAACAGAAGAAGCATACTACGAATTCTTTGTAAAAAGAGATATGAAGATTGATTTATTATGGATTGACGCAGACCACACACTCAAAGGTGTTCAAAAAGATTTTGAATTGTATTCCAAATTAATGAATAAAAATGGAATTATATCAATACATGACTCAGATGAAAATTTTCAAAGGCAGTTAATTATTACTGAAGATGAAAAAGAATATTACGAATTCTTTGACGGTCCTCCTAAATTTATAAAAGAAATAGGACCAGAATGGAAACAATTTAACTTTTTTAATAACGGTAATTATCCTTCTAAACCAAGTTCAACCGGTATAACTTTATTACAACGTGCTTAATTTAATTACAGTAGTAGGACGAAATACTCATATTTTACCTCATATGTTAAAGCATTATGAGAATATGGTTGATAATGTATACGTAGTTGTATATAGACAAGATCCTAATGACGGTATATTAGAAGAAGTAGAACAATTAGGTATAAAGCCATTTTGGGTAGTAACCGATAAAAAGTACCATTGGGAAAGAGTTACAGATATATACAATACAGTAAGAGCTCAAAAACCTGACGATTGGTGGATTATATCAGATGATGATGAATTACAGTGTTATCCTACAGACTTAGAGTATATCATCAAACAATGTGAAAGAAGTGGATATTCGTTTGTATCTGGTGGTTTCATAGACAGAATAGGTAAAGATGGTACTTTTCCATTAGTAGAGAGAGATACTAATATTTACGAAGCTTTTCCTTATGGAGGATTCTTTAGATATCCTATGTCTGGAGCTTGTCCTAATAAGGTAACATTAGCTAAGGGGAATCAAAAGATTACCTCTGGACAGCATTATGCTTTATTTGATAATGGAAATAACAGCTGGGGTACATCACATCCTAAAAGATACCCAGTAGAGGAGTGTTTTACACAAGTACACCACTTTAAATGGGATAGTACTTGTATACAAAGAATAAAAGAAGTTGCAGATAATAATCAAGAATATTCGTATTCTGATGAATACATGAAAATGTATGAAGCAATTAAAGACTATAATTGGAAAATTAATATAGAAAAAAAAGAGTATTTAGTTGAAAAATTGAATAATTTTACTTATATTAATTATAACGATTATAGCAATTGGAGTAAATTAATAAGTTTAATCATTAAAATTTAAATTATGGCTACAAGAGTAACTAGTAAAGATGATGCTGCCGCACTTGAAGAAAGAAAAGTGAAAGCATTAGAAAAAATCGCTGCATCTGTTGACGCCCTAGCTTATTGGTTCGAAGATATCGATAAGACTGAGTGGAGTGAAAGAGCGCAATGGTATTTGACTGAGTACTACGAAAAGTACGTTGCTAAAGGAGAGTAAGTGTGGAAAGACTAGCTATTATAGTTCCTTATAGAAAAAGGCAAGAACAGTTAGATAAATTCACAACTTACATTCAGCAATATTTACAGAATAGGAAGTATGACTATTTTCTAATAGTAGTTGAGCAGGATGATGACAAACCGTTTAATCGTGGGAAACTACTTAATATTGGGTTTCAAGAAGCTCAAAGAAGAAGATGCGATTACGTAGTTTTTCATGACGTGGACATGCTTCCTATAGATGTAAATTACGAATACATAGATTATCCAGTACATTTAGCTACAGATAGTTTACCTTTCGAAGAATACTTCGGGGGTATTACTTTATTTCCTACTCCTGATTTTGAGAGAATAAATGGTTTCTCTAATAATTATTGGGGATGGGGATTTGAAGATGACGATCTAATGCATAGATGTATAAAGAATAATCTTAGACTTAATACTATAAAAAAAGAAGTTGTACTTTCACCTCGAACAGATTTGAAATTTAACGGAGCTAATGCCTACATAGAAATGTTGAATCCTATTAATATAAAAGATTCTTTTTCTATAATAATGGAATTTGTTCCTGAGAAAAACTTTTTTAATCATAGAGCTGATTCTGATAAATTTAGTTTATTTTCTATACCAGGATTCGATTTTTCTATTTCGTATACATCCTTTAACAGATATAAATTAGAATTTTTTGATTCTTTGAATAAGTATCATCAAATATTCTCAGATATTAATAATATTAGAAACTTACCTACTAAAATATTTGTTACGTATAGTAAACAACAACAGTTAATTTATTTTTATTTAAATAATAAACTTGTTGGTAAAATAGATGTTCCTCATAGTTTTTATAACTATAATGAAGAATCTAAAGCTTATATAGGCAGTAGTAAAGGTTCAGAAGGATTTTTTAAAGGTACAATTAATAGTATAGCTTTTTATAAAAGCTTTTTAAATAAAAAACAATTAAATAGTATTTACGAAAATAAACATTATAGTTTATCTCAAGAATTTGAAGATTATACTGATCCACATTATCTAACTACTTATTACGATACTAAGTTTGTAAAGGATTACAAAACTATAGATCTTTCAGGTAACAGTAATTTAGGTCGTATATTTAATTGTGAGATAACAAAAAGTGATAATAAATTAAGAGATTCACAGTATATACCTTATAGAAGATCTAGTAAAATAAAGCATTTAGTTCACGATAATAATGGGTTTACAGATGGTAATTGGAAAGATAAAATGACTAGATGGAATCAATTAAAATATCATAACGAAGTTTCAAAAGGCTTCCACGATATTACAAAAGATGGTATTAATTCTTTAGATTTTAAATTAAATAAAAGAAATACAACAGGTAAGTATATACATTTAAACGTAGAGTTATGAAACTAGGAGTTTGTGTTCCTTATAGAAATAGAGAGCTTCATATGCATGAGTTTATTCCTAAGGTAGGAAAATACCTTAAGAATAGGAATATAGATTTTCAAATGTATTTTTGTCATCAAGTAGATGATAAATTATTCAATAGAGGAGCTACTAAAAATATAGCCGCTAAACATGCATTTGAAGAAGGATGTGATTATATAGTTTGGCATGATATTGATATGATACCTGAAGAAGGAGGAGGAGCAGATTATTCATTTCCTAAAAAACATCCTAGACATATAGCTACTAAAATATCTCAGATGGATTACAAACTTAAATATCATGAATATTTTGGTGGAGCTGTTTTATTTTCTAAAGAACAGGTAATGAACACTAATGGGTACTCTAATGACTATTGGGATTGGGGTATGGAAGATGATGATTTATTTTGGAGATGTTACAAAGAAGGGTATACTAACGATACATATTTATTAAAAAAAGCTATCAAACAAAAGTTTTTAGGATTCAATGGTCAAAATTCGGTAGTAAAAATACCGTATACTAGGAGTATAAGAAATATACCTTCACGATCTCATACTATTTCTGTACTATGTAGAGCATACCAACAACCGGAAAAACAAAATATACATTTAATAGGTGATTCAAAAGCACAGTATGTTGAATATCCGATATTAAGAGTACCAGGGTACGATTATGGATTATCATTTAATAACTCAAGAGCATTATCATTACAGTTTTGGAATATGTTTCATCAACATAACTATATGTGGGTTAAAAGATATGACGACCAATGGTCATGGTTAACTGTTGTAATAGATGATATATCTAAACAAGCTCACTTTTACTTAAACGGTACTGAAGTAGATTCAAAAGGTGGGTATGGAAGTCCTTCACCATTAGAGTTTAACGGAAGATTATTAAGATATGATTCTAAACATATATACTTAGGGTGTTCTATAAACGAAAAAGACGAAAGCGCAGGTAAGTTTTTTAAAGGTGATATAGCAAAAGTTTACGGTTGGAATAGAGCTTTATCTCCTGTAGAAGTAGCTAATCTTCATAAAGAATTACCATTAGATGATTTAGCTATCAATACCGACTTTAATAACGGTATACCAGAAGACTATATAACAGAGAATATTGAAGTTAAAGAAGAAGAAATTAAAATACCTAACTCAATTTTACCGCATAGAGTAGAAGGAAAAATGAGATGTTTGCCTCATAAAGATGAAGGATTAGTTAACGGTAAGTGGGCTAAAGGTGAAACAACAGCTGCTAATGAAAGAAGGTATGTATTAAAAATGCAGCAAGATAAATTAAATTATAAAAAAGACGGTATCAAGCAAGTTAAATATGAGTTTATAAAAGAAACTAAATTTACTCCTTGGGCTAAAATGATTGATATAAAATTATGACAGCAGAAACTTCAAAAATTTCTTTTACTAATCCTGATTATATAAATACTAAGAAAAAATTAGATAAGATAGGATGTGGTATGTGTTTAGCAAAATGGACGCAAGTAACTATACACCTACAGATGGGTCAAACTCATTCATGTCACCACCCTTCAACCCATCATATACCGGTAGGAGAATTAAAAAGAAACCCATCAGCATTACATAATACACTATATAAAAAGCAGAAAAGAAAAGAAATGCTTGAAGGTAAAAGACCAGCAGAATGTGATTATTGTTGGAATGTAGAAGATAATTCAGACTCATTTTCTGATAGAACTTTTAAGTCTAATGAAAGTTGGTCAGCACCACATTACGATGAGATAGTTAACTTAGGTTGGAGACAAGATTTTAACCCTCGTTATGTAGAAGTCGCATTTTCAAATAACTGTAACTTTAAATGCTCTTACTGCGGCCCTTCTTTTTCATCTGCTTGGGTCCAAGAGGCAAAAGAACACGGACCATACCCTACTGATGATAAATTTAACGATATAGAATATTTAAAAGCTAATAAAAAAATGCCTATTCATCATAAAGAGTATAATCCTTATGTAGAAGCATTTTGGAAATGGTGGCCAGACTTATATAGAGATTTACATACCTTTAGAATTACCGGTGGAGAACCTCTACTTGCAAAAGATACTTGGAAAATTTTAGACTATATTATAGATGAACCTAATCCTAATACTAATTTAAATTTAGCTATTAATTCTAACTTAGGTATAAACGATGGATTAGTAAATAAGTTTATAGAAAAAATTAAAAAAATAGAAGATGCTGATAAAGTAAAAGAATTTATTATCTTTACATCTGTTGATGCTTGGGGTGAGCAAGCTGAATATATAAGAAATGGTTTAGAGTTTAACAGATTCTGGGACAATATGAATAAAATATTAACAGCATGTCCTAGAGTAAACCTTACAATAATGTCTACATTTAACGGTTTATCAGTTCCTAGTTATAGAAAACTTATAGACGGAGTATATAAATTAAAACAAGATTATACTTCTACAGACAGGTATTGGGCTTCAGCAGTATTTTTAGATTCTTCTTATTTAAGGTTTCCAACTCATCAAACATTACAAGTAATACCTTCTATTTGGGCTAACGAAGTTCTTTCATTTGCTCAACATGCTGATTATTTAGGAATACCAAAATTTGATAATAAATTAGTAGGATACTCTGATGTTGAAATACAAAAATTAAAAAGAGCATACGATTGGATGATATCTCCTAAAGACGAACAGAAATTATTAAATCAAAGATCTAACTTCGGGAGATACTTTAGAGCGCATGATGAGAGAAGAGGAACTGACTTTAAAAAGACTTTTCCGGAATTAGCTGATTTTTACGAATATACTTTAACTTTATAAAATGAAAATAGGTTTTGATAACTCTTACTTGTTCCCCGCAGGTAATAAAAATAAATTAGTAAGAAACGAACCTGATGCTATATGGACGAAAGACTGTACAGTGATGGTACGATTTACTCCTGATGTAGATAAGTTTGTAGAAGAATTAGGAGATGAATGGAGAAAAGCAGGATGTGTAATTGGTAAAAATGGAAAACATATTGGTATTTTCTACGCATTAGGTAGATCAGGTGAAAAGATTCATCATTTTGTTATGTTTGAATACTGGTGTTATAATGAAGAAAAAGGTGATGACGATATTAAGACTTTAATGTTTGATGTTACTGATATTAAAGATAGTGAATACTTCGACGTTACTGTAAAAAGAAGAGGAGATAAATTTATTTTTAGTTTAAACGGAGAAGAAAAAATAGAAGAAATAAAAAAACTTGCTGATTATAGTTATAGTTTTTTATGGATTGGAGCTGCTACTAGAGTTAATCCTGATCATAACGATATATTTTATGGTGATATTGATAGAATGCATATTCAATACGGTATTACTCCTGAAAGAGATATAGAATTATTTTTTAATAATTACGAAGAATTTAATAATAAGACTAAATCTTTAACTAATAAAGAGAATATATTTACCTCAGATTTTAAAAATACAACTCAATATAAGATATTAGATCAATCATCAAATGGTAATCATCCGATAAAATATAGTAAAGAATGGCTGGATTAAATTTTAAAACTTTATATGCTAATGGAGATAGTTGGACTTGCGGTGATATAGTAGATCCTGAACTATTCGGAGATGATTTATCTAAAGTAAATGATCCTGCTAATAAACCTTATAGGTTACCTAGAGTTTGGCCTCATAAGATAGGTAAAGAATTAGGTATAGAGGTAATTAATAATAGTCATGCAGGAGCATCTAACGATAGAATTTTTAGAAGAACTTTTAACGATGTACTTGAATTATTGCAAAATAATAAACCTGAAGATATTTTAGTAGTTATAGGATGGTCGTCTCCTGAAAGAAAAGATTTTTTTTATAAATGGCATGAAAACGATTCTGGTGAATGGGAATGTTTGTACCCTGGTGAATTAGATCATTGGACATCTGAAAGAGAAGAACTACTAACTTTTTATAAACTGTATGTTAAAAATCATTGGTACCCTGAAGAGTTTATAACCAGACATTGTTTAAATAATATTTCTTTACATTATTTTTTAAAATCATTAAATATTAAACATATATTTTTTAACAGTTTTTATGAAAATAAAGAACAAGTTCTAGATAAAAATAAACACCAGTTGTTAGAGTCTCCTAAATTTAATACTTTTATAGAGGATTTTCGTAATAATTCTAACACAGATACTTTAAAGCGATTAGAGATAGATAATATTTTAGCACAGTATAATAGAATTTATAATAATGTATTTTTTAAAGATACGTTTTTAACTTACTTATTATCTATAGATACAAAAGAAGAGTTAGTAGATTTTCATCCAACAGAAAAAGGTCATGAATTATGGGCAAAGCACTTAAGTAGTTATATAAATGATAAGTTTAGAAGATAATTTTAACCAAGTAAGTTTACATAATCCTTCAAAAGAAATACTTTCTATATATAAGGATATAGTTGAAATACAGGAATTAGATCCTAGAGGATATAAAATGGTTCGACCTTTGTTCTCACATTCTGATATGCCGAGATTTTTAGGTATAGAGAAAATTAAAGAAAATAATTTTAACTGGGATAAAGAATTTATATACCCAGTAGTTTTACATCATAATAATAAATTAGCGGCTAAATACTTAAACCTTTTACCTTCCCATATTATAGAAAAAATAAGATCTAAACAATGTAAATTAGTTTTAGATAATACTATGGAGGGAGATAGAGTAAATAGTTTTTATACAGAATTATACAGTTCTATCGATAAGCTAAACTTACCAGCTTCTCAAATTTATTTTGTTACTAATAGTTTAGTAGCTGAACTAGAACATGAAAAATGGAAAACAACTAATATTAGAACTAGTAATAATATTAATGTTATATCATTTATGTATAATGTTATGGATGTTCAACGCTTAAAAGATTTAGGACATTTACCTTTAGAAGTAAATATAGAAGAAGAAATAAATCATAAAAGAACACACTTTTTAGAATTAAAAGAATTTTTAAAGGTTAATAGAACAGGTAGACCTGAAAGAAATTTATTAATGTTTTTTATTAATAAGTATAATTTATATGATAAATTTAAATTAAGCTTCCCAGAACTACCTGACTATAATTATCCACCTTCATTATTAACTAATTTATTAGACCAAAAAAATATAAACGAGGTAAAAAGTAAATGCCCTTTTGATATAGATAAAACTGACGAAACTAATCATGGAGATCCTGGTTTTGGAGAAGGTAAATTTAATGCTGATTTACCCTTTCAACCTATTCATTATAAAAATAGTTTAATTAGTGTAGTAATGTGTGCATTTCCTTTTGTTGAAAATGCTTGTCATTTACATAGTTCTACCTTCAATCCTATATATTGCGGGCATCCTGTTTTACAGTTTGGCCCTCATAAACATTTAGAGATATTAAAGCAAAACGGTTTTAAAACTTTTGATAAATGGTGGGATGAAAGTTATGATAACCATATAGAAGGATGGGATAGATTTAAAGGAGTATTAAATAATATAGCTGAGTTAAGTAAAAAAAGTAAAAAAGAAATTTTTGATATGTACGTTGATATGAAAGACGTATTACAACATAACTCAGATTTAATTCAAAACTATAATGGTGATTTATTATTAAGAAAGAGAATTTTAGATGAATAACAATTTTTATAACGGTAAGTATACTTTAATATGCGAAGATCCAACTGGTATTGATATACCTCTTAATTTTGATGTATATATAGGAGATCCTAAATCGGTATATTTAGATATTAAAGAATACGAATTAAACAAAGATGAAACGTACTCAGGACATTTAATTGTTAATTACAAAGAAAGATTACATTCAATAGATTTATTAAATATAGAAAAATATAAACTAACTCCTAATAATGTATTTTTTAGTAATGTATTTCACGATGGTGTTGATTCTAAATGCGGAGTAGATGATAATTTAATATTATGTAGTTCATGGGTGTTACCTTTTATAGCTAATCAATATAGAACCACAAATTCACTTTATGGAGATATGACTACTCATAGAGTGCATATGGAAAAATTTAACAAAAATGAGGATAGCAGTTTGTATTAGCGGTCAATTACGTAAGTGGAAAATAGCAGCTGAAAATCAAAAATGGTTTTGGACTACTGCTAATTTTCCTGATGTTCAAGTAGATTATTTTGGACATACATGGACCTATAGTGGAGATCGAGAAGGAGTATCACAGCCTTATATTAATAGAGATGTAACGGAAGAAGAGTTTTTAGAGTTTGCAAATAAATTTCATTTTAAAGAAATATTATTAGATGACAGAAGAACTCCTTTCTTCTATAATAATGATCATTGGAGTAGTTTATTTTATAGTTTTGTAAAATCTATAATGCTTAAAAGAAAGTATGAGTTAGAAAATAATTTTACTTATGATGTAGTAGTAAAATCTAGACCAGATGTAATATTTAACCCTAGAACACATTTTAGATGGCCTATTTTATACGATAATTGTTTATACACTACTCATGGAGGTCCAATGACTATGGAGTTTAATAAGTTTAACTTTAATGATTGTGTATTTTTAGGCAATTCTTATTCTATGGATATGTTAGCTAATATTTACTCTTATAGACAAGCTGGTATAAATAAAAATATAAATCCTGATAAAAATATTCATCCTTTAGGACCTGGTACTTTGATGATGGATTATTTCAGTGAGTACGGAATTACACCGTTTTTTAATTTAGAGTTTACTGAAACTTTAATCAAAGAAGGTTGCCCAGAAGGTTTAGATTTATTTGATTATAAAGATTACACTACTATGAATAAGTACTTTAGAGAATGGTATACTAAATGAAAAAGAAATTAGCATTTTTTGTTTGTTCCAACGGATTAGGACATTTTAGCAGAGTTTTGAAAATATCAAAATATTTAACTTCTGTTTATGATGTAGATATATATTGTGAAAAATTTCAACATGATAAGTTTAAACCTAATTCTAATGCTAAATTTATTTTTTACCAACTAAGTAATATAAAATGGGATGAAGCATTAACTACAAATCAAGTAGATAGTGAAAGATACCATAAATGGTGTGCTTTATACGGACCTGCTAGTTTAAAGTATGATATAGTAATAAGTGATAATATAGTAGGACTATTAAGATATAGAACCGATATTATATTATCAGGTTCTTTTTTATGGAAAGATGTATTTTATTCTAAATTTAAAGAAAATAAGATAACTGAACTTGATACTGAGTTAATTGAAAAATTTAATCCATTAATATTAACTAATAAGTATGTAGAAACAGGTTCTTTAAAAATGTATAATAATAAGAAAGGTTTCGGTTGGGGATGTGATATAAAAAAGAATAGTACCTGGGATGTATCTAAAAAAATAGTTTTAGCTAAACCAAGTCTGAATTATTTAGATTCGTATAATAATTTTTTAAATAAAATAGATAGTTTAAATTTAAATTTTAAAATTGAAACAAGCGTACATAAAACAGCAAACTGTACTTTTATTATTAGACCAGGAGTAGGTATGTTAACTCACTGCATCGAAAACAATATACCTATAGTAGCTTTATATGATACAAATGATTCAACTGAAATTATAGAGTTAGCTAAAAGAGTAGATAGTTTAGGTATAGGTTATTCACATAATATAAATAAAGGCTTTGATATAAAAAAATTTACGGATAATACAAGCAATACTATTTATAATAAAGTTAAGTTCGAAAAAGAAGGTTATAAAAAAATAGCCGAGTTTATTAAACAATTATAGTTATGAAAATAGGAGTTATAGGAGTTGGCGTAGTTGGTACGGCAATAGAACAAGGTTTTAAAGATCTAGGACATATAGTCAAAACCCACGACATAAAACATAATACAAAAGTAGAGAATGTTTTAGATACAAAAATAGTATTTTTATGTCTTCCTACGAATCCTAATAGAAGAGGAGAATGTGATACTAAAGCTCTTTTTCAAGTAGTAAGAAGACTAAATCATCTGAGATACAAAGGAATTATAGCTATAAAATCAACTATTATCCCAGGTACATATAATGAACTTATGAAAGAGTTTGATGAACAACGAATGTGTCATGTACCTGAATTTTTAAGAGAAAAATTTGCTTATGAAGATTTTACTGAAAATCATAATGTCTTAGTAGTAGGATCACCTAATTATGATGTATCTAGAGTGGTTATTAATTGTCATGGAGATTATCCTAAAAACGTAATAGAGCTTACTCCTCAAGAAGCAGAATTTGTTAAGTACTATTCTAATGTATTCAAAGCAGTAAAAATTACTTTTGCAAATTCGTTTGGTAAAATATGTGATAAGTTTAATATAGATTACTCTTCTGTGTTAAAAGCATTTGAATTAGAAAATGTAAAAGAAACAAGTTATTT
>Ga0209232_1001797_pt1 | contig 11203 bp, 22 predicted proteins | sample ETNvirenome_2_60_FD_184066 | JGI IMG/M metagenome (GOLD analysis project Ga0209232, IMG submission 184066) | Marine viral communities from the Pacific Ocean - ETNP_2_60 (SPAdes) (version 2) | ecosystem: Environmental > Aquatic > Marine > Oceanic | place: Pacific Ocean | collected 2013-06-22
TCAGGGTCGTTAAAGAGTTATGTACCGTCTGATAATGTATATAACGGAAACGTATCTGAAATGATGGCTGATCTTGAAGCTCAAGATTTTGATACATTCGGAGACTTTAAAATTTAAATCACTGACATGATTGGACTGAAGAGGGGGTTATTCTTACCCTGTGTAACTCCCTCTAAAGTTTTTAAAAAAAATGCTTATGACAAAAAAAAGAAAATTAAACAGTAAAAATCCAAAATATTGGGAAGCTTCTAGAAAAGAAACACCAACTATATTAAAAAGAATACATATGTGTGATGCAGTAATTAGAAATGCACAAGGTAAACCTACTGGTGATAAAGCTGCAGTGCATGCTGTATGGTATAAAGATTAAGATATGAAATGTTGTATATGTAATAACACTATAAAGAATTATGGGCATGATCCTAGCCCAGTTAAATCTAAAGGTAAATCTTGTGATACATGTTTAGTAGAAGTTGTATTACCTGAAAGAATAAAACAACCTAAATTTAATATTAATTTAAAAACAGTAAAAAGATGAATGAAGTAATTATAGGATTAATAGTCTTACTTATAACGTTTTTATTAGGTAAATATGCTTTAGAACAAGGACGGAGAGTAGAAGAACATAAAAAATTTTTAAAAAATCTTAAAGACTATGACAACAAAAGAAAAAATAGTTAGAACTATGAATACAGTTACTGAACTGTTATTAAAAAAAAATGCAAGTTATGGTGATTCAGCAACTAAACCAAAAAATATATTTGCAAAAGGTTCTGCTGTAGAAAACATTGCTGCTAGAATTGATGACAAATTATCACGTATAGATAATGCAGGACTAGTTCCTAAAGTATATGATACAATTGATGATTTAATAGGTTATCTAGTATTATTAAAAATTGCAATTGATGAAGAAAACCAAGAACACAGAAAAAAAGAAGCAGAAAAAGAAATCTATAAAAATAACCAAATCCACACAAACCCAACAAACACATGAAAAAAAGAATTATGACAAAGAAAAATTCATATTCATCTATTGGGAGTAATATTGTAGTTATATGGCCATCAAAAAGCAAAGAACCAAAACTTTAATTACAAAAGAAAATAACAATAGTAGTGATTGTATAGCACCAAATATTATATATGGATGTTTTGGTGGTTGTGTAAATACTTATTGTTATATGTCTAGATACAACGGTAAAAGAGTTTTTGTTAACTTAAATGTTAATGAAATATTTAACTCTGTAGTTGAATGGGAAAAAGGATATACTAAAATTCCTAATCAACAAGATCCAATATATACAATGGTAGATATTGCATGCAATTCTGATTTAGTTTTAATGCAACATAAGATGCCTGAACCATTACATGATTATCTCAAGAGATATGATGACCATCCACAACTTAATAGTACTATGGCTACTAAGTATCCAGGATTGCTTAAATTAGATGTTAATCATTTTAATAAGAAACCTAGAGTCCGTGTTAGCCTTATGCCACAAAAGTATTCTAATATACTTGAACCAAAAATGCAAAAGATATTATCTAGAATACATGATGTTAATAGACTTAAAGATTTAGGATGGGAAGTACATTTAAATTATAGTCCTCTTGTATTTTATCCAGGTTGGAGTGAAGAATATAATACTTTATTTAGACTTGTAAAAAAATATGCTGGTGAAAATAAATGTGAAGTTATTGCTCTAACTAATCATGTTAATCAAATGATTAGATCTTCTGAAGAAGTGCGTGAATTAATGAAGTATTCTGATGAACCTAAAAACCTTAATGGTACACTTAGGTATCCTGTTAAAAGAAAGAAAAAAGCATTAGAAAATTTTAAAAAAATATACAGTAAATATTTTAATTTAGATACTATTAGATATATATTTTAATTAGCATAAGTCCAAGTTATACTAGTTACATCAGTTATATTTGTATCATAAATAAGAACACCACTAGCATTTGTAGCAGAATTACCAACCGCAAATGCATCTGGAAGAACTGATAATAAAAAAGAATAATTTACTTCTTGTGATTTACCACTAGTTGTTGTTAATGTAATAAAACCATCAGTTCTAGCAGCATTACTAATAGGGTCACCAAAAACAATTCTAACAGTAGTTGCGTCTGTTGCTTCAGATCTGATAAGTAATGATGAAGGTATTGCTATATCTAACGGGTTACCGTCTCCACTTAATCCTTTAAAATATAAAAGTCTAAACATTATTTAACCATTACCATTGAACAAGAAGATTTAGGTTTAGTTCTACGTACAGGTTTAGTGTTACTATCTTTAATGATAGCATTCAACTTATTATTACCTATTGGGTTATTATATTTTCTATCTCTTTGACCCACCTTTCTTAGCTGTTTTTAAAGCTTTCATATAATTAGAACTACCTACACCACCACCTTTTTTCATATATAAAGATGTTCCAGCATCACTAGTAGGATCAACATAAGCACCATCACCTAAATTAAACCTATAAGTAGGTATATTTTTACGTGATTCTAAATCTACATATGTTCCATGTGGATTTAAATCTCTATGATCAGGTCTAAATATATTTCCAATTTTTGTACCAAGTGTTCCAAGCCAACTTCTTTGTCTCAGTGTAGAATTGTCAGGTATAACAGACGTGTTCGTTTGTGGTACATGCATTCCTTCATGAGGTATACCAGCAGAAGTAGATGAAGCTGCTATAAGCTCTGGGTTAGGCGTAGGTCTGTGAACGGGTGTTTCTACCGTTTCTATTTGAGATTGAGCTTTGATCATAGAACCACGTTGTTGTGAAGGTGGAGGTACTATACCCATCTGTGCTCTTTTAGGTGGTTTTATAGGTAAACCTATCTGTGCTTTTTTTAAAGCTTGTATATAATTACTTTTCATCTTTTTTTATTTTTTTAGATTTAACTTTAAGTTTATCTTCAATTTTTTCAACATAGTCACTTAATCCAAGATCATATGCTTCTTTTAACTCTTCTTGACTCATTCTTGACCATATAAATTTTCTACCTTTTGCCATAGTGTAGTCACCAGTTGTTGTTACTTTATATTTTGCCATTTTATTTTAGTTTTTTAAATTAACAATTTTCTTTATGAGAACCGTCACATGTACCATCCTCAGCTTTTGTTTTACCACATGCACATTTTGCCATTATTTCTTTGTTTTTTCTAGTGATCTACCGCCAAAATAAGCTCCAATCACTGTGATTAATACTATTTGTAACAAATCAGTCCATTTTTCTTCAACTACAAATTTAATTGAGCCAGCATCAATAAATATCATTAATACTGTGCAAACAACTAAAAATATAAGAACTAATGGTCTAACATTTTTTGATAACCAAGAGTCAGACTTCATATCAGCTGTCCATCTTGATGTTATTTCTTTTTCCATTTGAGTTTCATAGCTTGCTATTAACTCTTTTACTTTCTGTGCGGCTTCAAGTTTTTCTTCTTTTGATGTATGTAGTTCATCTATAACACCACCTACACTTTTTACAAGATCTGTTGCACCACCTGAAAATATTGTACTTAATATACTCATTTTTTATATTTGATATTTATATCTTTTACTTCCTTCTACAATAGAACCACCCATTTCTTTACGTGGTCTAAATTTATTAAATGTCTTCCATAATGTACATCTCTTCTTTGCTTTAGCAGAAGGAGGATTTTTACAATACTCAGACTTACTTTTTCCAGCATTAGCAGCTGCTTCATTCAAAGCACCTGGCTTCTTAACTGCTGTCTTCATCCAATCTTTAGCCATTATGCAGCAGTAAAGTATGAATATTCAACTGTACTTGTACCACTAGCAGTAGCAGCATCTACTTTTAAATTTAAACTCTCTTCAACAGGAAAAAATAACCATTCTGTTGGTGCTAAATCTGCAATATTAACCCCAGCTGCTGTTTGTATATGAACATTATCATCTCCACCTGTTAGTGTACCAGTATTTTTTACATATAAGTATACTCGTTTAGCATTTGCAGGAACTAAATCAGCTGGTGTAGCTGTAACGTTTAATGTTCCTGATTCTACAGCAGGAAGTGTTACATTAAATGTAGATGATTGTGTAATAGACAATTCATCTGAAGTTACACCTGTTCCTTTTAAAGTTAAGTTTGAAGTTATAGTTGCCATATCTTTTTATTTAATTAGTTGTTTTACTTTTAGGAGTAGTCGCAGGTTTTGAAGGGTTAAGATATGAACTGAATATACCTGTTAACTTTTCAAAATCTGGATCATTAATTCCTGAAATTAAATCTCCTGAATATTGTTTTATAAATGCAGGAGTTACAAACATATATGTATCTTTATGTATTGTTAAATCTGTTGATGTTGATTCTTCACTGAAACATGGACCAGCTTTAAATGATTGAGACTGTGTTTCCATATCTGCAGTAATAACTATAGCACTAATAACTGGCATTCCTAATAAATACTCACAAACAAATATAATATTAGCAACTTTCTTTGAGTCAGAAGTAGTACGTCTATTTATTTGTAGTCCTGCTTTACCAATAGAACTTACCATAGCTTTTGCAAATGCTAATTCACCAGTGCCTGTAGCTAATCCAAGAACAGCTTCTACTAATTCTTTAGAAAATGTTACACCCCAAGAATCTGTTTTATGTTTTACATCCTCTTCGTTTACTTGTATAAAACAACCAGAGTTATCTATAATTTTTTTCAATGCTGCATAGTCATATAAAGAAAAGTTATATGCATTACCTTTTGTACCTGTTATAGTACCATCTTTGTCTATACCTTTCATATCATCTGCAGCATTTTTTTCTAATGCTTTAGTCATAGCTGCAAAAAATACTGATACTTCAGCAAATACATCTCTTACACTTTGTTCTATTTCTTGACTTTGCATGTCTGTAGTAGACATCATTATATTACCTGTCTCATTAAAGACAAATCCTTTTTTTACTTCTACGTTATTTGGGTCTGTTGTTGCCATAATTATGATTTTTTCCAATAAGCATATTCAACAACACAAGAAGCAGTATTAGCTTGTAATTCTAAACCTGTTGCAGAATAAACAGGAAGCCACATTGCTTCATGTGGTCCTAACTTTGCAATTACTACAGCTGCATCAGTTTTAACATCTACTATATTAGTAGGATCCATATTTCTTAAATAAGTATATAATATATCTGTTCCAGATGCATCATGAATGTTAGTTGCTGATCCTGTTGAAACTGTTACTCTTGATACTCCTGCAACTGGGTTAGTTGTACTTAGTGTATCACTTACTTCTAAATTTACTGTAGCACTAGTTGATGTAGAGCTTACTAAAGTTAATTGTGTTGTTACTGTTGCCATTTTATTTATTTATTTTAAACTATTGTATACCACCCATATTCACAAGGAGTCTCTAAGGTTGCTGTTGTATTTAATTTTGTATTTGCAGCTATAGGTATAGTTAACCACTCACCTGGTTTTATAATTGCAAAATTATTAGTAGTAACAGTGCCTCCTAAGAAGTTTCCAGTTTTAACATTTGCTAAAGTTGAAGTTACTGTAGTATTACCTTCTGTACCAGCTGTAAATTGTGTTAGTCTTAATAAACCACCACCAACATTATTTATAGATATTTTTCCTGCATGTCCTGCAGCTGCTTCAATACAAGCTTCTAATGAAGCTGCTACTTCAACGTCAGTGCCCGTTCTTTTAAACTCTCTATTGTTTACATTTTCTGCATCTTTAGCTGTATATACTTTACTAGTACCATCTGAAGATATAAGAGTTATTGTTTGATCAGCTGTAGGATCTCCAAGAACATATATAAAAGTAGTTGCATTTCCTGCTCCTTCTGCACCTAAACTAATATTACCATTTATAGGTAAGCCAGTATTTTTAATGTATAAAAGTCTAGCAGATGTATTAGTAGTACCATCAAAAGTTGAAAATTGCGTTTTAACTGTTGGAACAGTTAATGCTGCTGATTCAACAGTAGGTTGAGTAATATTATAAGTTTTTAATTCACTTATATTAATTCCATCTGAACTTACACCGTCACCAGATAATGTTACACGTGCTGCAATTGAATATGTTGACATTTTATTTTATTTTAATTCTTTACTATATTATAATTTACAATTTTATTTTGATATTTAATAGCAAAATGGTAAATTCCTTTGCTAAAACTTGATATATCAATCATATTTACATTCTTTTCTTCTATAATTAACTTGCCTATACTACTATAAACGGCTATATCCAATGATATATTGAAGTTTACTACACCATTAGTAGGGTTTGGATATATTAATATTTGTTGTTCTGAAGTTATTCTTGCAGGTGGTAAAGGGCCTGTCCAACTACCTGAACAATAATCATAAGTTGCTTGACATACAGTATCCCATTCGTTCTCACAACAATAATCATCTACTGATATTACCCAAGCATAACACTCATCATTTAACCAATAAGGATTACCAGGACCAGTGATACAACCAGCAGCATATAAACAAGACAAGGAATCATTAACATTTGCCAATGCTTCATAGTTCCACGCAGTTTGATCCATACATCCTTCAACCACAGCCACACACGAACCATTGTCAGTGTTAGCTGTTGAATCATAATTGAGAGCAGTACTATCCATGCAACCGTACACATAAGGAATACAACTGAAATCTTCTGTATTAGCGGATGGGTTATAGTTAAGCATGCTAGGGTCAGTACACCCATAAATAAAAGGAACACAAGAGTTATTATCAACATTAGCCAAAGGATTATAATTAAACATTGTACTGTCTGTACATCCGTAAATAGGAAGTATACAACTGAAGTCGTCAGTATTACAAGAATCACAGTAATTAAGTGCTGTTGGATCTATACAGCCATAGATATAAGGTATACAATTATTGTCTGAAGTATTTGCTAGCGGATTGTAATTGAACATTGTTGAGTCCATACATCCATAAACATAAGGTATACATGAACCATTATCAGTATTAGCTAATGGATCATAATTAAACATAGTAGGATCAGTGCAACCATAAATAACTCCTACACATGTTGAGTCATCAGTATTAGCTAGAGGATCATAGTTAATAGCATTAGGATTTGTACAACCATATATAAATGGAATACATGATCCATTATTTGTATTTGCAGCAGGGTCATAATTGAATGCCAAAGCATCTGTACATCCAAAAACTACTGGTATACAAGAACCATCTGAAGTATTAGCCGCAGCATTATAGTTAAACATAGTATCATCCATACACCCATATATTACAGGTATACATGATGATTGATCATTTGTATTAGCAGAAGGATTAAAATTAAAAGCTGTAGTATCCATACATCCAATTATGATTGATACACAAGTTGAATCATCAACATTAGCTGTTGGGTTATAATTAAAAGCCAATGGATTTGTACATCCTAATACTACAGGAATACAAGGGCCTGGCATATTTGCTGAATCAACATAATTTAATGCGGTAGGATCCATACAACCTACTATCCCTGGTGTACATATATTACCACAATAAGGAATATTATTATATCTATAAGGAAATTGTAACATAGGATCTGTCCAAGGGTTGGTCCCTCCTGATAAAGTAGTGTCACCTTCTGGTCCTATTAAAAAGAATCCACATTGATTTGCTGTTGTTCCAGCATTACCTGGAGCAAAAAACATTAACTCTACAGGACTAAATGCATTTAAACTAATAGTAAACTCTTCTGAGTAACCATCATTAGGACCCATCATAAATGGTCCTAATATTGTACTATCTTGAAGTATACCTACCCATGCTCCATACCATCCATCTTCAGCTTCATCAGTAATTACTAGTGTATATTGACATTGAGGAATTACTTGCATTGTGTTTGCTATAGGATCATAGTCAGGTGATGTTATATCAGTACAACCTAATATAACAGGTGTAACACAAGATGAATCATCTATTGTAGCTTGAGGATTGTATTCTGTAAATCCTGGTGTTGTACAACCATAAATAACATTAGGCACACATGGTGATACTGTATATACAACAGAAGTATCATCTCCAAAATTAGCATTTCCTGGAAGTATGGCTATTATAGTATCTCCACACAATGTTTGTACTACCGCACCTCCATCAGCACCTCCATAACATGAACCACATAAACCGTCTCCAAATGCATCAAGTAAAGTAAACTCTATAACTGTACCATCTGGTATACATACTTCAGTAATTACAGGAACACCTGTTACAGAATAAGTAGGAGATGTAGCTAATACTGTCCCAGTTGTATCTGCAATTTCCCAAGAAGTTTCTCCTGGATATGTATCTGGCATTACTGTTACTACTATATTAGATTCCCCAGATGCACAGTTTGCTGGAGGCATCTGACAGGATCCATCATCAGAATTAGCCCAAGGATTATAGTTTAGAGCAAGAGGATCTGTACAACCAGGGATACATTCTTGTGTAGTTATAATTAAAGTATCTGTTAAGCTTGAATCAGCTAACATACCTAAGAAGTAATAAGTTGTATTATTTTGAGAGTTACTATATAACAATCCTGTATTAGAAAAATTTGTAGGATAGTTGTACCAAGTAGATCCTAAAGAATAAGGATCTGTAGTTCTAGTATAAGCTAACATTCTACAATTAGGGTTAGCCATGTTTGTCCATTTATAATGAACTTTATTTTGTGCACCATCACAATAGTTTATAACATAAAATGTATCTAAACCTGCACAAGGAGGATAGATACATGAACCATCATCAAATGATGCTGTTGAATCATAATTAACTGCAATAAGATCTAAACATCCCCCACTTGGTGGAGCACATGGTAATATGTTAACTGTTGTATCTCTTAAATAAAAAGAGCCTGCTACTGGATTCCAATTAATTATATTACCTTGACAAGTATTACTCATTGCAAATGATGAAGGATTTTGAGAAACCCAACCATCACCATATGTATCATTTAAAGTTATTGTATATGATCCTGATTGAATGTTTATTGTAGTATCTAAATATTCATATGCAATTGTAGGTTGATAAAAGAACTGCTGTTGACCTGAACTATCATTAACCATAAAGAAATTAGATTCTGAAGGTGCATAAAAATCAAATTGCACTTTAAAATTAACCCAAGTATTCTGTGAGAATAATAAAGCTGGGAATAATAATATTAATAATAGTATTTTTTTCATTAGTTTATTCTTATATGTTTTTTATTATTTTTAATATAAGTTTGACCTATATTTACTTGCTTAATCTCTCTACCTAGTAAGTCATACATTCTATTGTTGTTAATATTGTTAGAAATTAATTCGTTTATTCCAACAGTATTCATATTATATATTACCCAATTGCTACCATCAAATATTAACCAGTCTTCTATACTGCATACTTCTACTGAACCGTTTTCATAAATATATACATCATAATTTACTTTGATTGTATCAGCTGTAGTAATCTGAGGAAAATAGTCACTCATACCATCTCCAGAATAACACATACTATTAGTACATACTCCCCAATATATTTGCATAGAATCAGGATTGTGTACTATATTTGATGTATCAAGTCCTATAAACAATCCTTGACCTTGATCTGTCCAATACGTTATTGAATCACAACAAAAATATGGTGCTGCTTGCTGCGCTTGTGTTTGCAACCCTATTAAAACTAATAATATTAATAAAAGCTTTTTCATTGTTTTTTAATTTTTTCAAAGGAACTAATTCCAAAGCATCCTAATGTTACAAGAACAAATGAATTATATATAGTGTCATTGATTACTAACTCATAACCCATAAAACCTGTCCATAAATCTAATACTGCAAATAATACCATCACTACAAATGATGCAAACCCTATAATAGATTTCTCACAAATATCATTCTTTTCTTTAAATAGTTTCCACATAATATTATTTACCAACCTTTTTCATTGCTTCTTCATGTGATTGACTAAAACTAGAACCGTTATTCATTGAATTCACCATAGCCTGAATGTGCTTACTAGTATGATGTTCTGAATGTTCTTGTAATGCTGTTTGTTGTCTTTTATTTAAAGAACAAATATCTACACCTTTTAATTTTGTAGAACAAGGTTGACCACCTATATTATATTCTATTATACTTTTTCTTGCCATATTAAAAATCACTCATTAATTGTTCATCAATAATTTCTTGTACTTCTTCTCTAGTGGCTGCCATCTTAAAACTTATATCAGCTTGAAAACGTTCTACCTCTTCTCCATCTTTAAAGATAATAATAGTAGGTACAACCACCACTTTATATTTGTTTTGTGCTTTAGGATCTTTTCCTATATCATACGTTTTTACTTCACAATCACTCAACCCATTCTTTTTTTCATGACACCAAGACACCCCATTAGCATTATTCCATTCTGCATTAAAGTATCTTACAGTTACTTGAGAAAAAGCAGTTATACTTAAAAAAACAAATAGTATAGATAATAGTTTTTTCATTTATCTTAGTTTATCTATTTTTTCTTCTAGACGTTTCATGTCTTCTTTTATTTCTGACACGTCATCAGCTGTAGTTTGAATAGTTTGTCTAATAAGTTGATCTTTCATATCATACTCCATTCTAGTTACATCTGGTGGAGGAGGTACTGGTAATTCTTTTGCCTCTTCTATATCAGCTTGTAAAGCAAACCACATACCCACAATAGTAGCTATTGCAAATGCAATTCCAATAAGTGTTTTTACACTTACTTTAAAACTAGTATCTTCATTTAATTCTTTTGCCATAACTATTTACCACAACCACATCCACCGCCTGTTTTTTTTACTATAGGTCTTGAAGGTGTTGAACCGCCAACCTTTCTAGTATTTCTGATTTTTGCATTCTGCAAAGCACGGATCATGTTAGGTCTCATATTTATATTTTTATTACTCATTATATTTCAAATCCAAAGTTTAATAATATAATTCTAAGTCTTTTAGCTGAACAGCCTTCTTCACAAAATAAACAAGCTTTAACTTCTAACAACGTTAATCTACCTAAACGTATAGAAATTTCATACTTTTCTTTTTTGTTACCTTTTGCCCAACTGTTAATCCAATTTATTTTTTTCATGTTTTCTAATTTTTTTATTTGTTCATATGATAAATTTCTTGTTTTATCATAATAATATTTACTGTGTTTTGTCATATATAATATACTAAAAAATTACATAATTAATTCCAAATTTAAA
>Ga0209232_1001798_pt1 | contig 11203 bp, 16 predicted proteins | sample ETNvirenome_2_60_FD_184066 | JGI IMG/M metagenome (GOLD analysis project Ga0209232, IMG submission 184066) | Marine viral communities from the Pacific Ocean - ETNP_2_60 (SPAdes) (version 2) | ecosystem: Environmental > Aquatic > Marine > Oceanic | place: Pacific Ocean | collected 2013-06-22
CATTTGTGTAAACATTTGTTTTTGCGAATCTGCAACCTCTTTGAAACCCTTAGAAAAGTTAGAGAAAAGACCTGTGTCGATAGATGGCAGTGCTGAGGCTGATAAAGCATCTTGAACAGCTTTCATAGCTCCCTCCCTAGCTTGTGCTAGTGTCATAACTGCTTTTGTTTCTTCTTTGATTGCGTTTGTTGTTTTTTCATGTGACAACGCTAAAGCTGTTTGAACTGCTTGAACTGCTGACGCTCTTAGTGTTTCTTCTTCTTTGAGTTTTTTTGTTGCTTCTCTTTGCTCGTTAATTTTTTTGAAGATTCCTGCTACCTTTTTTTCTAAGTCACCCCCACTTTGGATTGATTCATCTAATTGGAGTTTAAATTCTTCAAAGGGTTGCACTAACTTAGTTTCTGCGTCCTCACCTGTTTTTTTTATGGATTCATTTAATTCTTTTGCAGGAGTTCCCAATTCAATACCTGCTAACCCAGAAAGTATTTGAGCAAGCCTTAAACTCAAGACGATACCGGGGTTCACCGTTTTTGGTAGTTCATCAAGTTCTTTTTTTGCCATCGCTATTCCAGTGACGGCTAATTTACCTTTCGTTCCAAGCATTAAAAAGCCAAGTAATCCTATTTCAGGAATAGGTGAAGGTAAACTTCGGACTGAATTAACCAAGTTTACAATTGAACCCCCTATGAAAGCGAATGTTGGTCTAAAGGAATCAATTACACTTGCTCCAAACAAAATAGTTTTCATAGTCGCTGTAACTACTGCCTCCCCTATAGCTTCGGCTGATTTTTCTATACTTCCAAAGTTTTTGACTAATGCTTCATCTAAAAGTTGTGCTGACGCTTTTAACGCTTCAAATGGCCCTGCATCCATTACATCTTGTTTGAAAAGCCTTACTTTATCGCCAATCATAGACACAACACCATCAAATGTGTCTGCCATTACTTGACTGCCACCGACAAAGGATTTACTTCCCTCATCAAAAATATCTATTATGTGTTGCTTAGATTTTTCTGCACTTATTGCAACTCCTGCTTCAAAGCCAAGCATTTCTCTAACACCTCTTTCCCTAAAAAGGTCTGCGGAGTTTATACCACTTGAAAATACTCTTTGTAATTGTTCGGCTGTTGTTTGAAAATCTAGACCAGATGCTACCGCTAAATCACCTGTAATAGCCAATAATCTATTCATTTCCTCTGCACTTTGAGAAACGACCGCTAGATTACCTGCTCCTCTTTGAATCTCTTCTAGGCTGAAAGGCACTTTACTTGCAAATTCTGTTAGACCTCTAAAGGCTTTTTCGCCCTCTCTAACATCATCAAATAGAAACTTAAATCGTACTTGTAATCTTTCTGTTTCCCTTGCTGTATCAAGAAAGCTTTTAGCGACTAATGAACCGCCTATTCCTATAAGAGCAGTTTGCAAACTAAAAACAGATTTTTTTAAGTTGTTGAGACCTGTAGACGCTGACCGCATAGCTTGTCGAGTTTTATCCTTCGCTATGATGTCTATATTTACTTGTTTTGTTGCCACTTATCTACTTGCCTTTGCTAGTCGTTGTTCTCGTTCTCGTTCTTCATGTTGGATTTGAAAGTAAGCAATCCACATATTAAATTCTTCAACTGACATTTGCAAGATTTCGGAAACTGTCTTGTGTAGCTTTTCGGCTAAACCAAAGATATTATGCAACTCTGCGTCATTCTTTAGTTTTTTTTATAATCCTCAATATTCTCATTTCCTGTTCCCATTATCTTTGTGGCAACGTCTGCGATTACATTTGTGTCAGCTTTTGTTTTGAAGGCTAGAATGTGCTTGGCGTTAAACATCTTTTCGCCATCTTTTGTTAAGGCTTTTTCAATGATAACGTCAATGAGTACAAGCAAATCGGTATTCGTTGCACCCTTGAATATCTTTTGTTTCTCAAGCATATTGAAAGGTTTGGTGTAAATAGCTTTATCACCAGTCAAACCCCACTCTGGGACTTCAATAATCTGTGTGTCTAGCTGACTAAAATGGTCACGGATACCATCAAAGTAGTCAATCGATGAATCTGACATTTTAGACTGTTCCTATGGTCAACCCACCATTACCTTGTAGAGAAACAGTTCTAGTTGTCACGCCATCTAAGGTAACACCAACAGACATTCCAGTAACGATACCAGTACCGCTAAACTTTCTATCTCCAGACGCACTTCCCTCTGGCATAAACTCAAAACTAGCACTAGCACCCTGCACCAATGTTGTTTGACCGGAATCAGTTTCATCAAAGTTCATATCTATTGAAGCGGTGAATGTACCCCTGCCAACTAAATATGATTTCATTGAATTACCTAACGCTGTATCCTCAACAACATCGTGTGTAGTGTCTATGGTGAAGCCTGTTGCGTTACCTATCGCAGTACCCCCAACATGAACAACCCCTTCTTTTCCGTGATGTGTAGCCATTTATTTACTCCTTTTCTTCTTTAGGTTTTTCGGCTTTTTTAACAACCGCCTTTTCGTCATGTACCTTATAGCCATTTTTTTCAAAATGTTCTACATGGTCTTCGACACATTTTATAATACTTTCGCCTTTTTTCATAGTCACATTTTTAGTCATTATGCACTCCCTCTTGTAAATTCATATAGAACCCTTGCTGTTATTCGCACACCCCCATAAGGATATATTGTACCCTCGTCCGTAGATGCTTCGATAATCTGGGTATCAATAGCATTACCATTTCTAGTTATATCATTATCTAAAGTTTCTTCAACAACTTCTATAATTTGGTTTCTTACTGTGTCTATATTGGTGTTTGTACCCTTGCCAAAAGCCACAATGAGAAAGTCTATCGTTCCCCTATATGTTCCTGCACCTGTATCCCCTATACTAGATACTTCCCTTGTTTCATCACCAGACTGAATGAACATAGCAGGAAATTGAGCATCACTAAGCTCCTCAACCTCAAAGGGTTCTCTTGTAATCTTTTTAAACTCAATAGGACTTGTAACCGCATCTAGCTTAGTAATTATGTCACTCGCTATGTTTTCTCTTTTGCTCATAATCGCATTTCTTTGAAATAAAAACTCGCAAACTCTGCTTTTAGCTTATCTTCTTCTTTATTGCCTATAGCAAAGAATGGTCTTGTTATTTTTCTTTTACCTACCCCAAATGTATCGTGATAACTAGCTATCTTTGCTCTTTCCATGTTTGAGAAGAATAATGTACTTTTTAAACCACCTGTTTTGAAATCTAAGCTACGAAACATCTTGCCTGTATCCGTTAGGTCTACAAAACCTGTCTGCCTACCCCTTTTTTTACGGCTTCTCACAGTGCCTTTAGCATATGCCCTCATTTGACCGCCATCTGGCAACTTACCAGACTGTGTACGCTTGGTAATCATCTGAACTGCCATATTAGAAACCCTATTTAGTGATTTCTGTATGACCGCCTTTTGTTTCCTACCTATGTTTTTCAATAGGTTTGTCACAGCAATTGAATTAACGTCAACTTTTACATCAACTGCCATTATCTAACTAATCTCAAATAATGTAGGGCTTCTTTCTCGCTATCGCTTACTGTACCGCCACCATCTTCATCATACTCTACACCATCTCTAAGAATAGCTTGAAATTCCTCTTCATATCTATCCCTGTAGAAATCAATCTGAACTTGAAAGGTATCTTTGCCTTCGCCTGTGTCTGGGTCACGCCATTTGGTTAAAATAGGATAAATGTATTTCCATAAGGTCAAATAAACAACTGATTGTGTCCATTGTGAGTTAGTCAGCTTACTATTGGTCATTTCTACGGATGTTATTTTAGTTATGTCCTTATATCTGACTTGATGCCTATATCTTTCCCACCATTCTTCTCTAACACGCCTTAGAACATCATTTTCTGCTAACTGCATTTGATTTTCAAAATCCGTAATACCAAACCCTAATATATCCGGCTGTATCTTTTGTAAATCGCTGTGAGCAACTGCAAATTCGGATGTAGCCATTATTCAGCCTTTTTTGTTTCTAGTTTCTTTTCTTCTTTTGGTTTTTCTGCTTTTGGTTCTGGCTTTGCTTCGGCTTTAGGCTTTGAAGACGCTTCTTTAAAACCCCTTAGATCAAAATTTGATTTATTCATTTCATAATTAGCTTTTGACCGAACAACTACCTTACCATTTCTTTCTAATTTAATTGTGTCCATAAAATAATCCCATAGTAAAAGGGGTGGTTTCCCACCCCCATAGTTAAATTAATTACTGGATTGATGAGTCGGCTAGGATTTCTATCCCATAGCTATCTTGTAGCTCTCCAACACCATAAACTGCCGTTGCTACAATTTCATCAGCTCTTAAACTAGCATCTCTTTGAACCTCAATTTTAAGGTCTTGCATCATTGCTAATCCTAAAGCATCTCTGTGGAACATTGCACCCTTATAGTCACCTGTTGTGCCTGTGTTCGCCATATTCGCTGTTTCAAATACTGGAACACCAAACAAAGTGCCTATAAAGCCAGATCGTAACGCTTCATTAGAAATATCAGTATCTAAACCTGCGTAGGTGTTTGTCATACCTCTCTTAAGGTCATGGGCAACCATTGGGTGAACAACTAATGCTAAGTCATTCATAGGTACAGAGTTATTTCTTAAATTAGCGTGTGCCTGTGCAACTGTATCTGCTGAGAGAACGGCATCTTGACCACCAACTGAAGTTGAAAACCCATCAAACAATGCTGTTAGGTCTAAATCAATCTTTCTAGCTATAGCTTCTCCGAAAACTCGCCCAATATCTTGAGCTACATTTCTTGATGCTGAATTTCTAGCTAAATCAGTTAAGGTTGTCATAATACCCACTTCTGATGCTGTGATAGTTACAGAACTTGGGTTGATCGCTGTGTTTGAAAGGTCAGACGCTTCACTAACTGCTGATGCTGATACTGTTGGATAAATCGGTACTTCAACAGACTTACCGCCACCTGCGATTGTGTAGTTTCTTACTAGACCCTTCATTATTGATTGCTCACTAGCTGTGAACATCGCCTCGGCTACAATTTCGGTGTAAAGTTCCGAAATGGTGCTACTGGTTGTTTCATTTGCCATTTTTTTACTCCTTTAAATAAAACAATTTATATTTTCGAATTAATTACAAAAGGCTGAGACATTTTTTCTTTCCTATATTTTCTATAAGTTTCCCTGTCTTTTGCGTTATTCATATCTAAATCACTCAAATTTAAAGGCTTACTGAGTTCTTGCCTATCCACATTTGACACCGAACCACTACCACTAGGGGTAGCACTTACAAAGTGCGGGTTTTGTGTTAAGAACTCTTGAACTAATTCGTCTGTGGTCAAAAGTTCACCCAATTTATTGTATCTAGCTAATCCATTTTTATCAAGTATTTCTACATTGCCTGTTTCATTTAGCTTAATATTGTCTTTTAAAAGCTCAACTACTTGGTCTGGATTTATAGCTTTATTCTTGGATGCTGAAGATAATAACGATTTGTTTATTTTAATATCTTTTAGCTGACTTTCTAAATTCTGTTTCTCTTTATTGAACTCTTGGGTTCTTGTTTTCAGTATTTCTTCAAACTCACCCTTTTGGATACGTTGCTTTTCTTCTGCTTCCTTTTGGGTCTTTACAGCATTTATAGCAATGTCCAAGTCTTCAACACCTAGCTTTTTATACATAGACCCTCTTTCTTTGGCTAATCGTCTTTCAACAATATTATTTAATTCGTCTTGGGTGAATGTTTGTGCTGTTGGTGTTTCTTGCACTTGTGGTTCTTCTTCTTTTGTCTCAGCAGTCTGTTCTACTTGGTTTTCTTCAGCCATTTCTTTCTCCTATATATCCCAGTCTGGGTTTGTTGGAATCCAAGTGTGCCGACAACGATAACCACCTCTAACTATAAATGGGTCACCTGTAGACTTGCCTTGCCACCCTTCATTATTCCAAATATCCCGAATTTCTTTTTCGGTTAATGTTTTATTTAACATATCTCTACAGAAAGGTCTACTATCTCTTACTAATGTGCCTGTATAAGTAAAATGATTTAATCCTGACGCTTTTGCTTTGGCTACTGTGAACTGTCCGTGAAACTGCATTACTGAGTCATGTGCTATCTGACTTGCGTAACGTCTTAGGTTATTCCCTGCCCTGTCACTTGCGTATTGTGTGTGTAGCTTTCTAACCGCTTCTTCTATTTCTTCCTTCTTAGCATTATCAAATTTGTTTTCGTTTATAAAATCTACCAGTTCATTTATTTCTGCAACATTAGACTGCTTATACACTCCGTTGATATGGGAACGAATGTTAGTAACCATGTCATCAAATGGTCTACCTGCTATGGTGCTTTGGTAAACCTCATCATTAATCACTTTTAAAAACCTCTCTGCTATATCTTCAAAGCCACTAAAGGATTGAGTTTTGAGAGCGTTTAAGGTGGCTAAGTCAACTTCGGTTAGGCTTTTAAACTTCTTAGGTATGGGCATTTCTCCAAATGTGTCTAAGACCTCTTTTGCGATCTTGTTATATTCCTCATTTATTATGGTATCGGCTTCGTCTAGGAATGTGGTTTCAATAAGGTTTCTAATTGCAGGTTGTAACTGTATCGCTAGTCTTTGTGAAACAAGCTTACCGCCTGTAGCTCTTGTAACTTCTCTGATTACGTCTTCCTCAAGCCTATACAGTACGTCAATAATACGCTGTTCGTGTTGGTCAGCTAATTTATCTAATATCTTTGACATTATAGGGGAAAGTCTTTTTTCCAAGCTCTGATTGACCAGTAAGCAGGTGATAAAGATTTCTGACCTTTGACCTCTTTAAGAACACCACCCATTCTAGCTAAGAATGATTTTTGCCTAGCAGGAATATTTTTCTTTATGGTCATACCCCTAGCACCGAAAGTAACTTTCTTAACATTGCCTGTAGATTTGTTTTTTACATAAACACCAAACTTTTTTCGCTTAGATTCCTCTGTAGACAATCTAAATGGTTTGTTTAGCTTTACTTCTTTTCCTCTATAGTTTGCCATTATGATTGATCTACTTTTTCTAAAATTAATTCAAAACCACCGCTAATAGCTGTTGTTGCACTTCCTTTTGCAATTAGTTCAACATCTGTTTTTTCTTCTATAACAATTGGTATATGAAAATTTTTTTCCATAAACCCACCCCTTGTTGTAATGAAAGATTTAGTCTGAAATACGTTACCATTTGATACTTTTTTTGTAATAAATCTAATTTCGTTTTCTAAATCTTTAGAGCTTCCTACATCTATTTGCATTAGATACGCATTATATTTTCTTGGTACAGTATAAACGCACATTAGGGTTTGACCATAGGTTGCTGTAATAATTGCAACTGAAGTTGATGAAACTGTAACTGTCACATTGCCTACGTTAGCTGTTCCTGTGTTAGCCGTTATCATTGTTGCTCTAAACACCCTAATAAATGATGTAGAACCTGCACTCCCCCCTATTGTTAATGTTTCTGATGCTAAGTCATAATTACTATCTAATCCCTCAACCAATACTGTACCGCCATTGTCTGAAGATGTATCTGAAGATGTAACTGTAGCTGTTCCTGCTGAACTTGGATATGTGTAAGTATTACTGCCATCCCATATTGTTTCAAATGACGTTCCAACCGCACTATTTAAACCAAACTTTTGAATACCACTATAATTATTCACTAAACCTTTTTGAACAGATAATCCAAATGGTAAATTATAAACATTACTAATTGCCATGTTTAGTTCCTATCGTTTTCTTTTTCGTTTACTTGCCCTTGAGATTATATCTTTGTCGAATGTGCCAGAACGACCCCTGCTTATTAGCTTGTTTACCCTAGCCATTGCCCAAGCGTTCATAGGTATTCTAGGTCTTGAACCTGCGGAAAGAAACGCACCTTGACCCCTACGAAAACTAGCCTTTAAATCTGTTAAATTAAATAATTTTGATTTTTTTGCTTTTGCTCTAAGTGTTGCTAGTGTTTTCGCTGATAAAGGTTTCCTTCTTACTGCCATTATGCCCTGTTCCTTCTCTGTAGTAATGAACGTGGTATTCTTGCACCTGCTTTATATAAGGCACTCACTTGTTTCAATAGACTCGCTCTAGCACTTCTTTTTGCACCTTTTAGACCAGATAGATATTTTTTAGGAATACCAGTTCTTTTGTCTTTGGGTACTTGCCTACGTTTCCGTTTCTTCGCCAACTGTCTGCCCTTCTACTTCTGTGGTTTGGAATTGACCTCTTACTGTTCTATTAGCGTCTATTTCTTCATTTATTGTTCGCATCTTATCGCTATCATCAATAACTGCTTGTGCTATCTGCTTATCTAGTTCTTTGTTAAATGTTTCGGACTTGATACCACTAGCTTTAGCGACCTGAAGATATTGAAGATCATTCGCCCAATCTCTAATATCAAACGTGTCTGGGTAGTTTATAGAGCCATCAAACTGCTTATCTTGCCACATAGCAAACAAACCCCATATCTGTTCTTCTGCGTTCTCAAGATAATCCGCTTTTTCTGATAGTCTTGCGTTCAATAACTGAAATTCTGTTTGTAGAGCAATCCCACTAGCTATTTGTGACCCTGTTGCCCTTACCGACCCCATGTGTGTTATTCTATCAATAGCGTCTACTTTGTTCTGAATGCACTTCATTATTCCATCTAGGTTCTGACCGCTTGGCTGTATGATGTAAGGCTTCAGACTTGCTTCTAGGTCTTCTGGTATCTCAATAATAGCTCCTGCACCTGCACTAGCTTCAACATTAGGTGTTTTTACAAGGCTTGGGTGGTTTGCTAGTCTTATAAGTTGTTCTTTCTCTGAATAGTCGTTGTAGATAGATTGTTGCAGAAAAGCAACATCAGCTAGGTCACTTATTCCTATTGGTCTTTTAGCACCCCTTAGATTATACACATTGACCGCAGGGATTGTTCCTATGGGGTTTGGTATTTCCTCTAATAGCTTTGCATCCCCTTCTGTGTATTCTTCTGAATACTCCTCTACTTCATATGTGCTTATTGTTTCTTCTGTGAATACTTTAATTATGGCTCTATCTGCGTTTATGTCCTCAACCACCATAAGCATATCAAGATAGAACCTACCACTAGCTGAACGCCTGTAATTCCAGTTCACAACATTTTCAGGAGTGTAAATACTAATATAGGGTCTGATGTCCTGTGCCAATTCTTCTGCCCTTGTCTTAGCGTTTGACTGTGGCTTATCAACTATTACCCAACAATTCCCATAAATACTTGCATTCATTTGTACTTCACGCATAACAGTATTAAAGTTTCTACCATCTAAGTCAGCATCCATGAGAAACGACCTTAACTGTTCATCGCCATCTAGTGAGCCATAATCTCTTGTTGGGGGAACACGCCATAAAAAGCTTGTGTATATCTGAACAACATTCTTACAATGATTATCTACTGGTGTGTGTCTTACTCTTGCGTCATATTCTTCGGGTGACTCTAAAACATATCGGTGTAAGTAATAGCCGTTTTTATAATCATTACCGCCTAGATAACTACGAATATAGAACTCCCAATTAGAAATATTAGCGTTCCATAAATCGTGTTTGCTTGTTAGTGTTTCCCTATCCATTAACTCCACCTTTTAGGTTGGCTTGGTGCGAAATTCCTTTTTAGTGGGAAATTATACTCTACTAAGTACCCTAGAGCATCATTCATATGGTCATACCCACTATCTTTGTCTGGAATATGCGTACCTTCCTTGTAAATTTGTCGCTCTATGCTTTTGATTGCATTTTTACAGGACTTAACAATAAACAGACTATTTTTACCATTTACGTTCTTTAACTTAGAATTTACTGCGTTAATCCTATCCCTAACTAAAGGTGCTGTATTCTTACATCTTACATCAAATCCATTATTTTTCAATATAGCTAAGTCAGTTATTCCACCTGCGGACGTTTTTCTTTGTCTAGCTGATGGGTCTGGATAAACCACTATTTGCTTACCTTTGTATCTGGTTTTGATTTCATCGCACATTTCATTCGTATTACTGCTATATATTTGTATCTCATCTATCATATAAATTCTATCATTTTCTATAACGCATACAACAGCACTCATAGGGTCTACGTTGAAGTCTAAACCTATGTGCAATATGGAACTATTTTTTTTGTATTTCTCCACTATGTTTTTATCTCTACTGAAGTTGTAGTAAATCATCCCCGAATAGTTAACGAATGTAGCTTCATATTCTTGTTGGAAGGTTCTAAGGTCTAGGTCTTGTTTTGCTTGCTCTATCTCGTCTTGGCTGACCTGTTCGCCCTCTAGTGTTGTGTATTGGAAGCTTTTCCAGTCTTTATTAATCTCACCTTGCTTAAATAGTTCGTAAGACCAGTTTCCAAACCCTCTAGGACTGCCACAAAACAACGCATGACCTTTTGTATCAGACAATGTAGGTCTAAGCACCTCATACCATGTTTCTTTGCTGATATCTGCGAACTCGTCCATCACTAATCCGTGCAACCCTACGCCCCTTAGTGAATTTTCGTTATCGCTTCCCCTTAGTGTTATCTGGCTGTTATTCTTGAGTGTAATAGTCAAATCGCTGTGGTTTATGCTCTTTACCCATTTATGCTGTATCATCTTTTCTTTAAGAACACCCCAACAAATAGCCTTTGCTTGTCTATAGCTAGGTGCAACATACCAAACCTTTTTATTGGGTTGACTCGCAAACTTTGCTAATTCATTTATGGCTAGATATGTTTTTCCGAACCTTCGTCCTGTAATCAGAACCCTAAAGCGTGAGTCATCTTTGATTACTTTCTTCTGTGGATTAGTTAATGGCATTAATCAGCCGACCACACTAGCGGTTCATCTAACTCTGTTGTTTCTAACTTATCTTGCTGGCCTAAAATATTCTTTCCTAAGAATATCTGCATGACCACATTTCCCTTTTCCGCTGACTTCCATTGTAGTTGTCTTAGACGCATTTTCATTTCTGAACGCCCTTTTGTCAGATATTCGGAATAACTCTTTCTTAAAAGACTTTCATCGCAACCATAAAAATCGGCAATTTCTATATTAGTACAGCCATATGACGCTAGTTTTTTAACTTCAAAAGACTTGATATTAAACTTTTTTGGTCTTGCCATCCTATTTTTACCCCATAGTTAGGTTGGTGTGGCACAAAGAGAATAACCCTCTAGTTATACCCACTCCATGCCACTTATAAGATTTAACAATAAAT
>Ga0209232_1001799_pt1 | contig 11196 bp, 14 predicted proteins | sample ETNvirenome_2_60_FD_184066 | JGI IMG/M metagenome (GOLD analysis project Ga0209232, IMG submission 184066) | Marine viral communities from the Pacific Ocean - ETNP_2_60 (SPAdes) (version 2) | ecosystem: Environmental > Aquatic > Marine > Oceanic | place: Pacific Ocean | collected 2013-06-22
ATCATTAAGTAGCAACTTATCTAGGCAAGTCTGATCGACAACTCTCATTCTAACTTTATTTGTTTTGCCTATAAACTCAGGCTTAACAGTTTTATTGTCAAAATGGTAGGTCTTCGTCATCGTCATCTTTTTCATAATAACTCTTTTGCCATGTCTTTCGTGGGTTTCTGTACTTACTTTTATCGTATCCATCAGGTGCAATCATTTCTTCTGCACTCTGCATTTTGTCCACACTTATATATCTAGATGTTATTTTATCAAAAGACAAGGCACAATCCCCAATAGAACCCACCCAAGAAAATCTACATTTCCAAATCATAATTTGGCTCATGCTTGATCCTGACGGATTTGGTCTATGTACTGTCAGTCCTATGTCAGCCTTAGCAAACCAAGATGCACTACCTGATATATCATATCCCTTAGGTGGTGGCACAGTTCCATCATCTCTTCTCATCATTTTTGTTGGATGAGCGACAAACCAAATATGTATCCCATGTGCCTGAGCAAAAACCCTAAGTTTTGTCAGCATATCAGATATCCAATCAGTTTCAGATGTTGCGGTATCTCTTGATATATAATTGTATGGATCGATTACCACTCCCCTGATCCCGTGCCTCATAACTGCCACTTTCATTCTCTCTAAAATGCTATCCAAAGACGATAAACTGCCATCCGCCTGATACAAAAAAGAGAAATGATCTTGCACAAACTTTTTTCCCTCTTGTAAATCTTCGTGGCTAAGTTTAGGTGTTATGCCATCAAAGAATGGCTTTCCCTTATGCTTACTAATTAATTTTGCTATATGTATTCTAGGCTCGTTTTCAAAAGAGCATATTCCAAATTTCCATCCTTTTTCTTTTGCAATGTTGACCATTATCTGATCTACAAATTCAGATTTTCCACTTGATGGATGCCCCGTGACTACGGACAACTGCCCCTCTACAACTGTGTATAATTCGTCTACCTCTTCATATCCAGTAGATACACCTGAGCCTATACCTTTTTCATAAATGTCATCGACTTCATCGTAAAAATGTGATGCATCATATAATCCTGAAACTGGGTACGGAACTGGATTAGATGCCAAATCATCTAACTTCTGCCTGCCATGTTTAACTAAAACTTCGTTGGCATCCTTGCAATCCTCAGGATATTCTATCTTGTAACACCTATCCTTACCAACTCTCCTAGCTATCTCCTCTGCCATCGCCTGACCTGATTTGTCGCTATCCATAGCTATTACAACTTTGTCACATAGGTCTAATTTCTTTTTAGCATTCCAAATAAATTTAAATTTACCATCTTCATGGGCATCTATCTTGCCATCCACAACTTTCATTACTGCCCCATGTGGAATTGATACAACAGATTTGTAGCCTACTTCCATAAAAGATAAACAATCCATTTCTCCCTCACAGATTATTACCCAATCATTAGTTTCAACATTATCTATGTTGTAAAAGTTTACCGCTGATCCCTGAGAAGAAAAACCTTTATCAGGGAATGACCTTATCTTTGCAAATTCTGTGTTGCCATTATTTTTGTATGGGAAAACTATACAAGGCATCTCTTTTTTCTCAGAAGCTATGTATTGCTTTACATATTTTACACCCCCTAAATTTGCCGTCTTCTCGGATATTCCTCTACTTTTCAAGTATTCTAAACTATCTGTATTTGCTGATAAATCTGACCAATTTTTGTTAACAGCAACCAATGGCTCTCTCCTTATTAATTTAAAATTATTATCATTAAATCGTATTGAGCCATTCTCAGTACAATGCCAACAGTTATAAACAATTACATCGTTATCAACTCTTAAAGATAATGTTTTTTGATCTTTTTTCTTTCTGTTTGGAGAACAAAAAGGGCAGTTTACTTTGTGCTGACCACTACCTAGCCTGAGGGCTTTTGCCCTAATATTTGATTTTAGTTCCATGTTTTCTCCTACGCAATGCGAAAAAGATAGTGCCATAAAAAATCCTAGTCAACGAAAAAAAAATATTATTTTTATAAGTTTATAAAATTAAAAGATGTTCTGCAGTCCCCCCTTTTTTTAACAACCAACGTAAAAGTTAATTTTAACTTCCACTAGTATTACTAGTTATAACTAGTATATATATATTATATATTTATAACTAGTATTGTTATAACTAGTTGGGAAAACTTCTGTTCTGAATTGTTCGTTTTAATTTCTCGCCCAAGTACCTAGCAACGATAGGTTTGCTAGTGGCAATTTTTTCTAAATGTGTTTTCATTCTACTAGGATTTAATTCTGCCATATCGCAAACGTCATCAAAGTCATTGCTCTTTACCCACATGGCTACACTTAGTTTTTCTTTTGGGCTACCTAAATACAAATCAGAAATCGCTTGGCACATCACATATTTCCAAAGGCGACACTCGGACATGAGTTCTAGGTCTCTCTCTATCCAATCCCCAATATATGTACTTTTGCTTGACTTGTCTGTCATTAACATAAATTTTTCCTTGCATACAATCTAGCACCACACTTTCATCCAGATCAGGTCTCCTAGATGCATAATATATAATTAACTCTACTTTTACATCATTTTCAATAAGATTTTCTAATTGTGGGCATTGTAGGGCAAATAATTTCTCATAATTCCTAGCTTTTTCTGATTTTATTAAGGCAGGTCTTTTGCCAAATGTGACTATTTTCCTAGAGTTTGACTTACTTGCAGGCTCTCCCTCTATAATAAAATTTATTTTTTTATGGGTTTTTGTTGACATATTTGGGCTTTCCTATTATCTATAAAAATGCGTAAGGAGAAAATTACATGAAAATAACCAATAATTTTGGTATGCCACAACCTTTTGTGGACTTTGCCATAAATGACAAATACAGTAAAGGTAAAGCTGACATATCTGTCACTACCCTAATAGATAGCCCCAAGATAAGATTAATGAAAGAAAAGCACGACCATGAAATAGAGGTTGATGCAGTTGATATGGTTTGGGCATTGTTTGGTACTGCGGTACATTCAGTTTTAGAAAATTCAAAACAATCAGACGATAGCATAACAGAAGAGCGATTGTATTCTACTATTAGTGGTTGGGTTTTGTCAGGTGCGGTTGATAGGCAAGAGATAAAAGATAATAACATAACCATAGTTGATTACAAAGTTACGTCAGTTTGGTCTGTGATATATGGAAAGCCTGAGTGGGAAAATCAATTAAACTGCTATGCCTATTTGGTAAATGATAAAAATGCTTTCAATGAAAACAAAGTAACTAATATTAAGATATGTGCAATCCTCAGAGATTGGAACAGAAGAGACGCAGAGAGAAAAGAAGACTATCCAAAAGCACCTATAGTTTTTGTTGATATACCATTATGGGATCACGAAAAAGCATCAAAATATATAATAGAAAGAATGGCTTTACATCAAGAGGCACAGATTTTATCTGATGTGCATGGAGATGTAGGTCTTTGTAGCGATAATGATATGTGGAAAAAGAATGACACATGGGCAGTAAAGAAAAAAGGTCAGAAGAGAGCCTTAAGAGTTTTAGATAGCGAAGAAGAAGCTATAAAGTATATGGAATGGCATAATGAAACTGACAAAGCCTACACCAAAAAAACAGATTTAGAAATAGAATTTCGTGGTGGCGAGTACACACGATGTGGCAACTATTGTTCGGTTGCTGATTTTTGTAACCAATATAAAGAGAGGATAAAATGAAAGAACAAAAAACAAAGCCTAAAAAGGTAGTTAGAAAAGTAAAAAGGAGTGGTGTTGTGAAACTTAAACCTAAAATAGTAAGTAAGGTCGATAAAGATCGTTCTTTAATAGCCGACCATATTGCTGAGGCTACAGGTAAAGCCAAAGCGGTAAAAAGAAACATTTTTGTGAGGGCATACATTTATGTTGGAACAAAGTGGAATAAGTTTATTAAAGATATGTTTGGTATGTAGGAGATAAAATTGAAAAGTAATATACCTGATAAGGTTGTCGATACCTTAAAAGAAATCGGAATGAGCCATACAGATGCGGGATGGAATTGTCATGGAACTTATGTGCTTTTACACAAGGCTTTAGAAAAAGTGGCAGTTGCAAGAAACATAAAGTTTGATGCCCCTCAGATATTAGAAAGTGATAGCAGTAAACGTATTGTTAGTTTAATGGTCATGGGGCATATGGGAGATAAATCTGAATGGTCTATAGGAGAGGCATCTCCATCAAATAATAAAAATAGCTATCCATATGCTATGGCTGAGAAGAGAGCCAAAGACAGAGTAATACTTAAACTTGTTGGTTTGCACGGGGATGTTTATGCGGAAGATGAGGCTGACAGTTTTAAAGAGGAGCGACCTGAGGAAATAAAAGGTGGCACTAATGAAACAAGCGATAAAGATAATCTTCCTGAGGCTGAGTTTATTCATTTAAACGATAAAAAAGAAACTGTAAAAGGCATAGAGTTTATCAAAGAAGTTTTTATTCAGTTTTTACCAATACAACACAACAGAAACGACATAGTGGGTTTTTGGAAAAACAATAAAAAAGCAAGGGAGATACTAAAAGAACTCTCTTTAAAAGACTACGAAGAAGTAGAGACCGCTTTCAAAAAGAGAGCAGAAGAAATCGTAAATAACAAAGGAGAAAACGATGGAAAATGAAAATAAGTTTACTGCAACGGGAGCCTTGTTTACCGCTAAAAACAAGAGAACTGAGAATAGTCCTGACTACTCAGGATCAATGGAATTTGAGATGGATGTTGTAGATGACCTAATTGCACAAAAGCAAGAGGGGATATCTCAGCCAAAGGTAAATCTTGTTGGTTGGAAGAAAGTTGCCAAATCAGGTCTGCCATATCTTAGAATAATATCTAATGTTGAAAAGGAAAGATTAGATGCAAAAAAAGAAATGGCTGATAAAAGAGAAAACGACATAGAAAAAAACAATACGTCTGACGATAAGTTAGATGACGAAATACCATTTTAAAAATGATAGATTTTGATTTATTAAAAAAAGTGGTTGATCAGATAAGGGAAGATGCTGATAGCGGAGACTATACTGCTATAGAGTATCTTCTCAAGGAGATACCAAAAGAAAAACTACAAGGCTTTTTAACGGAGAAGTAAATGGAAGAAGAAAAGAAAGTTTCTAATATAAGTTTTGAGGCAGTCAAAACATCTATGATGCAAGACAAGAACGGAACTAACATCAGGCTAACCATACATCCTAATGATGTTCCTCAGGATTTACACAAAGATTGGGTTGGCTCTAGATACATGGTTGTCATGGTTAAGTTAAATGAAGACGGAACACCTGATGAAAGGAAAGAAAATGACAGTAAAGAAGTCACAGAACAAAGCTGATGTAAATGCTGATTATTTAACTTTAGATGGTGTTGCCAAGCTATTAACTATAAGCAGAATGACACTCTATAAAATAATGAATGATGAAGAGTCAAAATTTCCTAAAGGTTTTGTTATAGTCAAGTCAGAAAAGAATAGACCTACAAAACTTTACAAAAGGACTGACGTTATTCATTGGCTTGAAAACCAAACTCCTAGAAGTTAAGTTTAACTTATGCGACCTCTTTACGAGTCAGGTTTTGATTTAAACTCAGAAAAAAAAGTTATGGACTACGTTTCACAATGTTGGAACGTAGTTTATTTTAAACTGCCAATGTCTTACAAAATGGATTACGCAGTATATCGTGACACAAGCCTAGTGGGCTTTGCAGAAGTGAAATGCAGAACGCATACTTTTGGAACATTCCCAACTTACATAATATCATTAGCAAAAGTTTTAGAGGCTAGAAGATTAGGTAAGGAAACAAATACGACTCCCATTCTCATTGTGTCGTGGCTAGGTGCGTTGGCTTATTTAGATTTTTTTTCCCCTTTCACCATCAAGCAAGGGGGTAGATCAGACAGAGGAGATTGGCAAGATCAAGAGCCAATGTGCCACTATGAACTAAAACATTTTAAGAAAGTAGGAGATATTAATGAAACTAGCAGATGGGTATGACGATGCATTCGTGGGTAGCAGTATAAGTGCCTTCGACAGAAAACAAGTGGCTATATATGATTACGATAAATGCTTGTTAATATTAATGCATGATTATGGCATGGATGAAGAAACCGCTATAGATTGGTTTCACTTTAATGTCATAGGATCATGGGTTGGGGATGACACTCCAATATTTATAAATCAACATAGTGTGAAAAACATAGAAGACTATAAGGAGGATGACGATGAAGATAGTAACAAAATGTGATATGGGTGGTTACATAATAGAGCTAGAAAAATACAAACATAAGCAAGTAAATAAACAAATGAAATATAATACTGTAGCAAAGTTTTTAAGGGATTATGCACAAAAGCTCATAGAAAAGGCAGAGGAAATTGAAAAGAAAACTGGCTTTAATGAGTATTTACAAAGTTTTAAAGATAGGAACTTTATTTCTATGGGGTTTATTGATCCTGAGATTAAAAAAGAAGCAGACGATATGTTTAAAAACAAAGCTATCAATAGATTAAATGCAAGAAGAAAGGCAGAAAAAAGACTACAAATTCGTGCATATAAAAAAGAAATAGGTTGCTCTGCTTGTGGTTATAAAGATAATCCTGATATTTTACACTTTCATCACAAAGACCCAACCACTAAGATCAATAACATATCAAGAATGTTAGGTAAGAACCATTCTATGGAAAAAATAAAAACAGAAATGGATAAGTGCGATTTACTATGCATATCTTGTCATCATAAGGAGCATAAAATAAAATGAGTGATAATGTAAATAGACCTAAGCACTACAGAAAAGGTAATGTCGAGTGTATAGACGCAATCAAAAGTGCTACGGGAGATGGCTACCAATTTTACTTACAAGGAAACATCATTAAGTATATGTGGAGATTTAACCATAAGAATGGGCTAGAGGACTTACAAAAGGCTCAATGGTATCTCTCAGAATTAATCAAAACAAAAAAGAAATGATAGTATGATAGTAGTTGGTGCAAGGTGGTCGCTTTTACGTTACTTTATGCGATCCCTAGATCGAAGACCATCTTAAACCAACTTATAAATCTACTTGTTTGTGTCCGCCACATTGGCTGCCAAAACATAACCCCACTTAAATCCCTAACTTTTAGCTACTTGGTCTTTCAACTTAGCTGTTATCCTGCTGCGGTAAAATCTACCTATAATATCCTTAACTTTTAGCTATAAGTTAAAATTAACTTTTAGCCTGCCTTTTTGTACCCTACTGATCTCATAAGTATTAAGCCCATTTGCTGAAGGTCATTAATCTTTTGTCTTCTAATTCTTATTATTTTTCTTTTAGTTTCATCAGGTATTCTAGGGTTTCTTTCAATCTCTTTAATCTGCCTTTGTATTCTGTTTCTCGCATTATCTATAGCTTTCATTCTTCCAACTATACTTAACTGCTTCTTATTGGATTCGTAGATAGATTTAACCGCTCCAATATCTCCTGATCTCTTTGCCATATCTAGCTGTGCCATCAACGTAAATAGGTCTTTTCTGTTTTCTAAATAGTTACCCGTGTCTGCTCTTGGAGAAGGGGTTGTTATAACCTTTCTGGCTAAGGGAATGCTATTAATTAAACTGCCCTCGAAGTCTCCTTGTAGTGCATCGTATATGTCAATAGGGGCTTCAAGGGTTCTCATTGTAAACCTACCAACACCACCCGTGAAAGTTCCAAACCAATACTCTATTACATCAGGAGACATATCTACATATCCGCTTTTTATATCATCTCCACCAGTTAATGAGTTCACTCCTTTTGCAATAAATTTAGCTATCTCACTAGTATTAGACCAGTATTGAGAACTATTAGCTTTATTTACAGATGCGTAGGTAGGCGATTCTTTGTAAATAGGATCTCCTTTATAGTCCTCATTCATGTAGACGGCAGCAAAAGGGTCCGCCACTGTAGGAAGAGCAAAGTTTAAAAAGTTATCAAAAGCACCGATAGGACTTATAGCTTCGACTGTTGTTCCAACAATACTACTTGTTGCTTCACCCGGGGTGTATTCTCCTCGTGCAAGCCTACTTAAACTTCTACCAAAATTTACAGCCATGTTTAAACCATAAGCTAATGGTATTGTTATATGTTTATCTCCTGTAAGACCAAAAGTTGGTACAATTAAATTATGCTCTAATATATGCTGCGGTAATTCATCATAATCGTTAATGCCATCTTCATCTTCATCTCCTGCAAATAATCCATTCATCATATCTTGAGCAATGCCATACACAATTAAACCTGCCCACATTTTTCTAACCTTAGAAGATTTAACAGCCGCGTTTACTAGCGCCATTGATCCCTGAAGTGATGCATTATAAAATAAATACATAGAATTAAATACGGCTTTGTTCTCACCGCCTTTGGCAAAGTTAACAGTTACGTTCCTAGCTGCTTGAGCAGCCTGTATCTTAGACACGCCTCTATCACGAAGCGCTTTATATAAAGAAACCCTTACTCCATTCTCAACTGCAGTATTAGCATTATCAAGCACAGACATTATTGATCGTATATTTTTACCTGCAAATTGATTTTTATTTAACCCTAGCTTTTGTTTTATACCGCTATCAGCTACATCTCCCAAGATACTGCCTATATTGTCTATCTGATCTTTTACATCACTCATTTGGTTAGTGGCGTTCTTACCACCAGCAGATACAAACTCCTTGTATATGTCTGACCATTCGTTTGGTGCGTTCTTATCTAAAAATGGAACTCCTAACAATCTAGCTATACCTTTAACCGCAGATGGTGTTCCTTTAATAACTTCAGCAGTCATGCCTTTTTCATCATATTCCTGCATGTTTATACCTGCTGTCTCTAAATCTCTAAAGAAGTTAGGTATAACAAATGAAGGGTTATATGTTGTGTTAACCGCAGATAAAAATCTATTAAACTTACCCATTCCTCTAACAATAAAGTTATTTTGTTGAGGGGTTAAAGCTCCGTTCATAGCTTTTGCTATTCTTGGGTCTTTAATAAAAATGACTCTTTCTTTTCCATTTTCTTTATACTTAAACTCACTATCAGGTTTTATACCCATATCTCTTCTTTGAACAGGGGTTTTGTCTGTTACATCTAAGCCAATCTTTTCCATTTCTTTTTTCAAAGAGGCGTTAATAGCAGTAGTTCCATCAGCTTGTTCTTCTTGGCCCTCAAGAAGGCGAGCAAAGGATTGTCCAACTTTATTTCTTTCTGCTCTATCTATAGAATTATTATTTTGTGCCATCAATGACGCTACTATATTTTCAGCATAGTCGTTAATAGGCGCTCTACCAGTTGCTCTTTTGTCTTCTCTACCAGTTGCACCAAAGAAATTAGTGTAAACTCTTTTTCTTCCATAGGTACTTTCTAACATAGACTCAACTTCTATATCACTGTCTCCTTGTAAAGGTACATAAGAGCCATCCTGATATATAATAATAGGTGGTTGTCTATTAGGGTCCCTTGCATCAGCCGGTAGTAAACCAGCCTCTATACGTCTGTCTATCGTGTCTTCATTTATTTTTCTTGCAAACTCTCTTAACTCATCAAATTTTGCTATTTCTGTTTGCTCTAAACTATTGTACCAATTTATAATTTGATCTGCCTGTACATCTGTCATTCCTGATCCAGATGTAGTTGCTCCATTTGATTTTTGTCTAAGATAATCGTTTCTTTGTTTAGCGTGGAAGGCGTAAAGAACAGCATCTGTCATAGCTAACTTTTTACTAATATAATCTTTTTCAACGCTTTCAAAAAAGCCCGGGGAGTCACCCGCACCCTTAATATCTCTTAACTCTTGTATTTTATCTTCACTAATATTTAATGTATCCATTGTATCAACCATAGGTTGAAACAACTCTTCTTGAACTTGCGTAACTTTATCTCCTACTATTCCTTGATACACTGCCTCTTGCATATATGTATCCATAGCATCAGTAATAGTAAATCCATTCTTTCGTAGTTCATCCATCATGGCGCCCACAGGCAACATGGCATCTTGAAAATATGTTAATATTCTTTGCGCTCTAGCTTTGGCAACATCCTCCGCCATAAAAACACCTAAACCCTTAGCTATAAATCTAGATAAGTTATCGTACTTAAGATTAAGTGTTTTTCTTTCTATATCTTGTATAATATCTGCAGAATTAGGGCTTGTTGTTTGTGCTGGATTAGAACTAATAGTAGAATACTGAAACCTTTGTTTAGCCGCTGTGTTCTGAGGTTTAGAAAATGTAGTTCTAACTTGGTATAAAGGTCTCCACTCAAACTCTTTCGCTGCAAATACTTGTTTTACATTAGCCGCAAAATTCTTTGGCTTAACTCTTTTTACAGCCTTAAACCCTTGTGGCTCATACTTTAGAGACATAACTAGGGTTCTCTCTTGAGGAGCTTTGCTTGATGGTCTTGGATTTTTTCTAGTCCACGGCTTACCAAACCTATCTCTTGACATTGTAGATCCATCTGGAAACCTGCCATTTGCGTCAGGTTGCATAGGCTCTGGTCTTTTTAATGGTGCATTATCCCATTCAATTCTAATATCATTATTACCTACACCGCCATCAGGAAATACTCTAATGCCATAATCTTTAATTCTTTTAATCGTATTTGTATTTCTAGAGTCTCTAATATAATTAGAATATTCTTCAAGCATAGAATAAACTAACTCCAATGGATCGTCATTTCTTACATCGTGATATTTTAATATAGTCTCTGCATGACTAGGTAACCTTACACCTATATTATCAAATCTGTCTCCAAACATATGCTCGTAGCCATATCCACCATACTTACCTTTTCTATTCGTTAACTCAAAATGCTCTCCTCTAGGCATAACAACATAGTTATTTGTGCCATTCATTGACTGTGCCATGCCATAGGTAAAAGGATTGCCATACTTGTAATATGCTTTTATATCATAGCCACCAAGACCTGTTGTTGTCCTTTTCTGTTGACTTCTTGGCAACATAACAAAGGTTTTAGGATCATCCATAGATGCAGGTCTACCAAGTATAGAATACTTCATATCTAAAGCATCCTCTTCTAAGACCGCAACCTGTGATCTAGGTAAGCCCTCAAATGGATCGGTTTCTATGTCTGTTTCGTTTGTTCCTTGCTCTCCTGCAGAATCTCTATCATCGCCTTTGCGAAGTTGTCCATCTGGTCTAAGGGAACCTGAGATACTAAAGAGTCTGCCT